>NHCFR05603__coassemble_351_pt1 | contig 40682 bp, 30 predicted proteins | sample NHCFR05603__metabat2_high_PE_018 | metagenome-assembled genome bin NHCFR05603 | reverse complement strand
TCTCGGTGCGCGACCCGTCCAACCGAAACGGTACGCTGCCGCTGTTCGCGCGAAGGCTTCTCAAAGAGCTGAAGTCGCCCAAGACGGATTGGCGAAGCGTGCTCAGCGACTTCGTTCAAGAGGAGATCAACGACTATTCGTTTGCGCCGCCCGACGCGAGATTCGCCGAAAGTCCCTTCTTTTTGCCGGCGTTCAACGACAGAGACGAGTATGCGGAAGATATTTTGTTCATGATCGATACGTCCGGCTCCATGTCGGACGATATGGTCACCACCGCCTACTCCGAGGTCAAGGGCGCAATCGATTGCTTTGACGGCAAACTCAAGGGGTGGCTCGGCTTCTTCGACGCCGCTGTCTCCGAGCCGCAGCCCTTCTCCGACGTCGGCGAATTGAAGGGGATAAAACCCGTCGGCGGAGGCGGTACGGACTTCGGCGTCGTCTTTGAGTATGTGAAAAGACGAATGGCGGACAAGCCGCCTGCGTGCATAATAATGTTGACGGACGGATATGCCCCATTCCCTCCGGAGAGCGCGGCAAACGGAGTCCCGGTGCTGTGGCTGATCAACAACGAAGACGTCAATCCGCCTTGGGGCAAGACGGCGCGAATAGAGGATTGATTTTGCGGTAAAATGCGCAAAAAAGCGTAAAAATTCGCTTGACAAACAAAAAGAGCAAGGATATAATATCTACATAAAATAAATAACAAAGGCAACAAAGGCGTTGCGAATCGTCATAAGACGGTCGCGGCGCCTTTTTCATTTGGAGGTGTTTTATGAAAGCAAGCGAGATCTTCGGCGAAAACGTGTTCGGCATTGCCGTAATGCGCGACAAACTGCCCAAAGACGTCTACAAGTCGCTGGTGAGCACGATCGAGGACGGCACGCCGCTCGACCCCGGCGTCGCGAGCGTCGTCGCCAACGCGATGAAGGATTGGGCGGTCGAAAAGGGCGCGACCCACTTCACCCACTGGTTCCAGCCGATGACGGGCATCACCGCCGAAAAACACGATTCCTTTGTCTCGCCCGGCAGGGACGGCAAGGCGATCATGGAGTTTTCGGGCAAGGAATTGGTGATGGGCGAACCGGACGCGTCCAGCTTTCCGTCCGGCGGCGTCAGGGCGACGTTCGAGGCGAGGGGCTACACCGCGTGGGATCCCACCTCGTTTGCGTTCGTCAAGGACGGCACGCTGTATGTGCCCAGCGCGTTCTTTTCGTACAGCGGAGAGGTGCTCGACAAAAAGACGCCTTTGCTCAAAAGCATGAAGGCGCTGAGCCGTGAGGCGCTGCGCATACTCAAACTGTTCGGCACCGAGGCAAAGCAGGTCTTTTCCACCGTCGGCGCGGAGCAGGAGTACTTCCTCATCGACAAAAAGGACTATCTCCGCCGCAAGGATCTCGTCTATACCGGGCGCACGCTGTTCGGCGCGCGTCCGCCCAAGGGGCAGGAGATGGAGGATCACTACTTCGGCGCGATCAAGTCGCGCGTCTTCGACTTCATGAAAGAGCTGGACGAGGAGTTGTGGAAGTTGGGCATCTTCGCCAAGACCGAACACAACGAGGTCGCGCCCGCGCAGCACGAGTTGGCGCCGCTGTTCGCGTCGTCAAACCTCGCCAACGACCAAAATCAATTGATCATGGAGATGATGAAGAGGATCGCCGACAAGAGGGGGCTTGCTTGCCTGCTGCACGAAAAGCCGTTCGCGGGCATCAACGGCAGCGGCAAACACAACAATTGGTCGATGAGCACCGACAGGGGACTGAACCTGCTCGACCCGGGCAGCACGCCCGCCGAAAACAGCCGCTTTTTGCTCTTCTTCTCGGCGGTCATCGCCGCGGTCGACGAGTATCAGGACTTGCTCAGGCTGTCCGTCGCCGGCGCCGGCAACGACCACAGGCTCGGCGCGAACGAAGCTCCGCCGGCGATCGTGTCCGTATATGTCGGCGAAGAGCTCGGCGAAGTGCTCGACGCGCTCGAGCGCGACGAAAAATATGCGGGCAAAAAGCGCGGAGTGATGAAGCTCGGCGTGGACACTCTGCCCGACCTGCCCAAGGACACCACCGACCGCAACCGCACGTCGCCGTTCGCGTTCACCGGCAACAAGTTCGAGTTCCGCATGGTCGGCTCGTCCTTCTCGCTCGCCGGTCCCAACATCGTCATCAACACCATCGTTGCGGACGTGCTCGGACGTTTTGCCGATGTGCTCGAAAAGGCGGACGACTTCAACGCCGCGGTGCACGACCTCGTCGTCAAGACGGTCAGAGAGCACAAGCGCATCATCTTCAACGGCAACAGCTACTCGGACGAGTGGAAGAGGGAGGCGAAGAGAAGAGGTCTGTCCGACCTTGCCGACACGTCCGAGGCGCTGCCGCTGTTCGCGGGCGAAAAGAGCGTGGATCTGTTCGAGCGCATGGGCGTTATGTCAAAGCGCGAGGTAGTCACCCGCACCGAGATCATGCTGGACAACTATTGCAAGAGCGTCGCGATCGAGGGCTTGACCGCCGTCGAGATGGTCAGGCGCGACATCTATCCGGCGGTGTTGAACTATGTGCGCACGCTGTGCGACGCCGTCGCCGCCAAAAAGATATTGCCCGGCGCAAACTGCGCGACGGAAGAGGCGCTCGCGACAGAGCTGTCCGAGCTGACGGACGGCATGTGCACAAAGGCGGAGGAGCTTTCGCAGGCGCTCGCCGAGGCGAAAAACGTCCAAGGCGCGGCGGAGCAGTCGGCGTTCTATGCGCATAAGGTCCTGCCCCTGATGCACGAGATGCGCGTGATCGTCGACTGCGCGGAGATGAAGACACCGAAAGAGATGTGGCCGTATCCCACATACGGCGAGTTGCTGTTCGGCGTCTGAGGAGGAAAAATGTTAAAAGAGGGACAGTACCGCAACCCGTCCGGGTGCGCGGTATCGGCGGTGATAGACAGAAGCGGCAAGCCGATGAGCGGCAGACGTATGATCGACTCGATCGCGGTCATGCACGAGAGATCGAACGGGCTCGGCGGCGGCTTTGCCGGATACGGGATTTATCCCGACCATAAAGAATTTTATGCGTTCCACCTGTTCTTCGATGACAGGGCGGCGCGCAAGACGACCGAAGAGTACATCTTGCGGCATTTCGAGATCGCGTATTCGTCGGAGATACAGACGCGCAAGCTGCCCACGGTCACCGACGAGCCGATCATATGGAGATATTTTCTCGCGCCGCTGCCGCGCAAACTCGCCGACAGCCACCTCGACGAGAGAGAATATGTCGCGAGATGCGTCAATCGCATCAATTCGGGCATCGACGGCGCATATGTGTTCTCGAGCGGTAAAAACATGGGCGTCTTCAAGGGCGTCGGCTACCCCGAGGACATAGGCGAGTTCTACCGCCTCGACGAGTACGAGGGCTATTGCTGGACCTGCCACGGCAGATATCCGACCAATACCCCCGGCTGGTGGGGCGGCGCGCACCCGTTCGGGCTGCTCGACTTCACGATCGTTCACAACGGCGAGATCTCGTCCTACGACGCAAACCGCCGATATATCGAGATGTTCGGCTACAAGTGCACGCTGAGGACGGACACCGAGGTCATCACCTATATCATCGATTACCTCGTCCGCAGGCGCGGATTGACTTTGACCGAGGCGGCAAAGGTCATCGCGCCGTCGTTTTGGTCGACAATCGAGACCAAGGGCGAAACACAGCGCAAAGAGGAGAGCTTTTTGCGCAGGGCGTTCCCGTCGCTGCTGATCACCGGCCCGTTCTCGATCATCGTCGGGTACGACGGCGGCATCATGGCGCTCAACGACAGACTCAAATTGCGCTCGACCGTCTGCGCCGAAAAAGGGGATCTCGCGTTCGTCGCAAGCGAGGAGAGCGCAATCCGCCGCATAGAGCCCGACCTCGACAGGGTATGGGCTCCCGGCGGCGGCGAACCCGTAATCTTTCAACTTTACGACAGGGAGGCGAACAGATGAAGATGCACTATATCCTCCCTGCGTTCGAGGTGGTGAGAAACGAAAGCAAATGCACCGTCTGCCGCCTCTGCGAGCGCGAGTGCGCAAACGGCGTGCATGCCTACGACGCCGCGAGCGGACGAATGACGGCAAACGACTCAAAATGCGTCAACTGCCATCGCTGCGTCTGCGCCTGCCCGACGGGCGCGCTCAAGATTGTCGAGTCAAACGACGCCTACCGCGCCAACGCAAATTGGAGCCGCTCCACAATCGACGAGATCTACAGACAGGCGGAGAGCGGCGGCGTTTTGCTCTCTTCGATGGGAAATCCCGAAACATATCCCGAATTTTGGAACAGACTTTTGATCAATGCGTCGCAGGTGACCAATCCCTCCATAGATCCGCTCCGCGAGCCGATGGAGACGAAATTGAGGCTGGGCTGCCGAAACGTCGAAATCGTCAGGGACGAAACCGGCAGGCTCAAGGACACCCTGCCGCCGCAACTCGAACTCGAGGTGCCGATTATGTTTTCGGCGATGAGTTACGGGTCGGTCAGCTACAACGTCCACGCCGCGCTCGCAAATGCCGCCGAGAGGCTGGGAACATTCTACAACGCCGGCGAGGGCGGACTCAACCATGACTTTTATCGATACGGCAAAAATACAATCGTCCAAGTCGCGTCGGGCAGATTCGGCGTGTTCCGCGGCTGTCTCGACGCCGCCGCGGCAATCGAAATCAAGATGGGGCAGGGCGCAAAACCCGGCATCGGCGGACACCTGCCGGCGGCAAAGATAACCGCCGACGTCGCCGAGACGCGCATGATCCCCGAAGGGAGCGACGCAATCTCTCCGGCGCCGCACCACGACATCTATTCCATCGAGGATCTGCGGCAGCTGGTCGTCTCGCTCAAAGAGGCGACGGGCTACCGCAAGCCGGTGATCGTCAAGGTTGCCGCCGTCCACAACATCGAGGCGATTGCAAGCGGCATCGCGCGCAGCGGAGCCGACATAATCGCAATCGACGGCTTCAGAGGCGGTACCGGCGCCGCTCCGACTCGTATCCGCGACCACGTCGGCATCCCCGTCGAACTCGCGCTTGCGAGAGTGGACGAAAGACTGAGAGAGGAGGGTATCCGTGACAACGTCTCAATCGTCGTCGGAGGCTCGATCCGTTCGTCCGCAGACGTGCTGAAAGCCGTCGCTCTCGGCGCGGACGCCTGCTATATAGGTACGGCGGCATTGATTGCCCTCGGCTGTCACCTCTGCCGCAGCTGTCATACCGGAATCTGCAATTGGGGCATAGCGACACAGCGCCCCGACCTCGTCAAACGGCTCGACCCCGACGAGGGCGCCGAAAGACTCGTCAATCTCGTCACCGCGTGGAAACACGAACTCGAAGAGATGATGGGCGGCATGGGTATCAACTCGATTGAGGCGCTTCGCGGCAATCGATTGATGCTGCGCGGAATAGGCATGACGGACAGCGAACTTAGATTGCTCGGTGTAAAGCCTGCCGGGGAGTCTATGTGAGGTGAATATGAGAATAGACGCAAAAGAATATACGGCAAAGAGACTCAACGCCGCAATCGCAAACAGCGACGGCGACACGATCGAAATCGAAGGAGTGGTCGGTCAGAGATATCTCGGCGCGGCGCTCACGGCAAAGAGGCTCGTGATTGACGGCACGCCGGGCAACGCGCTCGGCGCATACCTCGACGGCGCGGAGATAGAGCTGTTCGGCAACGCGCAGGAGGCGACCGGCGACACGATGAACGGCGGCGAAATCGTCATACACGGCAATGCCGGCGACGCGACGGGCTATGCGATGAGAGGTGGGAAAATCTTCATCGAGGGCGATGTCGGCTACCGCTGCGGCATCCACATGAAGGCGTATCGCGACAACAAGCCGGCGATTGTAATCGGAGGTAAGGCAGGCAGCTTCCTCGGAGAATATCTCGCCGGAGGGACGATCGTCGTGCTCGGCGGCGACGGCGACGAGCAGACGGTCGGCAACTTCTGCGGCACGGGAATGCACGGCGGAGAAATCTGGGTGAAGGCCGGCAAACCGCCCGCAACGCTCCCTCCGCAGGTGCGCGCAGACAGAGTCAACCGACTTCCCTGCCACATAGAAAAGCTTGTCGAAGAGTGGTGTGAAAAATTTGGAAAGAAGGCTTTTATCGACACGGGCACCGAATTTTTCAGACTGACTCCCGACAGCGCCAATCCATACAAAAGGCTGTATACCGCCAATTGAGAGGCCTGCGCGCTTTACACGAGCGAGCAAATGTATTATAATTTTATCATCAAGATCGCGCGTTGCGCGAAGAGGTGCATATGGGATTCACTCAACGGGACGTCGCCGAGTTCGTAAGGGAGAACGACGTCAAATTCATCAGGCTCGCGTTTTGCGACCTGTTCGGAGAACTCAAGAACATCTCCATCCTTCCCGATCAATTGGAGAAGGCGTTCAAGTACGGAGTGGCGTTTGACGCGTCGGCGGTCAAGGGATTCCTCGGCGTGGACAGGTCGGACCTGTTCCTCAAACCCGATCCGACGACGATGAGCGTTGTGCCGTGGCGCTCGCTCGGCGGAGTCGTAATCAGAATGATCTGCGACATATATTACCCCGACGGCAGACCCTTCGAAGGCTCGGGAAGATATATCCTCGAAAGAATCAGGAGCCGCGCCGCTACCATGGGATATTCCGCCGACTTCGGCGCGGAATGCGAGTTCTATCTCTTCCGCGAGAGGGAGGACGGCAAGGTCGAACCGCTCGACCGCGGAGGGTATTTCGACGTCTTCCCCAAGGACAGAGGCGAGAATGTGCGCCGCGAGATATGCGGTACGCTCGAGCAGATGGGACTGCGCCCCGAAAGGTCGCACCACGAGCACGGCCCCGGTCAAAACGAGATCGATTTCAGATATGACGGCGTGCTGGAGACGGCGGACAACATCGTCACCTTCCGCTGGGTCGTCGCGTCCGTTGCGCGCAACAACGGGCTGATTGCGTCGTTTGAGCCGAAACCCGTTCCCGGAGAGAGCGGCAACGGTCTGCACGTCAACATTTCGCTCAAAAAGGACGGAGTCAACATCTTTGCCGCGAACGGCGGCGAGATGAGAGAGGACGCAAAGTCGTTCATCGCCGGCATACTCAACCGCAGTGCCGAGATGTGCGCGTTCACCGCGCCGCGCGAGGCGTCGTACGCAAGGCTCGGAGCGTGCGAGGCGCCCCGATTCGTCACCTGGTCGAGAGGCAACCGCTCGCAGCTGGTGCGCGTGCCGTACGCGTTCGGCGAGAGCAAGCGCATCGAGGTGCGCAATCCCGATTGCACGATCAATCCCTATTTGGCGTTCGCGCTGCTGCTCAACGCGGGGCTGGAAGGCATCGCGCGCGGAGAAGCGCTCGCGCCCGAGTGCGACGAAAACGTCTATCTCGCGCCCGAGGGCAAATATCCGACGCTGCCCGCCACGCTCGCCGAGGCGAAAAAACTTGCCGAAAAGAGCGAGTTCGTAGCGGCGACGCTGGGTGCGGACGTCGCGGCGGGGTTCCTCAAAGGCTGAATATGATCAGGGCGCTCGTCGTATCTTCGACCGCATTCAAATCGTCGGCGCTGTTCGGTCCCGTCACGGGGCTTTTCGCCGATGAGGTCACGTGCGCGAGGGGCGCGGACGCGCGTCGTCAACTGTCGTCCGACGCGTTCGACCTGATCGTCATCAACGCCCCATTGGCGGACGAGTACGGCTCCGATCTGGCGGTCTATGCCGCCGAAAAGACGAGCGCGGGAATTTTGCTGTTCGTGAGCGCGCAGGAGTACGGACCGATCGAGACAAAGGTGTCTTCGTCGGGAGTGATAGTGGTCGCAAAGCCGTGTTCGGTCGCCTTCGCCGCGCAATGCGCAAAGGTCGCGCTTGCCACAGAGGCGAGGATGGCGGCGATGAAGCGCACGATCGCCAATCTGCAAAAGAAGATCGCCGAAGTCAAGATTGTCGAGAGGGCGAAGTGCGCGCTCGCCGTCAGGCAGGGAATGTCCGAAGAGGACGCGCACAGATATATCGAAAAGAGCGCGATGGACAGCCGAACAAGCCGGATGGAAGTCGCCGAAGAGATTTTGCGAAAATTCGAGCTCTAAATGGCGGCGCACGATTGACAAAGCCGCTCGAGCGATGTATAATATGCATATGAAATCGGACAAAGGCGTCCGTGACCGTATCGGTCACGGACGCTTTTTTGTTCGAGGGAGGGACCATGAAATATATATTTGTAACGGGAGGAGTCGTCTCCGGCTTGGGCAAGGGCATCACCGCGGCGAGCCTCGGCAGACTGCTCAAAAGCCGCGGCTACAAGTGCGCCGCCCAAAAACTCGACCCCTACATCAACATCGACCCCGGGACGATGAGTCCCTATCAGCACGGAGAGGTGTTCGTCACCGAGGACGGAGCCGAGACAGACCTCGACCTGGGGCACTACGAGCGCTTCATCGACGAAAACCTCAACAAGTTCTCAAACCTCACGACGGGCAAGGTCTATTGGAACGTGCTGAACAAGGAGCGCGCGGGCGAATATCTCGGGCAGACCGTGCAGGTCATCCCGCACATCACCAACGAGATCAAGACGTTCATCCACAGCGTCGGCGAGAGAAGCGGCGCGGACGTCGTCATCACCGAGATCGGCGGCACGATCGGCGACATAGAGAGCCAGCCGTTCATAGAGGCGATACGGCAAGTGTCGATGGACGTGGGCAGAAACAATTGCTGTTTCATCCACGTCACGCTCGTGCCGTATATATCCGGTTCGTGCGAATTCAAGTCAAAGCCCACGCAGCACTCGGTCAAGGAGTTGCAGGGCATGGGCATTTGCCCCGACATCATCGTCACGCGCTCCGACCTGCCGCTGCCGGGCGACATCAAGAACAAAATCGCAATGTTTTGCAACGTCGACCGCGACTGCGTGATTGACAACGTCACCGTGCCGCTGCTCTATGAGGCGCCGATCATGCTCGAGTGCGAAAACCTCTCGGCAATCGTCTGCCGCAAGCTGGGGCTGGATCCGCGAGAGTCGGATATGCGCGAGTGGAACGCGATGCTGGAAAGGGCAAGAAACCCCAAAGGCACGGTGAAGATCGCGATGGTCGGCAAATACGTTCAGCTGCACGACGCCTATCTGTCCGTCGCCGAGGCTTTGAGACACGCGGGGATAGAGACCGAGAGAAGGGTCGAGATCTTGTGGACGGACAGCGGCGAGATCACGCCGGATACCGTCGAAGAGAGGTTGTCCCAAGCGGACGGGATATTGGTGCCGGGAGGTTTCGGCCATCGCGGTACTGAGGGAAAAATCCTCGCGACGAAGTACGCGAGGGAGAAGGGGATACCATTCCTCGGGATATGTCTCGGGATGCAGATCGCGACGATAGAATTCGCTCGCAACGTGCTCGGATTGGAGGACGCAAACTCATCGGAATTCGACACGGGCACGAAAAATCCGGTCATCGACCTCATGCCCGATCAGCACGGGGTGAAGATGGGCGGGACTATGCGCCTCGGGGCGTATCCGTGCTCTGTCGCCGAGGGGAGCGCGCTTGCCGCGGCGTACGGAAAGACGAGCGTGAGCGAGAGACACAGGCACCGCTTTGAGTTCAACAACGCCTATCGCAACGCATTCGAAGAGGCGGGGATGAAAGTGGCGGGGACGTCGCCGGACGGCGCTCTCGTCGAGGCGGTGGAGCTGACGGGGCACCCGTTCTTTGTCGGAGTGCAATTCCATCCCGAATTCAAGTCGCGCCCCAACGCCGCGCACCCGCTGTTCCGCGCGTTCGTTGCGGCGGCGAGCCGAGCAAAGGCGCGGTCATAACACAGGTGAAGCTCCTCCGCGAATCTATCACCGGTCCCTGAGCGGAGGTCCATACACAGGCGAGGCGTCGGCAATGTCGGCGCCTCGTTCTCTCTTTTTCGTCAAACGGAGCGAATTTCCGTGTTTGCATTTGGCTTGACTATCGCCGCGCGCTGTGCTAATATTGAAAAGCATAGTATAAAATAATGCGCGCGACCATTTGCGCGCCGAGGTAAAAAATGGGTATTTTGTCAAAGATTTTCCCCGATCGCAACGAGAGAGAGCTGCGCAAAGTGCGCAAGCTTGCCGACAAGGTCGTCGCGCTCGAGGACAAGTTCAAGGCGATGACGGACGAGGAGCTCGCCGCATGCACCGAAAAATATAAGAAGAGATACGCCGAGGGCGAGACCCTCGACCAACTGCTGCCCGAGGCGTTCGCCACCGTGCGCGAGGCGAGCACGCGCGTGCTCGGACTCAGGCATTTCTATGTGCAGATCATGGGCGGCATCGTGCTCCACGAAGGGCGCATCGCCGAGATGAGAACGGGCGAAGGCAAGACGCTCGTCGCGACGCTCCCCGCATATCTCAACGCCTTGACGGGCGAGGGGATGCAGATTGTCACCGTCAACGAATATCTTGCGCAATATCATTGCGATTGGATGGGCAAGGTGTTCCGCTTCCTCGGTTTGACCGTCGGGGTCAACCTGCACAGAATGAAGCCGGCTCAAAAGAAGGAAGCGTATGAGTGCGACATCCTCTATACGACAAACAGCGAGCTCGGGTTCGACTATCTGCGCGACAACTTGGCGACAAGCGCAAAAAGGCGCGTGCAGCGCAAGCTCGCGTTTGCGATCGTCGACGAGGTGGACAGCATCTTGATCGACGAGGCGCGTACGCCGCTCATCATCAGCGGAAGAGGCATGTCGGACATTCAGCCGTACATCACGGCAATGGAGTTCGTCCGTAAGCTCAAAGAGCCCGAATACGTCTGCGAAAAATGCGGCCATACCTTCGGCGAGGGAAGAATCTCCGAGAGGACAAAGACGGTGACCTGCCCGAAGTGCGGCGGCGAGTGCGACAACCTCGGCGATTTCGAATACGGCGAAAAGCAAAAGACGGTCTACCTCAACGACCGCGGCGAAGAAAAGGCGGAAAAAGAGTACCACATCGACGACCTGTCCGACTATGAGAATCAGCAGATCAAACACTATATCGACAACGCTCTGCGCGCCAGATTCGTTATGAAAAAGGAGAAGGACTACATCGTCGTCGACGACGAAGTCATCATCGTCGACGAGTTCACCGGCCGTCAAATGATCGGGCGCAGGTTCAGCAACGGTCTGCATCAGGCGATCGAGGCGAAAGAGGGCGTCACCATTCGCCCCGAGGACAAGACGGTCGCGTCCATCACCTACCAAAACTTCTTCAGACTCTACCGCAAGCTGTCGGGCATGACCGGCACCGCAAAGACGGAAGAGGCGGAGTTTGACAAAATTTACGATCTCGACGTCGTCGAGATCCCGACCAACAAGCCGGTGATCCGCAAGGACGAAGAGGACGCGCTGTTCTTGACGCGCGCGGCTAAGCTCAAGGCGATCGTTGGCGACATTGCAGATTGCTACGAGCGCAAGCAGCCGGTGCTCGTCGGTACGGTCAGCGTCGAAAAGAGCGAGGAGTTGTCCGCATTGCTCAAAAAGCGCAAGATTCCGCACAATGTGCTCAATGCAAAAAATCACGCCGCCGAAGCGGAGATCATCGCCCAAGCGGGCAAGCTCGGCGCGGTGACCATCGCGACCAATATGGCCGGCCGCGGTACCGATATCATGCTGGGCGGCAACGCCGAATTCCTCGCGCGCGCGGTGATTGAAAAAAATTATACTCACGAAGTCGTCGAGGTGGCGGTCGGACACGCGCCGACAGATGACGCGACTGTCTTGAACGCGCGGAAGAGATATTTGGAGTGCTATAAGGATTTCAAGGCGGAGACGGACGCGGAAAAGCAAAAAGCGGTCGCGCTCGGCGGACTGCGCGTCATCGGCACCGAAAGACACGAATCGCGCCGTATCGACAATCAGCTTCGCGGCAGAAGCGGCCGTCAGGGCGATCCCGGTTCGTCCAAGTTCTATCTGTCGTTTGAGGATGACCTGTTCCGATTCTATGCGAACGACTTCATAAACACCTTAATCGAAAAGATCAAGGAAAAAGTGGGTGAGGACGACGAAGAGCCCGTCGCGCACAAATTGATGACGAATGCCATCGAGAGCTGTCAGCGCAGGGTCGAGGACCGCAATTTTTCAATCAGAAAGAATACGCTCAACTATGACGACGTGCTCAACAAACAGCGCGAGATCATATACAAACAACGCAATATAGTCCTCGACGAGCTGGATGTCCACGAGCAGATCAAGGCGATGATCGGCGCGGTTGTCGAGCGCATATGCAAAGAGTTTGTCGACGTGCGCCGCGACTATGCGGATTGGGATTATGACGAATTCAACAAGATGCTCTGCGACTATGTCTTCCCCGACACCGACAAGGTGATCGACGCGGAGTTTGTCTCGGGATTCAACACCGAAGAGTCGCTGATCGCCGAGCTCACGCGCAGGGCAATCGAGACTTACGAATCGCGCAAAGACGAGTGCGTCGCCATATACAAAGAGAACGGACTGAACATCGATTTCGACGCAATCGAGCGCAAAAACATGCTCGCCGAGGTTGACAGAAAGTGGATGGATCAAATGACCGCGATGGAAGAATTGAGACAGGGCATCAGCCTGCTGTCGTACGGTCAGCGCGATCCGCTCATAACCTACCGCAAAGAGGGGTTCGAGATGTTCGACTCGATGGTGGAACGTCTCCAGGACGACCTCGTGATGAAGCTCACTCACATTGACAAAGACATCGTCAAGCACGACGCGGAGCGTCAACGCGTCATCGCCGAAGAAGCGATAAAGCTCAAGATGCAGCAAGAGCAGGTGGGCGGCTTCGGCGGAGCGGTCAAGCCAAAGGCGGAAAAGCCCAAGGTCGAGACCGTCCGCAAGCAGAAGGAGCCGGGCCGCAACGACAAGTGTCCGTGCGGAAGCGGAGAGAAGTACAAGAATTGCTGCGGCAGGTTCAAATCGTGACGAAAAAGGGCGATATCCGATACATGTCACAAAAAATTATCGCCTAAAGCGAGACTGCGCGACAAGTTGCATCGCGTGAGGATAAGATAACAGGAGAGAAGATGATACTGATCGAACAGGCAAAACAGGATATGGGCAAGCTGCGCAGGCAGCTTCAGGAACTCGGCGACGCCCTCGACGTCGAGGGGCTGAAAAAGCGCCGCGCCGAGTTGACCGCAAAACAGGAGAGCGAAGGCTTTTGGTCCGACCTCGGCAAGGCGACCGCGGTCAACAGAGAGGCGGCGGCGGTCGACGGCAAGCTCGAAAAATATGACAAACTCGTCTCGCGCACCGACGATCTCGAGGTGTTGATTGACCTCAGTCTCGAGAGCGGTACGGACAGCGAACAGGAAGAGATCGCCGCGGAGATGGCGGAGATAGACAAGCTGACGGAGGAGCTGCGATTGCAGACGCTGCTCAACGGCAAATACGACGGCAACGACGCGATCATGTCGCTGCACTCGGGCGCGGGCGGCACAGAGGCGCAGGATTGGGTCAGCATGCTCTATCGCATGTATACGCGCTACGCCGAACGCAACGGCTACAAGGTCACTGTGATCGATTCGCTCGCGGGCGACGACGCCGGACTCAAGAGCATCACCTTCACCGTCGAGGGAGAGAACGCGTACGGCTATCTCAAGTCCGAAAAGGGCGTGCATCGTCTCGTGCGCATTTCGCCGTTTGACTCGCAGTCGCGCAGACAGACGTCGTTCGCGTCCGTCGAGGTGATGCCCAAGATCGACGACGCGGCGGAGATCGTCATCCGTCCCGAAGACCTCAAAATAGATACCTATCGCAGCGGCGGCGCCGGCGGTCAGCACGTTAACAAGACGGACAGCGCGGTGCGCATCACGCATATCCCGACCGGAATCGTCGTGCAGTGCCAAAACGAGCGCAGCCAAATTCAAAACCGCGAGCAGGCGATGGAGATGCTGCGCGGCAAGCTCGCCGAGAGGCAGGAGCAGGAACAGCAGGAACACGAGGCGGAACTCAAGGGCGAAGTCAAAAAGATAGAGTGGGGCAGCCAAATCCGCAGCTATGTCTTCTGCCCGTATACGATGGTCAAAGACCACCGCACAGGCTGTGAGACGGGCAATATCACCGCCGTCATGGACGGTGAACTCGAGGACTTCATCTTCGACTTTTTGAAGAAGTCCAAGGCGTGATATGAGCGATTGGTACGAGCGTTCGTGCAAAAAGATTGAGGCGATGAGGGACAGGGACGACCTGCTCATACTCGCGATTGAGTCGTCTTGCGACGAGACCGCGTGCGCTATCACGCGCGGCAGAGAGATCCTCTCCAACGTGATTGCCTCGCAGATCGACATTCACAAACGCTACGGCGGCGTAGTCCCCGAGATTGCGTCGCGCAACCACATCATGGCGATATCGGGCGTCGTGTCCCAAGCGCTCTCCGACGCGAAAGTGAGTGCGGACGAGCTCGATTGTGTGGCGGTGACGTACGGCTCGGGGCTTTTGGGAGCGCTGCTCGTAGGAGTGTCGTTCGCAAAGGCGTTCGCGTACGCTCTCGACAAGCCGCTGATTGCGGTCAACCACATCAAGGGACACATCGCCGCCAACTATCTCGCTTTCCCCGACCTCAAACCGCCGTACATTTGTCTGATTGCGAGCGGCGGTCACACCGCCGTCGCAAAGGTGACAGGACTTGACGAGATCGAGCTGCTCGGGACGACGCAGGACGACGCCGTAGGAGAGGCGTTCGACAAGGTTGCGCGCGTGCTCGGGCTGGAGTATCCGGGCGGCCCCAAGATACAAAAGCTCGCCGAAGACGGCAAAGACAACGTGCGTCTTCCCATGCCGCTCAAGGACGAGAAGGGATATGACTTTTCGTACAGCGGACTCAAGACCGCGGTCATAAACTATGTTCACACCGCCGAACAAAAGGGAGAGGAGGTCGTTCGAGCCGACGTCGCCAAGTCCTTTCAAAACAGGGCGGTGGACATGATGACGGACGCGGCATTGCGTGCCGCAATCGACACGGGCACGAAAAAAATTGTAATCGCAGGCGGCGTCGCCGCCAACGCGTATCTGCGCGAGAGCATGACTCAAAAGGCGAAGGCGCGCGGCATAGAGGTCTTTTATCCGCCGCTCAAATTGTGCACGGACAACGCCGCGATGATTGCCTCTCAGGCATACAATATGATAGTGAGCGGACGCGGCTGCGCGCGCGAAGATCTCGACGCGGTCGCGTCCATACCCATTCAATCGTAAAATTTTTCAAAAAGTCGCAAAAAAAGTATACGCTTTTGCATTTATTGTAATATAATACTGCTTGCGCTGCCGTGGGGAAGGCTTTGAGGCGACAACTTCAACGGAAGGACAGTATGACGAGCGACCTCACTGCGGGTAAACCGCTGCGCAAGATAATCTTGTTTACGATACCGATCTTTATCGGCAATGTTTTCCAACAGCTTTACAGCATGGTCGACGCGATCATCGTCGGTCAGACGATCAACAACGACGCGCTCGCGGGCGTAGGCGCGACGGGCGCGATATCTTTTCTCATCATAGGATTCGTGCAGGGTTTGACCGCCGGCTTTGCGGTCAAGACGAGTCAGCTCTTCGGAGCAAAGGACGAAGAGGGAGTGCGGCGCAGCATCGCTTCGTCCATCCTTCTCGGCGCGGGTCTGACCGTCGTTTTGACCGCGGTCAGCGTCGTGACGACGATGCCCCTGCTCAAACTCATGCAGACCCCGGACGACATCATCGGCTATTCGTACGACTACATCGTGACGATCTATTGGGGATTGATCGCGACGGTGTTCTACAATCTCGGCTCGTCGGTGCTGCGCGCGATAGGCGACAGCCGCACGCCGCTCGTCTTCCTCGTCGTCGCGGCTGTGCTCAACGTCGGGCTTGACTTTCTGTTCATCGTAGCGTTCAAGATGGGGGTCGCCGGCGCAGGCTGGGCGACGGTGCTGTCGCAGGGCGTGTCGGCGATTGGGTGCTTTGCGTTCCTGTTCGCAAGGTTCAAGAGGTTCCGCATTCGCGGCAAACACTTCGCCAATCCGCTCATGTTCTATTGGCAGCACATGGCGATAGGACTTCCGATGGCGCTCCAATTTTCGATCACCTCGATCGGCATGATGGTGCAGCAGACCGCGCTCAACAAACTCGGTTCGGTCGCGGTCACCGCCTATACCGCCGCGTCCAAGATCGACAACCTCGCGACGCAGAGCCTCTATGCGCTCGGCAGCACGGTCGCGACCTATTGCGGTCAAAATTACGGCGCGGGGCAGTTCTCCAACATTCGCAAGGGCGTGAGATACAGCATGGCGATCGGCGTCGTCTGCGCGCTGGTCGGGCTTGCGTTCGTCACGCTCGGCGCGGAACCGATGACCAAGCTGTTCTCGTCCGACGTCACCGACGAGATCATGGACATGTCCAAGCAATACCTGCTTTGGCAGGGCGGATTTTATATCTTCCTCGCGATCATATTTGTCTATCGCGACGCGTTGCAGGGCATAGGCAGGAGCGCGCTGACGATGGTCGGAGGCATGCTCGAGGTCGCGGGCAGAGTGGTCGCGTCGCTCGTGTTTGCCAAGCACTTCGGCTTTGCGGGCATATGCGCGTCCAATCCGACGGCGTGGGTGTTCGTCGACATATTCCTCGTCATCGCCTATGTCGTCATACTTCACCGCATTCTCAAAAAGCGCAGACAACTCGGGCTTGCCGACGGCGAAAAACTGCCGCGCGCTGTGGTGTACGGGCAAAGTCCCTCGCCGTCCAACGTCTCCGAGCCGCCCGCCGCCCCTCAAAATTGATGTGCCGTCAAATCATTGCCTTTTGATCGGGTATGGTGTATAATACGACTTGAATCGCAAAGAGGTTGTATGAAAGGCAAGTTTGGATTCAGACATATGGCAGAGCGCATCTTCACCCCGATCAGGTTGATCATGCTCAGCTTTTTTGCCGTCATCATGATCGGCGCGGCGCTGCTGATGCTGCCGTGGTCGACCACGGCTCCCGGCTCGCTGTCGTTTGTGGACGCTCTGTTCACCGCGACCAGCGCGACCTGCGTCACCGGTCTTGTAGTCAACACCGTTGCCACGGAGTTTACCACGTTCGGACATGTAGTGATATTGTTTTTGGTCCAGATAGGCGGGCTCGGCTTCATGACCATCTCTTCGGGCGTCTATCTTCTCATTCGTCACAAAGTTTCGCTGCGTAAGCGCATCAGCATGACCGAGGAGCTGTCCCACGACGGCATGGACGACCTCAAAAGGCTCACGTTCGACATTCTCAAAATGACCGTCGCGACCGAATTGATCGGCGCGCTGCTGCTCGCGCTGGCGTTTTCGCGCTACTATTCGCCGGGGCTTGCGGTGTGGTACGGGCTGTTCCACAGCGTGATGGCGTTTTGCAATTCCGGCTTTGACATCGTCTCGACCGAAGGCACTTCCTATTGTATGTTTGCCGAAGACCCGTTCATCCTGATCGTCACTATGCTGCTGATCGTGCTGGGCGGCATAGGCTTTATGGTCGTGTCCGACATAGCTCACAACCGCAGGTGGCGCAAGCTCAGGCTGCACACCAAGATCGTCATACCGCTGACCGCGGCTTTGATCCTTATCGGAGCGGTCGGCATTTTCGCGGCGGAATTCGACAACCCCGAGACCATCGGCAATATGAGCGTGGGCAACAAGATAGTCAACGCGTTCTTCCAATCGGTCACCGCGCGTACCGCGGGCTTTGCGTCGTTCAGCCAATCGGGTATGACGACATTTTCGCAGACTTTGACGATCGTGTTGATGTTCATCGGCGTCTGCCCCGGCAGTACCGGCGGCGGTATCAAGACGACGACGATGTTCGTGCTGTTGGTTACGATCTATGCGACGCTCAGCCACAAGCGCGAGGTCGTCATCGATATGCGCAGCATAGGCAGAGAGACGATATCCAAGGCGGCGACGATATTCACGCTTGCGGTGTCCGTCGCGGCGATCAGCGTGATGGCGCTAAACATCGCCTGCGGCGATCAGTTCACGAGCTCGGAATTGCTGTTCGAGCAGGTCAGCGCGTACGCGACCGTCGGGCTTTCGCTCGACGTCACGCCTCAGCTCAACACCGCGGCGAAATTGATCATCACGATCAATATGTATATGGGCAGGATAGGGTCGTTCGGCTTCTTTATGGCGTTCATGTCCGGCTCGAGAAAACCCGAAGCAACGGTCAAATATCCCGAAGCGGGAATAGTACTATAAAGTAAAAAGAGAGGGAGAGATGAACAACAAATTACCCAAATCCAATATGAGACAGGTCGCGGTGCTCGGACTCGGAAGGTTCGGCACCGAGCTCACCAAGGCGCTCTACAACAGCGGCTGCGAGGTGCTCGCGGTCGACCAAAACGAGGACCGCATCTACGAGATCGCCGACAACGCGACCCACGCGGTCGCGACCAACGTCGCCGAAGAGAGCAATCTGCGCCAGATCGGCATCACCGAGTTCGACGGCGTCGTCATCGCGATTGGCGACAACATCCAGGCGTCCATCATCACCGCGCTCAATTGCAAGGAGATGGGCTGCAACTACATCGTCGCCAAGGCGCAGAACGCAAAGCACGCGCGCGTGCTCGAAAAGATCGGCGTCGACTATGTCATCATCCCCGAGGCGGACAGCGCGGTCAAGACGGCAAGGCTTTTGACTCAGCCGCAGATCAGCGACATCGTCAACATCACGTCAAATTATAGCATCGCGCAGGTCGCGGTGCCCGATGACTGGGCAGGCAAAAAGCTGTCGGAGATGAACTTGCGCAACCGCTTTGACGTCAACGTGCTGATCGTCATCTCGGGCTCGGGCGTCAACTCGATGCCTTCGGGCGAGACGACGTTCGCGAGAGGGGACAAGATGGTCATCGGAGGCGAGTCCGATTCCATCAAGTCGTTCGCCGACCGCATAGCAAAGGGCTGAAAACAAAAGACGAGCCGCTCCGAACCGGGGCGGCTTTTTTGTGCAAAAAAGCGAAACGTGTCGGCAATTTCGATATCCGGGCGGACATCTTTGAGGCGCGCCGTCGCCCAAGCCGTATTGCAGCCGCACATTTGAGCGCAAAAACCGTTGACATTCTCGCGCCCGCGTAATATAATTGCAACGCAATCGAGGCAAGAGATGAGAGCGGTCGATCTTTCGGACAACAAGGTTTTTGCAACGGTGGTCAAGCTGGCGGTTCCCGCAATGGTTGCGCAGCTGGTCAACGTGCTCTATTCCATCGTAGACCGCATTTTTGTCGGCAACATCGACGTCATCGGCGATATCGCGCTGGCGGGCGTGGGCGTTTGCGCCCCGATTACCACGCTGATATCGTCGTTTGCTTTTCTGGTAGGCACCGGCGGCGCGCCCATCTTTTCGATGGCGCTCGGCGAGGGCGACGACGAGAGGGCGAAAAAGATTTTGTCGTGCGCGGCGGTGATGCTGGTCGCAATCGCCGCGGTGCTGACCGTCGTCGTATGCTGCGCGCTCCGCCCCATCCTGATGACTTTCGGCGCGAGCGAAAATTCGTACGAATATGCGCGGCAGTATCTGCTGATATACGCGCTGGGCAGCGTGTTCTCGATCACAGCGACCGGGCTCAATCAGTTCATCATCGCCGAGGGCTACTCGGGGATGGGCATGTTCACAATCCTGATCGGTGCGTTCGCCAACATCGCGCTCGATCCGCTGTTCATCTTCGTGTTCGATATGGGCGTCTCGGGCGCGGCGATCGCGACGGTGATCTCGCAGGCGCTGTCGTTTGTGTTCGTCGTCGTGTTCCTGACGCGCAAGAGCGTCAAATGCAGGCTCGCGGTGCGCAAGCCCTCGTTCAAGATCATGGGGCGCATCACCGTCATGGGCATTTCGCCGTTCGCGATCATGGCGACGGACAGCGTCATCATAATCGCCGTCAACACGGTCCTTCAACGCCACGGCGGCGCGCAGGGGGACGATTGGATCACCGTCTCGACAATTGTGCAGGCGTTCCTCTCGCTGGTTACGATGCCGATGCTGGGCATCACTTCGGGTACCCAGCCCGTGCTGTCGTTCAACTACGGCGCGCGTAACCTCGAGCTCGTCAAGAGGGCGGAGCTTCGCATCGTCGCGATGTGCGTCGCGTTCACCGCGGTGATGTTCGCGCTCTCGTTTGCGATTGCGCGCCCGTTCGCGACGCTGTTCACCGACAGTGCGGACATCTTGGACAAGAGCGTTTGGGGAGTGCGCGTATATATGATCGGCATAATTCCGCTCGCGCTTCAATATGCGTTCGTCGACGGCTTCACCGCGCTCGGGCAGCCGCGGTTCGCGATTGCGCTGTCACTGACGCGCAAGCTGTTGCTCTATACGGTCAGCGTAATCGTACTGCCGACAATCTACGGCGTGCAGGCGGCGTTTTATGCCGAACCTATCGCCGACATCGGCGCGGCGGCGCTCAGCACGACGACGTTTGCAATCGCTTTCCCCAAGATCATGAAAAGACGCGCGGCGATGACCGCGAATACAAGCTCGGGCGACGTCCCGAACGGAGGTAAGGTATGAAGATAGAGTTGACAAAAGACGGATCTCACGCAGTAATCGAGACAATCGGCGCGTGCGTGGAATCACTGACAATCGGCGGCGAAGAGTGCGTAATAGACAAGCGCGGCAACACCGGCGGCGGCATCGACGCGGTGCTGTTCCCCATCGTCGGCAGACAGAACGGTGGCGATTACACCGTGAACGGCGAGGCGTATGAGCTGCCGATACACGGCTTTCTCAAACAGCGTGATATGGCGGTGCGCGAGAGGGGCGACGACTTCGTCATCTTGACCTATCGCGCGACCGACGAGGACAAAAAGGTCTACCCGTTCGACTTCGAGTACACGGTCAAGTATGCGCTGCGCAGGCGCAAACTCTATCAGCACCACGTCATCATCAACAGGGGAACAGTGCCGATGTACTATTCGTTCGGACTGCATCCGTCGTTTATGCTCGACGGGGCGAAATACGGCAAAACAAACACGGGTACGGATATTTTGCGTTTTCGCAAGCAGATCGAGCCGCATGTTTGGCGCCTCGATCAAAAGGGGCACTTTGTCGTCGGCAAGGAGGAGTTCGCCCCAATCAAACAGGTCGAAACGACCGCGGAGACGGTCGAAAAGTACGGCACATTGATGCTGTGTGACGCGCCCTTCCGCGACATAAAATTGTACACGCGCGGCGGCTCGCTTTGGGAGATAGGCTTGCTTCCGTCGCCGCCGGTGCTCGCGCTTTGGGGCGAGCCGCAAGGCGAGGACGGCTACATCTGCGTCGAGCCGTGGTGGGGACTTAACGACTTCGCCGACAGGGAGAGAGAACTGTCAAAAAAGCAGGGCTTCAACATGCTGCCGCCCGGCAACAGCGCGCACTATCACGCGATGCTCAAAAAGGTGAGATGATGAACAAGACCAACGTCATGCGCCTGCTCGACGCCGCGCATATCGACTATGTTCCGCACGAGTACGACAACTCCGTGACCGACGGCGAGACTGTCGCAAGAATGGTCGGCATCCCGGAGGAAAGGGTGTTCAAGACGCTCGTCACAGAGGGCGGAGAGAGGCACAACTTCGTCTTCGTCGTGCCCGTCGGCAAGACGCTCGACCTCAAGGCGGCTGCGCGCGCGGCGGGAGTAAAGGCGGTCGCGATGATTCCGCAAAAGAAGTTGCTGCCGCTGACGGGCTACATCCACGGTGGCTGTTCGCCGATCGGTATGAAAAAGACATTCCCGACCTTCATCGACGCGTCCGCCGAGGGTTTTGACGCGATTGTCGTCAGCGCCGGCAAGGTCGGTCATCAGATCGAGCTGTCGCCGAAGGCGCTCGCGGCGGCGTGCGGCGCGGCGTTCGCGGAGATAGCGGCGGACAAAAATTGAATTTCAAAATATTCACAAAAGCGGACGGTGCGGCACAAAATGAATGTTGCAATCGTCCGCATTTTATATTATAATTAAATCATCAATGGGCGTATGCCCGAGAGGGAGTTATGAACATGGAAACAAAAAACAACAATGCGGAGACCGCCGCCAAGCCGTCGTTTTTGAGTCGGATCAAGGCGTTCTTCACCCCCGAGAGGTCGCGCAGAATAGGCAAGGTCGTCGGCATAGTGGTCGCCGTCCTCGCGATTGTCACAATCTTGGCTCTGTCGATATATTCGATTGCCGCATACGCGCCGCTGCGCGTCAATGTCGACATCAATGCCGAGCATCAGAAGTTGGGCGGATTCGGCGCGTCGTCGGCATGGATATATCAGGAATTGGGCAAGGCGGAAAACGCCGCCGAAGGCGAGCAGGCGATCGAGATGCTCTACGGCGACAGCGGTCTGCAGCTCAACATCTTCCGCTACAACATAGGCGGAGGTTCCAAGGACAGCGTGCTTGACGACAAGGTGCCGTACAGCAACGACTGGTTCGACCCCAACAGGCGCGCGGAGAGCTTCTTTGTCGCCGAGAATTACAAAGCGCCCGAGGACTTCCTCGACGTGAACAATTATGACTTCGAAAAGGACGCGGCGGTGCAAAACCTCTTCAAGCAGGCGCTCGACAAGGGGCATATCGACAAGGTGGTGTTCTTCTCCAACTCGCCGCACTATCTGATGACCGAATCGGGCATGTGCACGGGCGCGTATGAGTATCAAAACAACCTCAAACCCGAATTTTATCAAATTTACAGCGAATATTTGATGATCTGCGTCGAGGGGCTTGTCGACAAGTACGACCTGCTCGACAAGGGCATCGAGATTTGGATCAGCCCGGTCAACGAGCCGCAATGGAAGTGGGGCGGTCCCGACGCGTCGCAGGAGGGCTGCCACTACGACCCCGAAGTGCTGGCAAAGTTCTACGACGTATTCTGGAACGTATTGACCGCATACAACGAGGAGCACGGCACGAACTTCCGCTTTGACGCGTTCGAGTGCGGCAACTATCTGTTCGAGCCGTTCGACGTCGACGTCGCCGACTATCTCGAAGAGATGAGCAAGTACGACTACTTCGACGAATTGGGCGAGATTTCGACGCACACTTACAGCGCGAACGACAGCGTTTCGGCAAGGAAAAAGTTCGCATCGTTCATGGAGAAGAATTACCCCGAGCTCGAAGTCACAGCGACCGAGTTCTGCGAGATGGAGAGCGGCGAGTACGACACAATCGAGAGCGGCATGTTCCTCGCCAAGGTCATCTTGCGCGATCTGACGATGATCGACGCGACCGAATGGAGCTGGTGGCTGTCCGTCGCCGCCGGAGGCTACAACGACGGACTCGTCTATTGGAGCACCGATCGCGATCCCAAGGTGTGGGTGCTCAACCGCTACTACACGATGGGACAGATTACACGCTTCCTCGACCCCGGCGACGTCCGCGTCGAGAGCGCAATCTCCGACCTGACCGGTTGGGCGGGCGTAGACATCGGCGTGTTCGTCAAGCCGGACGGCACGGTGGTAGCAATCGTCGTCAACGACGGCGGCGCCAAGGATCTCAAACTCAACGGCATGGACAAGTTCGACGGCACGAGCGTGCAGGTCACGCGCACTACGCAGACGGACAAGTGGGCGGAGAGCGACTTCGTCTTTGACGGCAGTCTGCCCCTTGCCAAGGACAGCGTGACGACGTTCGTCTTCCCGGCGGCGCAATGATGGACGAGATTGCAAAATTGTCAAGGTTGACAGCGCGCGGCGGCGTCGTGTTCTTCGGCGGCGCCGGCGTGTCGACCGAGAGCGGCATCCCCGACTTTCGTTCGCCCGACGGGCTGTATGCGCGCAGGAGCGCCTATCCGCCCGAGGAGATGCTGTCGCGGCGCTTTTTCTTTTCGCACACAAAGGAGTTTTTCGACTTCTACCGCTCGGCAATCTTGTGCTGTCTCGACTGCAAGCCGAACCCCGCGCACACGCTTTGCGCGGAGTGGGAGAGAGCGGGGCTCGTCGACGCGGTCGTCACCCAAAACATTGACGGACTTCATACCGCCGCCGGCAGCAAAAAGGTGTATGAGTTGCACGGCAGCGTGATGCGCAACCGCTGTCTCGACTGCGGCAAGAGCTATGACGTTGACCGCGTGCGCTCGAGCGACGGCGTGCCGCATTGCGAGTGCGGCGGCATTGTCAAGCCGGACGTAGTGCTTTACGGCGAGCCGCTCAACGAGGAGACGGTCGAAGGCGCAATCGCGGCGATCGCAAACGCGAAGACGTTGATCGTCGCAGGCACGTCGCTTTCGGTCTATCCGGCGGCGAACTTGATCAATTTCTTCGGCGGCGACGCGCTCGTCTTAATCAACCGCGACAGGCTGGCGGCGGAATCGCGCGCCGACCTCGTGATACACGGCAACGTGGGGGAGATACTCTCCGCCTGCGAAGTGTAGACTCTTTCTAAAGGAGGAAAATATGAGACAAATCAACCTCAAAGACATCGTGCCCGATCTCGAGGGCAGACTCAAAAAGCTGAACACGCTGCGCAAGGTGTTCATGGTGCTTGCGCTGTTGATAATTCCGGCGGTGCCTGCGATGATCGTGCTCGCAAAGTACGGCGCGTGCATGCAACTGTGCCACGCGGTTCAAGCGGTCAAGCTCAAGGGCAAGATGCCGATATTCATGCTGTTCGCCTTTGCGTCCAACGAGCGCGAGGCGGCGCAAAAGCTGATAGATACCGGCAATCTCGCAGGCTATCGCGTCGTCGGCGACGTGATGATTGTCAGGGACGACATCGAGATGACCGACGAAGAGGCTTGGGAGGAGGCGGCGCCGTACTTCAATGCCGCGGCTGCGATCAACATGGGGATGACCGCGGACAACATGCCCGAGTGCTACAAGAAAATCATTGAGATACAGCAGCGCAAAGAAAAGGAATTCACCGAAGGGGCTGCCGAACACGGACGGTGCCCGAGCTGCGGAGCGCCGGTCAAGAGCGCCGATTCCGAGTTTTGCGACAAGTGCGGAACGAGGCTGTGACGCAAATGAAAGACGCCCGTATGCGGTCTGCATACGGGCGTAATTTTTTTGTTTTATCGACACGGGCAGGGAAATCAATCTTCGCCGTGCATGTTTTGCCACACCTTTGAATAGCCTCCCGAACCGCGTCTCACGCAATTGGAAACACGCGACAGCGTCGCCGACGAGATGTCCGTCTCCTCGGTGATCTGCGAGTAGGTCTTGCCGTCGAGCAAAAGCATCGCCGCGCGCAGACGGCACGCCATCTGCTCCGTCTCTCCGGCAGTGCACAGGTCGGCAAGCAGGGCTTTGACGTCGGCGGGGTCGGTCAGCGCCGCGAGCGCGTCGTACAGCGCGTCGAGGTTGTCCTTTGTGCCGCTCATATCTTCTCCTCCATCTTGGAGAGGAACGCTCTCGTCTTTTCGCTCTTGGGCGAGCCGAACACCTCTTCGGGCGTGCCCTCTTCCTCGATTATGCCGCCCGAGACGAACAGCACTTTGTCCGAGACGTGCCGCGCGAATTCCATCTCATGAGTGACGATGATCATCGTCGTGTCCTCTTGTTTGAGATCTTTGATGACTTTGAGCACTTCTCCGGTCAGTTCGGGATCGAGCGCGCTCGTCGGCTCGTCAAAGCAGAGTATGTCCGGTTTGAGCGCGAGCGCACGCGCGATCGCGACGCGCTGCTGCTGTCCGCCCGACAGTTCGCACGGATAGTTGTACATCTTGTCGGCGAGTCCCACCCTTGCGAGCAGTTCCGCCGCTTCGGGGTTTTCTTGCGCGCCCAGCTCATGTTTGAGCAATTTGAGTTCGGCGCCCAGCTCGTCCCAAAGTTTGAACGGATTTTCGTGCAGCCACCGCGCGAAAAAGCGTATCCGCAATTGACGTCTTTTCGCCGCCAAGAGCGCGGCGTTTTTCTTTTTTGCTTCGCGGCGCTTTTTGCGGTAGTCGCCGCCCTGCAAACTCGGCGCGAGCGCGACGTTTTCGAGCGCGTTGTAGTGGGGAAAGAGGTTGAACGATTGGAAAACCAGCCCGAAATGCAGCCGCTTGGTGCGCAGATCCGATTCTTTGTCGCTTATCTTCGCGGACGCGTCGAACAGCGTCTCGCCGCCCACCGCGATCGTCCCGCCCTCGGGCGTTTCGAGGAAGTTGAGACAGCGCAGCAGCGTCGACTTGCCGCCGCCGGACGGGCCGATAATCGACAGGACTTCGCCCTTGTGCAACTCGAACGACACGCCTTTGAGCACTTGAGTTTCGCCAAAGCTCTTGCGCAGGTCTTTGACGACGAGCAGCGGCTCGCAATCGCTTTTGAAAGTCTTTTCGTCGTTCATATCACACCTTGTAGTAGGAGAGTTTTTTCTCCGCCGCATGGAAGAGCACCGTCAAGATACCGTTGAACAGCAGATAGTAAAGCCCGGCGAAGAACAGCGGCCAAATGATAGCTTCGGTGGTCACGACGTTGTACGCGACCATGAACAGCTCCGTCACGCCGATGACGCGCGCGAGCGATGTGTCCTTGACCAAAGTGATGACTTCGTTGGAGATGGGCGCCAAAATGCGCTTGACGACCTGCGGCAATATGATGCGGAAGAACGTCTGTCCGCGTTTCATGCCCAGCACCTGCGCCGCCTCGTGCTGCCCTCTCGGGATGCCCTCGATGCCGCCGCGGAAGATCTCGGCGAAGTATGCCGAGTAGTTGATGATGAAAGCGACCGCGGCAAAGATGAAGTTGAGCCCGACGATGCTCACGCCGAAAAAGTCGGCGAGGTCTTTGTTGGCGAGCATAAACACCGTCGACGGGATGAATGTGACGACGATGATCTGCAACAAAAGGGGAGTGCCGCGCACGACCCAAATGAACACCTTGGTCAGCCAGCGAATGGGCTTGAACTTGGTGATCGAGCACAGCGCGACGATGATGCCGAGAGGTATCGCCGCCACGAGCGTGACGGCGAAAAGCCCTACCGTATAGCCGAATCCTTCGGCGAATCTTTCCAGAACTTCGGCGAACATGTCACTCGATGTTCATCAAAAGGTCGGCGGCGGATCCGCTTTCGACCGCGACGACCGCGTCCTTTGCCGCGATGAAGAAGGAGCGCATATCGCCGTATTTTTCGGCGTCCGCGCTGCGGATGATCAGCGTCTGTCTGTTGGCGAGATAGGGGACGGTGGTGGACATGCCGTTCATCACCTCGTCGGTGAGAGTCATGCCGTTCCAGACAAGGTCGAGGGTGCCGTTTTCAAGCTGCGTCTGCTTGGTCGCCCAATCGATCTCCACCCACTCGATCTCGACGGTGGATCCGTAGGTCTCGTTGAGGTAGTCGACGACAGCCTCGGCAAGATTGACGTCAAAGCCGGTGAGCGTGTTGTCTTCCATATAGGCGATGGGCGCGAACACGGTGTAGCCGATGACGAGTTTGCCGTCCGCGACGACCTTGTCCCAGCTGTCGTCGGTCGCGTCCGCCTTGGGGTTGGCGGTGTCGGCGGCGACGAGGACTTCGTTTTGCAGACCGTACTCGGAGGCTATCGTGGCGAAAGTGCCGTCGGCGGCGAGCGCGATTAGCGCCTCGTTGATCTTGCCGATCAGTGCGTCGTTGCCCTTCTTCGCGCCGATGCCGTATTCCTCGGCAGGGAAGGTGAACAGGTTGAGAGCGGCGATCTTGCCGACATAGCTGCCGTGGGTGAGATAGTGGCCTGCCATGACGGAGTCCATGATGCCGATGTCGGCGGAACCTGTCTCGAGATTTTGCAGGATGTCGACCTGCGCGGTCAGCGGGAGCAATTCCTTGCCGAAGAGGATGCCGGGATCTTCGCCGCCATTGCCGCAGGCGGCGAAAACGAATGCCATGCTCAAAACAAGTGCGACGGTCACCGCCGCGATGACGATTTTCTTTTTCATGATTACACTCCTTGTGAGTTGATATGCTCATTATACTTTATTGCATTAGCGAAGTAAAGTGATTTGACGCAAAAACACAAAAATTTTTCGCATTTTTGCACTAAAAGAGGGAAAGACGGGCAATTTATCAATAAAAAGTTATATCGTTGCGCGCGCCGAACGTCTGTGGTATAATAAAAAAGATGACGGCGCTTTTGCGCCACGGAGGAAAATTATGTTCGAAGTACGTTTTACGATATCCGACCAAAAAGCCGCAAAAGAGTTCATTGCCGAGATCACGGACGCGGCAAAGCAGACGGAGAGCGTCAGCGATCTCAGTCAAAGCGCCGACGGCGTCAAGATGAAGTTCAAAGGCACCAAAGACGAGCTGACGGTCTTCCTCAACGCGATGACGGCGCATTTGACGGACAAGTTCAAGCTGGACAAGCTGCCGATCAAGCTGACGACCGCGGAGATCGGCAAGGACGATAACGCTCGAAAATTGGACGCGCTGCTCGGAGACATCGCCAAGATCATAGACAAAAAAGACGAGGGCGAAGACGAGGAAGCGAGCTGCGACATCTTCGATGACGACGAGGAAGACGAAGACGACGAGGATGACATAGAGGTGATGCAGACGGACGGCGAAGTCAAGAGGGTGGGACGGAGCGGCAGCGTCGATCGCGACGGGCTGCTCAAAGCCGCAAACGAACTCATCGGGGCGGCGGAGTTCAAGGCGCTGATACGCGAACTTGCCGATGTCGGCCCGCTGGTGAACGACGCGTTGACCGAGGTCATGGTCGGGCGCAGCTACGTCTTCTCGATCGAGGACGGGCACGGGCTGAGCACCTATTTGGAGATGCTGGGCACGGCGCTTGCGCCCGTGGTGAAGGCGGGCAAGACGATGAAGGTGTTCGAGCACACGCTGCCTCTCGTCGGGACGAAGCAGGGCGAAATGGAAGAGTTGAGGGGCAAGATCGCCTCGGCCTTGAACGATCCGCTTTTGCGCGCAGTGCGCGACATCGTCTGTTTTGACATCAGCGAGTGGATGGGGTCGATAGATTCGGGGCTGTTCCGCAAGTGTCTGGACGCAATCGTCGAATCCAATCTGAGCGGCAACATCATCGTCTTCCGCGTGCCCTATGTGGACAAGGGCGTGCTGGCGAGGGTGTGCTATGCGATCAACGACAGGATGGGCGTGAAGGCTGTCTCCTTCCCGCCGTTTTCGCAGGACGAGCTGGCGGAATATGCGCGGCGCGAGTTTGAAAGGCTGGGGTTCGCGCTTGCCGACGACGCGAAGCAGGCGTTTTTCGAAAAGCTGCGCGAAGAGAAGTCGGACGGCAGATTTTACGGTTTGCGCACGGTGACCAAGGTCGTCAGGGAGATGATCTACAACCGTCTCGTGACCATGGCGAAGACGGGGCAGAAAGAAAACGTCGTCAACGCAGCGGAAGCCGCAATGTCGCTGTTCAAAAAACCGGACGACGGCAGGAGCGCGCAGGAAGAGCTGGACGCGATGATCGGCTGCGAAAACATCAAGCGGCAGATCAAGGAGATCGTCGCGCAGATATTGTCCGCTCAAAAGAGCAAGTCCAAAAAGCGTCCCTGCATCCATATGCGGTTCGTCGGCAGTCCCGGCACGGGCAAGACGACGATCGCGCGCATTTTGGGTAAGCTGCTCAAAGAGAAGGGCGTGCTGCGCATCGGCGAATTTTACGAGCACGGCGCGCGCGACCTGTGCGGCAGATACATCGGCGAGACGTCGCCCAAGACCTCGCAGATATGCCGCGACGCATACGGATCGGTGCTTTTCCTCGACGAGGCGTATTCGCTGTCGGTGAGGGATTCGGACAAGGATTTCGGGCGCGAGGCGATCGACACCCTGATCGCGGAGATGGAGAATCACCGCGACGACTTTGTCGTGATCATGGCGGGCTACACCGACGAGATGGAGGAGCTGATGGACCTCAATCCCGGGCTCAGGAGCCGCATGCCGTACAAGATCGAGTTCCACAACTATTCGCGCAAAGAGCTGTTCGAGATCTTCAAGCTGATGGCGACGTCGGCGTTCAAGTGCGACAAGGAGATGCTCGCCGCGGCGAAGGAGTTTTTCGACGGTTTGAGCGAGGGATTCATCACCGCCAAGGAGTTTTCCAACGGCAGATATGTGCGCAATCTGTTCGAGCGCACATGGGCAAAGGCGGCGCTGCGCTGGCAGATGTCCGGCTGCGACGATCAGACTTTGACCAAAGAGGACTTTGACAAGGCAAAGGCGGAGAGTGAATTTTCGCCGGGCAAAAAGAGGACGAGGATCGGCTTTTTGACCTGAACGGCGTGTTTTCGGCAGGCGCCGCTCGGGCGCGGAGCATTTTCGCATTGCGTCGGCGTGACAAAACGCGCGCGCGATGCTATAATATTGATATGAAAGACGTCAAAATTGTCGTTTTGGACGGCGACTGCGCCAATCCCGGCGATCTCGATTGGGACGCGTTCGGGGCGCTCGGCGAGGTCGAGGTCTTCCCCTGCACGGCGGCGGGCGAGGTCGTGAAGCGTGCAATGGGCGCGGACGTTCTGATTGACAACAAGGTCGAGCTGACCGCCGACATCTTGAGCGCGCTGCCGTCCGTCAAATATATCGGTTTGCTGTCGACGGGCTACAACGTCGTCGACCTAGCGGCGGCGGACAGGCTCGGGGTGACGGTGACAAACGTGCCGTCCTACTCGACGATGAGCGTCGCGCAGCACACGTTCGCGCTGCTTTTGTCGTATGCCGGGCGCGTCGGCGAACACGTCGACAGCGTGAAGCGCGGCGATTGGAGCAGGTGCGACAACTTTTGCTATTGGCTGCGCGAGCCGATTGAACTGTGCGGCAAGACGATGGGCATAATAGGATACGGGGAGATAGGCAGGGCGGTCGCGTCGATTGCGCACGCGCTGGGGATGAACGTGCTCGCCAACCGCAGGAGCAGGGGCGCGGCGGCTCAGCCGTTCGTGCGAATGGCGGAACTGCCCGAACTGCTTGCGAAATCGGACGTGGTCAGTCTGCATTGCAGCCTCAACGGCGGCAACGCGCATATGGTCGACGCGGCGTTTTTGGCGGCGATGAAGAGGGGCGCGGTGCTGATCAATACGGCGCGCGGCGGGCTCGTCGACGAGGACGCGGTCTGCGACGCGCTCGAAAGCGGCGCGCTCGGGGCATACCTTGCCGACGTCTGCGAGCACGAGCCGCCCGAAGAGGGCAGGCGCATTTTCGGAGAGAAAGACGCGGCGCTCACGCCGCACATCGCGTGGGCGAGCCGCGAGGCGCGCGGCAGACTGCTTGCCGAAGCGGCGCTCAATCTTGCGGCGTGGCTGCGCGGAGAGGCGCGCAACGTCGTCAACTCGCCGCGGAAAATATAGGAGAGATATGGAGAACGAAAACTTTACGATAGCCCTCTTGATCGACACCGAAAACGTGTCCGCCAAGTATATGGGCAAACTTGAAAAGGAATTGATCTTGCTCGGGCGCGTGTCGTACAGGCGTATGTACGGCGACTTCACCAAGAAGGTCGCCGCCGGGTGGCGGGACATCGTCAACGACTTTTCGCTGACGCCCGTCCAGCAATATTCGTACACGACGGGAAAGAACGTGACCGATTCCAAGATGATCATCGACGCGATGGACATACTTTACAGCGGCAACGTCAACGCGATGTGTCTGATGTCGAGCGACAGCGACTTTACCGGGCTTGCCAAGCGGCTCAAAGAGTCGAACATCTATGTGATCGGCGCGGGCGAGAAGAAGACGCCCGAGTCGTTCGTGCACGCATGCGACCGCTTTTTCATTTTGGATGAGGGCGAGGAGCAGCCGGCAAAGAGCGCCAAAAAGAAGCAGCCGGCAAAGAGCCGCAAAAAGCCCGAAGCGGAAAAGAAGCCCGTCCCCAAAGAGGAGATCGAAAACTTCGCCGAGCGCATCATCGAAGAGGCGGGCAAGCCGTGTCAGCTGTCCGCGGTGATGGACAAGATCTATCAGGCGTACCCTTCGTTCGACTATCGCAACTACGGCGTCAACAAGGCGTACAAGTTTTTTTCGGAGGACAGGTTCGATCTGATCACCGATCCGGTGACGGGGATGAACATCAACACAAAATAGGCGCCCGTGTCGATAAACGGCACAAAACATTCTGTATGAACGGAGCGGCGGAACGCGTTTTCGCCGCCCCTTTTCTCACGCAAAACCGCGCGCGGGCATAGTCTGCAATATGAAGATCTATGTCTATGCGATCGCCCGCGACGAGGAGAAGTTCGCCGAAAGGTGGATGACTTCGATGAGCGAGGCGGATGGTATATATGTGCTCGATACCGGCTCCAAGGACGGCACCGCGGACAAACTGCGTTCGCTCGGCGCGGTCGTTGTCAGGGAGGAATTTGAGCCTTTTCGGTTTGACAAGGCGCGCAATCGTTCGCTCGAGTTCGTGCCCGAGAACGCCGATCTTTGCGTCTGCACCGACCTTGACGAGGAGTTTACGCCCGGCTGGCGCGACGCGTTCGAGAGGGCGGCGTCGAGCGGCGCGAACGCGGTCAAATACCGCTATGTTTGGAACTATCTGCCCGACGGCAAAGAGGGCTATGTCTTTTGGATAAGCAAGGCGCATGCGCGCCGCGGCTTTGAGTGGCGCCACCCGGTGCACGAGGTCGTCGTGCCCGTTTCGGGCGGGGCGAAGTACGCGATGGCGGACGGCGTGACGCTGATGCACCGACCCGATCCGCACAAGTCGCGCGCCGGCTATCTGCCGCTGCTTGAACTGTCGGTCAGGGAGGACCCGACCGACGACCGCAACGCGCACTATTTGGGCAGGGAATATATGTTTCACGGCAGATACGAGGACGCGATCGCGGCGCTCAGGCGGCACTTGGAACTGCCGACCGCTGTCTGGCGGGACGAGAGGGCGGCGTCTATGCGCTATATCGCAAGCTGTTTGAGTGCTCTCGGGCGGCGCGCGGAGGCGGAGGAGTGGCTGATGCGCGCCTGTGCCGAGGCGCCGTGGCTGCGCGAGCCGTGGCTGGACGCGGCGCGGCAATGTCTGAACGGCGGCATGTGGCACGGAGCGGCGTATTTTGCCGGGCGCGCGCTCGCGATCGAGCGGCGAAGTCTGTCGTACATCAACACGCCCGAAGCGTGGGGCGCGCTGCCGTACGACATCTTGTCGGTCGCGCTTTGGAATTTGGGCGACAGAGAGGGGGCGGAAGAAGCGCTCAAAACAGCGCTCGAACACAGCCCGGACGATGAGCGGCTCAAACAAAATTTGCAATATGTATCGCAAAATTCGACCTGAATGGCGAGAGTTTGCGGCGCGGGGCGGCACGATGTGCCGCCTTTTTGAGATAACGGCTTGACAAACGCGCGCGCATATACGATAATGGTAATAGAAAATTTTGGGCGGAGAACTTATGAAGACGGAACTCAAGACCATTTTCAAAGACAAACAGGTTTATCTCGCGGCGATCATGTTCGTCGCGTGGGTATGCATCGCCGCGCTTGCGGACGGCGGATTTGCCGCCGCACCGGCTGCGTGTGCGATCGCGGCGGTCGCGTTTGCCGCGATGTGCGTGGGTGTGACGCGCTTTGTCGCGCTGGGCGACGGGCTTTTCAACAAGAACGCGGTGACGTTCATGCTCTCGGTGGGGCTGGCGTTCTATCCGCTCGGGCAGGCGTTCGGCGCGGCTACCGCAGGCTCGGAGTCAAAGGTGTTGCTTGCGCTCGCTGTCATTGCGATCGCGGCGTGCGTCGCGGTGCTCGTCGCGATGTTGCTCAAATGCCTGATCCTCGACTTTTTCCAACCGCTTGCGCTGGACACGGTGACGGTGATCGTGCTGATCGTCGGCGCGGCGTTCACGATCGCGGCGGCTGTCGTGGCGGCGATATACGGCTGTTATGGGCTTGCGCTCGGCCTCGGTGCGGGGATGCTGGTCACCGCGGCGATGAGCGTCATTTGGGCGAAAAATCAGCCGATGGGAGAGTTCGCCGGCATAGAGGGCGAGCCGCTTGACATCTTCCGCAACGGAGAGGGCGGATACAGCACCTTCCGCATCCCGTCGCTGATTGCGCTCGACAAGGACGTGCTCAACGCAAAGTGCGGTCTCGATCTGAATTGCGACGTGCTGCTCGCGCTTGCCGAGGGGCGTAAGAACAGCTCTCACGACACCGGCGTCGTCGACATGCTGGGCAAGCTGTCCGCGGACGGCGGCGACACATGGACGCCGCTTGCGGTGATGTTCACCTATGGCGAAGAGGTTGGCAAGTTCGGCAACCCGACCGTGGCGCTCGACAGGGCGACGGGCGAGATCTGCATGGCAATGCTTGCCGCGGCAAAGAAGGACAATTTTGATTACAACACCTATTTTGTCAAGGGAAGATTGACGGCGAAGCTCACGATCGAGTGGGGCGAACTTCGCGACATAAGCCTTGAAAAGGAGCAGGGCGCAAAGGGCGGACAGGACGGCGTGCGCAAGCACACGCTGATGGTCGGTCCCGGCAAGGGCGTTCAATTGCGCGGCGAGCATGACGGGCGCATCGTGATCCCCGCGTCCAACGGCGGCAATTCGTACGTTATTTTTAGCGACGACGGCGGCGAGACGTGGGACCGTGGCGACGCGGCGGGCAGCGGCAACGAATGCGAGGCGGCGCAGCTTGACGACGGCACGCTCGTGCTTGTCGTCCGCGACGGCAAGGGCTGCACTATGCCGCACCCCGAGCAATATCAAAAATTGAGTTTTTCGACCGACGGCGGCGAGACTTGGGCGCGCAAAGAGGTCGCGACGCCGCTCAAGACGCCCATCTGCATGGCGTCGCTTGCGAGCGTCGGCGGCAAGCTTGCGATCACCTATCCCGACAGCTTCCACACCCGCGTCAAGCTGACGCTGGGCGAGAGCGAGGACGGCGGCGCGACATGGACGACGAGGCTGCTCTATCGCGGCGCAAGCGGCTATTCCTGCCTGACCGCGGACGGCGACGGGCGCATGTATGTGCTTGCGGAGGTCGGAAAGGTGAACTACAACGAAAAACTCGTGTTTTTGAAGCTCGCACGCTGACCTACAGTGTGCATTTGCATGATGTAAATTGTGTTCCGCGCACAGATTGAGGCGCGGAACTTTTTACTGAAACGAAGTCTCCCGGGCGTTCTTGTCCGATTTGTTCCGAGCAAACGATATGATGACAAAGTATTTTGCAATGATTTTGGGCAGCGTATCCTGATTTTACAAAAATTCCGACAAGATATAATCTGAAAAACATCAAGCGTCATCGAGGATTTTTAAGAATTTTTCTTATTTTCACTGAAAATTTAGTCGACATGTCGACCGAATTTTCAATGACCAAGGATTATAACACAAGAAAAATTTCGATAATGCTTGACTTTTTTGAGTGTACAGACGACGGAATAGTGACGGTGGGGCTTTTGGACTTTTTGCTGAAAGACCTCAACTTTGATTTTATGTAAACAAAAAGCGCAAGCGTTTCGCTTGCGCTTTGTTTTTTGCGTGTTGTCGATTAGGCGTTGGCGCTGTTGGACTTTTTGAGCTCTTCCAAGATCTCGCGCAACAGCATCTCGCTTTCGCTCGGCTTGACCTCTTCGACGGGAGCGACCTCGGGGGCAGCTTCTTCGACCGGAGCTTCGGCGGCTTGCTCGTCCTTGTGAGCGGCGGCTTCTTTTGCCTTTTCGCCCGCTTCCTTCATCTTGTTGAACAACTTGACGATGAGGAAGAGCACGATCGCGGTGCAAAGGAAAGTGATGATCGCGCTGATGACTGCGCCCCAATCGAGGATGAGAGCAGGGGTGACGACGTTGCCTGCCTCATCGGTGACGGCTTCGCGCAGCACGGTCTGGAGTGCGCCGGTGTCGCCGGTGCCGGGGATCCAATTGATGAGCGGAGTCAGGATGTTTTGAACGAGGGCGGTGACAATCGCGGTGAAGGCAGAGCCGATGATCATACCGACGGCAAGATCCATGACGTTGCCCTTGTTGATGAAAGCTTTGAACTCTTGCAGGAGCTTCTTCATGATGTACCTCTCAAATTTTATTTCATCAAGATACTATAATATAAAATCGAGTTTGTCAACCGAAATTGCACAAAATGGCGAATTATGTCCAAATTCGGCGCAGCCTACGGCAAGTCGGGCGAGGGCGGCTTTGTGTCGGGCGGGCAACGGAAATGCCGCCGAAAGAGGGGTTGACATTACGGCTGCGACTCAAAGCCTCATCGAAAGCAGGGCAATGCGGCATGAGAAAAATTGTAGGAACTTATATATTATAGTAGATACAATATGTGTTATGACGGCAAACGCCGCAATTTTCACTATAGTGAACAAATTTCCAAAAAACAGAAAAATCTTTCACTATACTGAAAATTTTCCCGAAAGTGAAAAAATTTTCAGAGTACGCCGCAAACCTCTTGATCGTAGGGATACGTTACGTTATGCGGAAGTAAAGCATTTGTCGATGAGGTCATGCATTACAGCGAGAGAGCGTACCATGTGAGACTATTAGAAAAGCTACACGAAACGCAAAGCCGCAACAAAAGTGCAGAGCGACTCATTACAGCCATGCTGCCTCCACGAGGCGAAAACCGAAAATAGCGAGTATGAGAAACCGCGCTTCTCGCGCGACTCGGTAACGCCCTCGTCGAATGACCGCGCGTAAAGCTGATGCAGAACCGATCAGATCAACGCAACCAAATTATTAAAAGTTGGCATAGAACCGATTAGATAAACGTAATCACGAAGCATTGAGCGAAAGATTTTGCGTAAATTTTACGCCGAAAGGGTTGCGAGGTGTACCTCAATGGTACCCGAGCGTTCCGAGAGACGCAAAAGGACGCAAAAGATTCGCTCAAGGCGTGACTTGAGCCGCGCCGCAAAGCGAGCGCGGAACAGAAAAGGACCGCGAGCGGTGAGCGAGCGCTTGTCGTGTCGGAGGGGGAGTACCCCGGGGAACCATTTCGCCGCTAAACCATATAATTTCTGATTGAAGCAGACTAATTTGTCAGATAGAACCAAGTAGCTTTGGGCGAGAGATTTTGCAAAGATTTTGTGCCGTGTGGAACGCCGCTTACCTGCCGGTATGCAAGCGACAGACGGCGTAAAAGATTGCAAAAGATCCGTCCAAAGCGGTGAAAAAGTCCGCGCCCCAAAGGGAGCGCGGAACTTAAAGGGAAGGCACCCCTTTGCAGGGGTGCCTTATCGTTTTCAGTCTTTCGACTTACATTACTCGGTTGCAGTGGTGGAATTTACGCTGATCGCGAGGTTGGGGTTGCTGAACAGGCTGCCGAAGTTCGCAGAGGTGATCTGTCCGTTTGCTTCGTCGACCTTGGGAACAACGCCGTAGCCGATGCTGAGCAGGTTGAGACCGATGGTGAGGTTCATGTCCTTCTTGTCCGCATCCGCAACGCCGGTTCTGTTGTCAACGACGACCGCATTGATCGCTGCCTTGAACAGGCTGTCATCGCCGCCGATCTGCAAGAGCGGCCATCCTTTGACCATCTTGAGGGTAGTGTCGACATCGTCGCTGCCGTTGATCACCAGCCCGTTTGCGCCGAGCGAGAGGGTGAGGGAGTCGAGGGTGTCGTCGGTGTCTCTCGTGACCTTCGCGGTGGCTTCGAAGCTGACGCCTGCGCCGTTCATGTTGGTCTCATTGACGGTGAGCGTGAGGGTGTCCTTGTCGACTCTGTTGAACTTGAACATCTCGATGTAACGGACAACATCTTCGAGGATGGGACCGAGCTTGGAGATGTCGAAGCTGCCTTCGTCGGTGTTGCCGCCGGTCTCACCGCCGGTCTCACCGCCGGAAGTGGTTTCGGTAACATAGCTTGCGGGTTCAGTGTAAGAGAAGCCCTTGACCACAAGGCTGTTGAGCAATCTAAGAACAATGCCGCGAAGCAGTGTATTGGACGAACCGATATTCATCGAGCCTTCCTTCAAGTTGTCAAACAAATCTTTGACGCCGCTGAGGTCAACACCGAAGTCTTTGAGCAAGTCTTGAATCCAGGTCAAACCTGAGATGTTGACTTGGAAAGTCGGGACAGAGCCATTGGAAGCAACGTCTTTCTCAAGCAGACGGACTTCAAGGTCGCCCAACTTGATGTAGAGGTTGTCAATCGCGCTAAGAACAATTTCGTAGGCGGTGACGGTATTGGCAGCGTTAAGATTAATCGCGTCGACCATCTTCGGATTGCCTTGCGAATCTTTGATACCCTGACCTGCGTCGTTGATGACATAAGCCTCGGTCATCAATCCGTTTTTGGTCAAAGCGGAGGGGTCGAGGTCGATGGCCAGTTTGACATCGTACGTAGCAGGATCGTTCTTGTCAAGACCGAGAAGGACTTGACCTTCGATCGCCGCGTTGATCAAACCGATTTCTTTGACTTTTTTAGGTTCGGTTTCAGTGAAGAAGTCTGTCTCGGCTTTGGTGTACGCTGCTTTGACAGCGGTGGAGTAGGGGAAGCCCGCTTGGTCGCTGTTGCTGCCGAACTTATAGCTGAGCGCAACATCCAAAGTGATGTCGCCGAAGCCGTCATTGATGACGATGGTGCCTTTGCCCTCGTCGGCTTCGGTCTTGAAGATGTCATAGATCAAGCCGTCGGTCTTGCCGCTTTCGGGGTGATAGAGCTCGACGCTCATCGCCTCGCCTGCGATGCCGATGCCGATTGCGGCGCCGGTGGTGTTGCCGGCAGCGTCCTTGTTGAAGGTGACGTCAAGGGTGAGGCCGGGGAGCAGCGCGTCGAGGGTAGCGAGCAAATCGCTGCCGAGACCGATTGCATTGAGAACCTTGGTGATCGCCGGGATGGTGCTCAAACCTTGAGACAGCAAGCCGCCGATGCCATAAGCGGCATCTGTCATCGGGGGAGTGACCTTGTTGAACAGATAGTCGGTCAGCGCGATGGAATAGGTCGTGCTGGTCGCGGTGCTCTTGACGTCGAGGGGCAGGATGCCGGCAATAACGCTGGTGACATTGCTCGCGTCAATCGCGCCCACTTCGTCGACCTTGTCGGCTATATTGACATTGACGTCAATCGGATAGGTCGCGAAGGTCTCCGCAAGGCTGGGAGCGTTGATCTTGAACACCTCTTCGCCGAACTTGGCGAGGATGTAGTTCTCTGCGGCGCTGCCGTTGTCGACATACCAAAGGCCGAGCAGAGTCGTGGTCGTCCCGCCTACGGTGTCGGTGATGGTGACGCCGAACGCGTTCTCGGAACCGCTGGTAATTTCGGTATCGGCGAACTCTCTCAACTCGAGACCGAAGTCAACCTTGACCTCGATGTCGTGGCTGCTCGCTTCGGTCTTGTTGCCTTCCTTGTCGGTGTACGCCGCTTGATCGAAGGCGATTTTCGCGGTGACGTTGCCGCCCATCGTAGCGAGGTCGCCCATCGTGCCCATGCTGTCAATGACTTTGTCGAGATCCGCGAAGAAGTTGTTCCAACCCTCTTCCGCGCCGTAGATCTTGGTGCAGTCGTCGCATCTGTGGTTGTTGTCCGCGTCTACGTGGTAGCCGAGTCCGCAGGGATCGACATCCGAGCCGCAAAGGTCGCACTTACGGTTGCGATCTGCGTCCGCGTGCTGGTGTTGAATTGCAGCGCCGCAGGCGTCGCACCAGTAGTCGCCGTTTTCGTCGATGTGTCCGTCTTTGGCGCAATCACGGCCGCAAGCGACGAAAGTTGCCATCATTGCGGAGACAATCATCACTACGACGAGAATCTTCCACAACAGATGAGATTTTTTCATAATATAACCTCCTAAGTTATTTTTGATTTTGTACCTATATTATAAGCCACGCGCAAGGCGTTGTCAAGACAATTGACAAAATTCTTGACCGAGCCCCCGAAAAGTAGCATATGTGGAAGTGCGGATATGATACGCGCCGGCGAAAGAGGGCATGATTGCGAAACCCGAATCGGCACCGCAAACGGCTAACGGATATGTTACGCGTCTGCCGAGAGCGCGGTCAAAGGATTTGGAGCTTTGAGCCGCCCGGCTCCGGCGTTGCGGCAAAACAACGATTGCGCCGTTGCTTTGCAACTTTTGCTTTGGAATGATACGTTAATGATATTTGATATTACAAGGTTATGATAATAGAAAAACGGATAACAAGACAATATTACAATGTCTGTGGCTGCGAAGATATACGCGCGCGAGCGGCGGCGATTGTCCGATTGCGGCTTGCGCGAGAGCGCGGAGGTTTTGACGACGATATCGCCGGCGGCGCAATCGCGCGGCGAGGCAAGTCGCGGAGCGGGGTAGGTCGATTTGACAAGCGCAACGCCTGCGCCGCACACGGACGGGCAACGCGCGAAGCGCAAAAGCGCGAGAGGAAAGAAGGGGCGTCTCAAACGTCGCGGCGGTGCAAAATGCCGTCTTTTGAGGGTGAAAAGAGCCGTTCTCAAAGTTTAAGTCGCATGAGGTGCGCAAAAAATTTTTTCGTCGGTGTTCGATAAGCAACAAATGTGGCTAACAGGTCGGCGATCGTGGAGAAGTGTGTTAAATTTTCGGCGATCCTGGGTGCAAAAGTCGAAACATATCCGCAATTTTTGTTTTTCGCCTAACCTGCGGCGGCGTTGCGAAAACGCGCCCGAAAGGGCGGTTGGAGCCGTGAAACACAACTTTGAGGGCGTGGAACATTAACAATTGCTTAAAATTTTTCATTTTCTTCTTGACAGACGGCGCTTTTTGTCATATGATAGAAATATGATATTCCCCTTCAAAGGGGGTATCGGCGGGAATTATGTGAGAATGGTTAGAGGGAAAGTCGTCAAAAAGCCGATTTCGTATTGCTACACACCCTACTTCGACAACGAGGGTGCGATCGGGGCAATCGAAGTGTGGCAGATCCTCGAGGACGAGGTCTTGGGCAAACTTTACCCTTGGCAGTACGTTCCTGCCGCGTCTATGAGTTCGAGGATCGAGGTTCTCAATTTTCAGGCGCTCGCCA
>NHCFR05603__coassemble_343_pt1 | contig 41475 bp, 35 predicted proteins | sample NHCFR05603__metabat2_high_PE_018 | metagenome-assembled genome bin NHCFR05603 | reverse complement strand
AAGAGCGCGGTCATTCGGGGATTGCATAATAACATGCTGCCGACCACGTCGGCTCGCAACCCTTTCGCCACAAACCTGCACCAAGTCGCTCGCTTAAAGCTACTTGGTTCTGTTTATCTAATCGATTCTTTACCGGCAGCACTTGATAAATTGTTTATATTTAGCTTTAAGATTAGCGTAATCTTTGTCAAGCTATTGCGCCATATTTTTCAAATTTTAGAGGAGCGTGCATTGAAAGGCTTTGCTTGCGAAGCTGCGCGTATGGTATAATTGACGTATGGAAAGGATTGACGATCTTCAATGCGCCGGGCTGAGGCTCAAACAGGACAGCGAGTCCTATTGCTTCACCTCCGACGCGGTCATTCTCGCAAATCTCGTCAAGGTGAAAAGGGGCGGCGTCGCCGCCGACTTCGGGACGGGCAGCGGAGTGATCGCGATCCTTTTGACCGCCAAGACGCAGGCGGACAAAATTTTTGCGATCGAGAAGCAGCCGGGGCTGTTCAAGCTGGCTTGCGACAACGTCAGACTGAATAACCTCGAAGGTAAGGTCGTCCCCGTCGAGGGTGACATCGAGGATATGCCGCGCGTGCTCGGCGCGGGATGCGTCGACGCCGTCGTCTGCAATCCGCCCTACTTCAAACAGGGCAGCGGCGAGACGAGAGAGGGCGAGAGCGCGGCGGCAAGGCATGAGAGCGGCAGAGGACTTGAGGGCATAGTGAGCGCCGCCGCGGCGATGCTCAAGACGGGCGGAGAATTGTTTTTGATCCACAGGACGGAGAGGTTGTCCGAGGTGTGCGCGCTCGCAGAGAACGCCGGACTTGCGGTCAAAGAGATGATATTGATACGCGCGCGCGAGGGCGTCGAACCCAAGACGTTTGTCGTCGTTGCGCGCAAGGGCGCGGCGCAGGGCATGAAATTGCGCACACTCACGGTGACGGACAGCGACGGCAAATATACGGACGAAGTCGCGAAGATGTACGGAGAGGAGAGATGAACAAAAAGGGAAGATTGCACATCGTCGGCACGCCGATCGGCAACATGGGCGACATCACTTTGAGGGCGATCGAGACGCTCAAAGCGGTCGATCTGGTCGCGTGCGAGGACACGCGCCGCACGCTTGGGCTGTTGACTCGCTTCGGCATCAAAAAGCCGCTGGTCAGCTACTACAAGCCCAAGGAGCGCGAGGGCGCAAGACGTGTGCTGGCGTCGCTCGAGCGCGGCGACGAGGTAGCACTGGTCACGGACGCCGGCATGCCGTGCATCTCCGACCCCGGAGCGCTGCTGGTCAAAGAGGCGCGAGACGCCGGTTTCGAGGTGACGGCGGAGCCCGGCCCGACGGCGGTCGCGACCGCGATGGCTTTGAGCGGAATTTTGGAGCCCGTGTTTGTATTCGCAGGTTTTTTGCCCCCGAAGAGAAAGGACGCCGAGGCGCTTTTGACAAGGTGCGACAGTGCAAAGGGGACGATCGTGCTGTACAGTTCGCCCCACTCAATCAATGACGACTTGGCGTTGATCTGTGCTACGCTCGGCGAAAGAAACGTGCATATCGTCCGCGAGCTCACCAAGGTGTATGAGGGCGTGGATGAGGTGACGTTGCCGCACGTCATCGACGAGCCCAAAGGAGAATATGTGCTGCTGATCGGCGCCGCCTCCGCCGAGGAGCAAAAGCCGCAAGGCTCGCTCGAAGAACAGCTCGCCGTGATGATCGCGTCGGGCGTGGACAAAAAAGAGGCGGTCAAAAGGGTCGCGAAACTCAACGGCGTCCCCAAGGACACGGTGTACAAATTGACCACGAGAGGTGACGAGTGAAAATTTTGGAGATCGACAATTTGGTAAAGACATTCGGCGAGGTGCGCGCGGTCGACGGGATAAGTTTTTCGGTCGAGCGAGGCGCGCTTTTTGCATTCCTCGGGCTCAACGGCGCAGGCAAGAGCACGACGATCAACGTCATCTGCACGCTGCTGCCCAAGGATTCGGGCAGAGTGCTCGTCGCCGGCGAGGATCTCGATTCCGCGCCCGAACGCGTAAGGGAGAAGATAGGCATCGTCTTTCAGCATTCCGTGCTCGACCCGTCGCAGACGGTCGCGTCAAACCTCGCCACTCGCGCGAGCCTTTACGGCATGACCTCCGCACAGGCGAAAAAGCGCATATCCGAACTCGCCGACACGCTCGGCTTCGGAGAATATTTGAATAGGAAATACGGCAAATTGTCGGGCGGACAGAGGCGCAAGGTCGACATCGCGAGAGGGCTTTTGCATTCGCCCGAACTGCTCATCCTCGACGAGCCGACGACGGGGCTCGATCCGCAGACGCGCCGCGCGGTCTGGGACGTCATCGGCGACATCCGCCGCACGCACGACACCACCGTCTTTCTCACCACGCACTACATGGAAGAGGCGAACGGCGCGGACGACGTCGTCATTCTCGACGCAGGCAAGATCGCCGCGCAGGGCTCGCCGATCGAACTCAAAGAAAAGTTTTCGCGCGATACCGTCACTGTCTACGCCGAGCGGAGCGGCGCCGCGGACAAGCTGTTCGACGGCGAAAAGTGGAGCTATGACGAGGGCGCGTACCGCGTCGTCGTCGACGGCGGGGAGAGCGCGAAGGCGCTGCTCGACAGGTGCGCGCCCATTCTACGCTCGTTTGAGGTCAAGAAAGGGGACATGGACGACGTCTTTCTCACCGTCACCGGCAAACGCCCCGAAGGAGGTGCGGTATGAAGACGAAATTGCGTGCGCTCGGCAGCCTCGTGCTTCGCAACCTCAAGATCTTCCTCAGCGACAGGGCAGGGGTGTTCTTCTCGCTGCTCGCGCCGCTCATTGTGCTGTTTTTGTATCTGCTCTTCCTCAAAGACGTTCAGCTCGATTCGATCAAGGCGATGTTCGAGGGCGTGCCCGTCGACGAGCAGCTTCTCGACAACATCATCAACAATTGGATGCTCGCCGGCGTCGTATCCGTCGCGTGTATCACCGTCTCTTTCTCCGCGCAGGAGCGGTTCATCAAGGATAAGGAGACGGGCGTCATCGCCGACATCAAGTCGTCGCCCGTCGCGCGCCCCGTCATCGACGCATCCTACTTTTTGTCAAATCTCGCGATCACCGTCTGCATTTGCGGCATCGTGCTCGCGGTCGCGCTCGTCTATGTCGCGATCGCCGGCTGGACTCTGTCTTTCGGCGACGTCGTCGGCTTGATAGGCGCGCTGTTGATGTCGTCGCTGTCCGCAAGCCTCGTCACGGGGCTCATTTCCAAGGCGGTCAAGACAAGCTCTCAACACGGCGCGCTCGTAGGTATTGTCAGCGCGGCGATAGGCTTCCTCATGGGCGCGTATATGCCCACGTCCATCTTCCCGACCGCGGTGCAATATGTGACGCTGTTCGTGCCGGGAACATACTCGGCGGCGCTCTTCCGCGAACTGTTCATGCGCGGCGCGATCGAGGACCTCGGCGGTCTGTCGGAGCAGGCGGCGGAGGCAATCGAGGAGGCGTACACATTGAGGCTCGACTTCTTCGGCAAGGAGATAGGTCCCAAAGAGATCGCGATCGTCTTTGCGGCGACGATAGCGCTATTCGCACTGCTTTGGGCGGTCTGCGCAATCGTAGGCAAAAAGAGGGCGGCAAAGAAGAGCTGAGCCGCATTTGCAGGACGAAACGGGCGCCGCCTGGCGGCGATAAGCAAGTAAATCCAAGCGCGCGAGATCCGCGCGCTTTGTCATTGTTCGAGGTCGGAGACAAATCGGCTTGCTCACATCAACGTGCAAAGCAGACAGGACACAACAGCGCCCAAAAGGGTGCAGAACAGCGAGAGGGGCAGCGCGTAGCGCAGCTTGCGCACCTTGGTCGTGGATACATAGACGGTACAGACATAAAAGACGGTCTCGCTTGCGCCGACGATCACGCTGCCGCAGCGCGCGATGTAGCTGTCCGCGCCGTATTCGGCGATCAATTTTTCCAGCACCGCGAGCGAGCCGTTGCCGCTCAAAGGGCGGACGATGACCAGCTCGCAAAGTTGCTCGGGAATGCCCAAAAAGCGGAACAGCGGAGCGAGCAGATCGGTGAGCGCGGCGGACATGCCGCTGACCGAAAACAGCTCGGTCGCGATCAGCACCGCGCATATGTAGGGAAAGACGGACAGCACGAGTTTGACGCCCTCTCGTGCGCCCGTAACGAAGCTGTCATAGACGTTGACGCGGCAAAAGAAGCCTATCGCCAAAACGGCGATTATGAACACGGGCAGGAAAAATTCACTCAAAGCGCGCACCTTTGAGAGGAGCGGGCGGCGACGGCTTTTTGCGCGTCTTCTTTGCCGAGAGCGCTTTGACGATCGCCACCCCGACCACCGTCGCGACGCTCGTCGCCAAGAGCGACGGCAAGATGATGTCGCCGGGAGACGCCGAGCCCGCAGCCGCGCGAAGCCCGACAACCGTCGCGGGGATGAGCTGTATCGACGTCGCGTTGATCACGAGGAAGAGGATCATGTTGTCGGTCGCGCGAGGCGTGCCGTCCTGCATGCGCTCCATCGCCTTTATCCCGAGCGGCGTCGCCGCGCCGCCCATCCCCAAAAAGTTGGCGGTGAAGTTGAGGGTGATGAGGTCGAGCGTCTCGCCGTCTTCGCCTTTGAACAGCTTGCGCGTCAGCGGCGAGCACGCCTTGCCCAGAGCCTTGCTCATCCCCACCTTGTTCATGATGTCGAGGACGGACAGCCAGATCGCATAGATCGCGCAAAGTTTGAGCGAGAGCGCGATTGCGCCCGACGCGCCGTCTATCATCGCCGGGAACGCCTGCGACGGCGAGACAAAGATCGTCATCACGAGCGACGAAAACATCATCACGAAAAATACGCCGTTCATACCGCTATTTTACTGCCGGGCAGTCCGCGATATGCGCCGCGCCGGGTCGAAAACGTTTTACAAATGCGCGCGGAAGATATATAATATATAAAATCGACATCAGCGTGCGCATATGCGCCGAGGAGGAGTTTATGGCTTCCAAATATTACATCACCACCGCGATCGCCTACGCGTCCGGCAAGCCGCATATCGGCAACACCTATGAGATCGTGCTCGCCGACGTGCTGGCGCGCTTCCGCCGCAAGCAGGGCTACGACGTCTTCTTCCAGACGGGTACGGACGAGCACGGCGAAAAAAATCAGCTCAAAGCGGAGGCGGCAGGCGTCACGCCGCGGCAGCTCGTCGACCGCAATTCCGCCGAGATCAAGCGCATTTGGGACCTGATGGGTACGTCCTACGACCGCTTCATCCGCACGACCGAGCCCTATCACAAGGAGCAGGTCGCGAAGATCTTCGACAAGTTTCTGAAGTCGGGCGACATCTACAAGGGCGAGTACAGCGGCTGGTATTGCACGCCGTGCGAGTCCTTTTGGACGGAGAGCCAGCTCGTCGACGGCAAGTGCCCCGACTGCGGCAGAGAGGTCAAACTCGCCAAAGAAGAGGCGTACTTCTTCCGCATGAGCAAATATGCGGACGCGTTGATGAAGTACTACGACGAGCATCCCGAGTTCATCGTCCCCGTCTCGCGCAAAAAGGAGATGGTCAACAACTTCCTCAAGCCCGGGCTTCAGGACCTGTGCGTCAGCCGCACGACGTTCGATTGGGGCATCAAGGTCAACAGCGATCCGCGCCATGTCGTCTATGTCTGGCTGGACGCGCTGACCAACTACATCACGGGGCTAGGGTATGACGTCGACGGCAAAAACGACCCCAAATTCGACAAGTATTGGCCTGCGGACGTGCACGTCGTCGGCAAGGACATCGTCAGATTCCATACGATCTATTGGCCCATCTTCTTGATGGCGCTGGGTCTGCCGCTGCCCAAGCAGGTGTTCGGGCACGCGTGGCTGTTGCAGGACGGCGGCAAGATGAGCAAGTCCAAGGGCAACGTCATGTACGCCGACGACATGGTCGACATCTACGGCGTCGACGCGGTCCGCTATTGCCTCATGAGCATGATGCCGTACGACAACGACGGCGTGATTGGCTGGGATCAGGTCACCGAACTCATCAACGGCGAACTTGCCAACGTCTTCGGCAACCTCGTCAACCGTACCGTCGCAATGATCAACAAATATTTCGGCGGCGAGGTGTTTGATGCAGTGGCAGCCGAAGAGGTCGACGACGACCTCAAAGCGGTCGCGACCGCGGCATATGCCAAGTTTGAAAGGGATATGGAGGCGTTCCGCGTCGCCGACGCGCTGGGCGAGATCGTCTCCGTCTACCGCCGCGCGAACAAGTATATCGACGAGACCGCGCCGTGGGCGCTCGCCAAGGACGAGTCCAAAAAGGACAGACTGCGCACGGTGCTGTACAATCTGTGCGAGAGCATAGTCATCGCGACGAGCATGCTCGAGTGCTTTATGCCCGGCAAGTGCGCTAAGGTGTTCGAGGAGCTGGGCTCGACCTCGAGAGAGTTCGCGGCGCTCGGCAAGTTCGGCGTTCAGAAGAGCTACAAGGTCGTCGAAAAGGCGGAGATCCTCTTCTCGCGCCTCGACTCCAAGGAGATCAACGACAGGGTCGAGGCGATGTTCGAAGAGCGCGCCAAAGCCGCCGAAAAGGAGCAAAAGCCGCAACAGGTCGAACAAAAACCGTCAAAGAGCGAAATCGCAATCGACGACTTCGCCAAGGTCGAACTCAAAGTGGGCAAGGTCGTCGCGTGCGAAAAAGTGCCCAAGGCGGACAAGCTGCTTTGCTCCAAGATCGACGTCGGCGAGGACAGTCCGCGCACCGTCGTCAGCGGCATCGCCGCATACTATTCGCCCGAACAGATGATCGGCAAAAGAGTTGTCGTCGTCACCAACCTCAAGCCCGTCAAGCTGCGCGGCATATTGTCCGAGGGCATGATCCTCTGCGCCGAGGGTGCGGACGGCAAACTGTCCGTCGTGTCGCCCGAGGGCGAGATCGCGCCGGGCGGAGAGGTCAGATGATCGATTCGCACGCGCATATCACCGAAGAGAGACTGCTGCCCGAGAGCGGCAGGATCATAGCCGATATGCACGCAGACGGCTTGACCGCATTGATTGAGGCAGGCTGTGACGCCGCGACGTCCGCTCAGGCGGCAAAGCTCGCCGAGGACAACGAAGGAGTGTTCGCGATCGTCGGCACTCACCCCGAGTTCGCCGCCGACTACGGCGACGACGAGGCGGCGCTCTATGCGCGCCTTTCGGCGATGCCAAAGGTGGTCGGCATAGGGGAGATAGGGCTGGATTACTATTATGAGACGCCGCCGCGCGACATCCAAAAACGCGCGTTCGCCGCGCAATTGGAGCTGGCGCACTCGCTGCATATGCCTGTCGCGCTCCACATCCGCGACGCGTACGGCGACCTCGCCGACATCCTCAAAGAGCACCCGTCGTGGGTCGCCGACGGCATGCTGATGCACTGTTACAGCGGCAGCGCCGAGTTCGTCAAACAGCTCGCGAGATATGACGCGTATTTTGCGTTCGGCGGAGCCGTCACGTTCAAAAACGCGAAAAAAAAGGACGTCATCCGCGCGGTGCCCAAAGACCGCATCCTCGTCGAGACGGACTGCCCGTATATGACCCCGGTGCCATTTCGCGGCAAGCTAAACGAGCCCAAGTACGTCCGCCATACGCTGGCGTTCGTCGCCGAGACGCTGGGCATGACGTTCGAGGAAGCGGAAAAACTCACCGAACAAAACACACTTGCGCTCTTCCCCAAGATGAAGGCGTTTTTGCAATGAAAGATCAATACGTTTACTTGATGGGCAGGGGACTTTACGTCAACCTGACCAACAGATGCAGCAACCGCTGCGACTTCTGCGTGCGCAACTACGACGTCGATCCCGCCAAAAAACACGGCTTCGCCGGGTACGATCTTTGGCTCGACCACGAGCCGTCCGCGCAAGAGGTCATCGACAGGGCGCGCGCCATGCTCGACGCTCACCCCGAGGTCGAAGAGGTCGTGTTCTGCGGCTACGGCGAACCGACATACCGCGTTGAACAGCTTTGCGCGGTCGCCGACTTCGCGCACGAGAGAGGGCTCAAAACGCGCCTCAACACCAACGGGCAGGGCAACGCGATCAACAGCCGCGACATCACCGACGACATAGTGTCGCACATCGACTCGATCGGCGTCAGCCTCAACGCGACGGACGCGAAAAAGTATGACGCGATCTGTCACAGCGAGTGGGGAGAGAGAGGCTTCGACCTGATGCTCGCCTTTGCCGAAGAGTGTGTGAAAAAGGGCGGCAACGTGTCGCTGTCGGTCGTCGACATCATAGGAAGGGAGGAGATCGCAAAGGCGCGGACGATCGCCGAAAAGATAGGCGCAAAGCTGCGCGTGCGCAAGATGATAGATGGATAAGATCGCGGACATCCTCAAAAGACACGGCTTCGGCTTTGACAAGCGGCTCGGTCAAAACTTTTTGACCGACTCAAATCTGCTTGCCGCGATCGCCGACGACGCAGGAGTGACGGCGGAGGACACCGTGCTCGAGATAGGCGCCGGCGCGGGCACGCTGACGCGCGCGCTCGCCGACAGGGCAAAGAGGGTCGTCGCGCTCGAAGTGGACGAGCACTTGCGCCCCGTCCTTGCCGAGACGCTTGCGGACAAGGGCAACGTCAAGGTCGTGTTCAAGGACTTCCGCTCGGTCGGGGACGACGAGCTTCGCGCGCTGGTCGGCGACGCATTCAAGGTGGTCGCCAACCTGCCGTACTACATCACGACGCCGATCGTGATGCGCTTTGTCGAAGGAGACGTGCGCCCCGTGAGCATGTCGGTGATGGTGCAAAAAGAAGTCGCCGACCGCCTCGCCGCCGCGCCCGGGACTGCCGATTACGGCGCAATCACCGCGTCGGTCGCGCTCTGCTGCGACGTCAGGATAACGCGTTTTGTTCCGCGGTCGCTGTTCACGCCGCCTCCCAATGTCGACAGCAGCGTCGTCAGGCTGGATTTTGTCGACAAGCTGCCGAGGGAAGAGGAACAAAAGACGCGCCGACTGATCGGCGCGGCGTTCGCGATGAGGCGCAAGACTTTGGTCAACAATCTCGCTCGCTGCGGGTACTCAAAAGAGGCTGTCGCGGCGGCGCTCGAAAAGATGGGGATGCGCGCCGACGTCAGGGGAGAAACGCTGTCCTACCTCGACTTTGCAAAATTGCAAAATTTGCTGTCTGTGTAGGTTATCGGCACTTTATTGCTCAAACTCTTCCGGGTGAGAAGCGCGATATTCACTTTCGCTCGCCTCAAGCTCGGAATATTTTTGTCTTATCTTTTTGTCGCGGTTGAACAACGTCAAACCGATCGCGATCGTCGCCGCGGTCACGGCGATCAACGCATAGCAAGCCGTCATTTCGCCGAGCACGCCCGTCAAAATGCATGCGTGCAGGGACGAAAGAACGATCAGCGTCAATATGCCGGCGCGCCGCACGATGTAGCGGCCGGCGCGTTTGCCGCGCTCGCTGCGCGGGTCCTTGTGATAGCCGCCGAGCAATATCCCTCCGACGCCGAAGAGAAAGCATACGCCTATCGCATAGACGGGCGCAAACACCACTGATACGATCACCGCAACTGCAATGTTGAGTTCGGGCATAGTCACCTCCGAATGCTTTTAAGTGAATTATAGCATCATAACGGGGGTGTGTCAATACCGATTTTTTTTGCGGCAAACAGCGTTCGTTCGCGGAATATCGCGCGTCCGCTTAGACTATATTGAAGTGTAACGGAGGCGATATGAAAGTTGTCAACAGATTTGTGCTCAAAGCCGGCGACGAGGCAAAGGGCGTCGCAAAGATAGTGAACGGCGGCGGCAAAAACTATGTCGAAGCGAGCTGCGCGGCGGCGTTCGACGCCGTGATCGCGAATGTCGGCGGCAAAGCTGTCGAAATCGGCGATGGCGGCGTGGAGGGAGAAGTGAGAGGAGTTGCGCTCTTCGGGGACGGCGTACTCGTCGCCTCGGGCGGCGAAGCGGTCGGCTTTGCACCGAAAACCGTTCAAGAAACCGTGCCGGAAGCCGTGCCCGAAGAGACGGGGCAGGAGACAGAGGTGACGTCCGAAGAGAAACCTCAACCGCCGACCGAGAGCGCCGAAGATGAGAGCGCCGATGCCGAGCAAGGCGTCGAAGAGAAGCCCGAGGAACTCGTTGAGCAGGGCGCGCCGGAAGATGAGCATGCTCCGCAAAGAGGGGGACAGGGCGAGTTCTTCAAGCTGATCGAACAAAAGCTGAAAGAGTTGTTCGACGGCAGAGAGAGGGCAAGCGAACTCGAAGCGCTGTTTCCCGACTCAAAGTGGGTGAGGGTGGATGACGGCGGCGAGGCGGCGTATGTCGTCGGCGTGGTCGGCGACCCCGTCAAGTTCATCTGTTACGGCGTACCCGACGCGGACGGCAGCGCTCCGCCGAAAGGCAAAGAGGAGAGCCGCCAATGGCTGCCCGTGCCCGGAGGAGGCGGATATTGGATGATGTATCAATCGGCGGAGGATGGGAGCACGTTGACCGCTTTTTGAGGACATGTATTGAGAAAACGCACAAATATATCGGTTTTTGAAGGGACGGAGCTAAAACAGAAGGCTCCGCCTCTCGTCCCCGCGGATATACTATAATGTAATTATTAGGTAAAATCTCGCCGTCCGAGCCGCGAATATATTGACCGAATATACGCTTTGGCATAAAATAGATGTACGACAAGAAAAAGGCAGGTGTTTATGCTCGAACTTCGCAACATCACCAAAGACTATCCCGTGGGCGACGGCGTCGTCCGCGCGCTCAAGGGCATCGACCTCAAATTCCGCGACACAGAATTCGTGTCCGTGCTGGGACAGTCGGGCTGCGGCAAGACCACGCTCCTCAACATCATCGGCGGTCTCGACCGCTATACGTCCGGCGATTTGTTGATCGACGGCGTGTCGACCAAGGTCTACAAGGATGTCGATTGGGACGCATACCGCAACCTCAGGATAGGCTTTGTCTTCCAAAGTTACAATCTCATTTCGCACATGACCATTTTGGACAACGTCGCGATGGCTTTGACGCTGTCCGGCGTCAGCCGCGCCGAGCGCAACAGGCGTGCTCGCGAGGCTCTCGCCAAGGTCGGACTTTCCGAGCAGATCAAGAAGCTGCCCAATCAGCTGTCGGGCGGTCAGATGCAGCGCGTCTCGATTGCGCGTGCGCTGATCAACGACCCCGAGATCATTCTCGCCGACGAGCCGACCGGCGCGCTCGACAGCGCGACCAGCATACAGGTCATGGACCTTCTCAAAGAGATCTCCAAGACCCGTCTCATCATCATGGTCACGCACAATTCCGAGCTTGCGGACAGATATTCGACGCGCATCGTAAGGCTCAAAGACGGCGAGGTCATCGGCGACAGCGATCCGTTCACTCCCGAAGAGAACACCGAGGCGCAGTCAAAGACGCTTGCCGCGACCGAGAGCGACAAGCAGCTGACGGTCAAGGAGAAAAAGAAGAAACTCAAGCGCACGAGCATGAGCTTCTTGACCGCAATCAAGCTGTCCTTCCGCAACCTTATGACCAAAAAGGGAAGGACGATCATGACCGCGATTGCAGGCAGTATAGGAATCATAGGCGTGTCGCTGGTGCTTGCAATCTCCAACGGCTTCACGAGCTATGTCACCGACCTTCAGACGACGGTGCTGTCCGGCTATCCGATACAGATTGCGAGCAGTGCGATCGACACCAACGCCGCAATGTCCGTCATAGCCGGAATGACCGCCGACGCCGGCGACAAACAATACCCGGACGACGACTTTGTCTACGGCTTCGATTCGTCCGATATGATGGAGGACATAATCATCGACAACAGCTTCGATCAAGACTATATCGACTATGTCAATGAGGTCAAAGATAAGGGCTGGGCGAGCAGCATTTCGTACGGCTACGCGATGGAGACCACCGTCGTCGGACCGACGATCGACGCGGACGGCAACACCGTCTATCAACAGGTCAACGTCAAAAAAGGTATGCTGGACGGCATCTTGGGCGGCAGCCTCGGAGGGCAAAAGACCCCGTCGATCGGATGGTATCAAATGGTCGGCGACAAAGAGTTCATCTTGTCGCAATACGACATAATCGCAGGCACGAAGTTCCCGTCGTCGGCGAACGAGGTCGTGCTGGTCGTCGACACCTACAACAGCGTGAGCGTAGAGGTGTTGATGGGGCTCGGTTTCGATCCGGACGAGTGCGATCAGGTCAGTTTCGACGACATCATCGGGCGCAAATTGACTGTTGTCGACAACAACAAACTTTACAAAAAGGTCGCCGACAGCGGCAACAAGATGTATGACAAACAAAGCGGCAGCGACTTCTATCGGCAATGTTGCGAAGAGGACGGCGACGGTACGACGCAGCTCGAAGTTGTCGCGGTGCTGCGGCTCAAACCGGACGTCATGCTCGGCTTGCTCTATCAGGGCATCAACTATACTCCCGAATTGACGGAGCATTTGCTCGACGTCAACGGCGCGTCCCAAATCGTCGCCGATCAAGCCGCAAACACCGAATACAACGTCGTCACAGGCGGACGCATCGCTTTGAGCGGCTCGACTCATAAGGAGATCATGCAGCAACTCGGCGGCGACCGCACTCCCGACAGCATGAACATCTATCCGCTCGACTTCGAGAACAAGGAGTATATCCTCGACTATCTCGACGCGTGGAACGACACCCATGTCGGCGGTGAGGTGCAATACACCGATATGTCCGCGACCGCCACCGACATGATGAATGAGATCATTCGCATCATCTCCATCGTCCTCGTCTGCTTTGCGGCGATCTCGCTGGTCGTGTCGTCGGTGATGATCGGCATCATAACCTACGTCTCCGTCGTCGAGAGGACAAAGGAGATAGGCATCTTGCGCTCGCTCGGCGCGCGGAAGCGGGACATCTACAATGTGTTCAACGCCGAGAGCTTCATCGTCGGTTTGTTCGCAGGCGTGATAGGCATCATAGTGACCTACATTCTGCAGCCTATCGTCAACGCGATCATTCAAAATCTCGCGAATATGGGTTCGCTGACACTGTGCGTGTTCAATCCTCTGCACGCGCTGCTTATGATCGTGATCAGCTTCTGCTTGACGGTGATCGCCGGGCTTGTCCCGTCGTCCGTTGCGGCAAAGCGCGACCCGGTCGTCGCTCTGAGGTCGGAATAACACCTTTGACCGAGGCTTGCCTCGGGCGATAATATAACCTCAAACGAGAGGCGGTCCTCACGGGGCCGTCTCTTTTTGCCGAAAAGGTTGAAAAGGAAGAGAAGCGGTGCTATAATCAAAAAAGGCGCGGTATGCGCCAAGGATGACAAAATGAAGAAATTGCTTGCGACATTTGCCGTGACAACTTTGCTCGTGATCCTTGCTGTCTCGGCAGTTTCTTGCGTCTATCGGCCCGACGGGGACAGGACCATCGACTATGTCCGCGGCTATGATGTGGACGAAATACCTTTTGTGAAATAAGAGGACAAAAAATACCGCCGCGGCAACACGCCGCGGCGGTATTTTTGTACGGTTTATTCTTTGTTTTCGTTCTCTTCGTTGCGCATTTGATCTTCGAGGCGCTCCTGCTTTTTCTTGACCGCTTCGGACGCCGCGTTGCACGCCTTGTTCATCAACAGCGACACGACGATGATGATCGCGATCGTGATGAAGATCGCCAGCACGCCTCTCCACATAATGTTGAGAGCGGCAATGACGTTGTTCTTGTCAAAGTGCAGGTCGAGTATTCCTCCGTCGTCCGCCGCGTCGGCGTCCTCGGACGGTGTGTCGCCGCCGTCTCCGGCGGGGGTCTGAACGGTCTCACCCTCGGACGGAACGTCGGCGGGCGCGCTCTCTTCGGCGCAGACCGACTGTCCGAATGCGAACAGCGTCAGCAGCACTATCAGGCACAGCAGCGTGCTTACGCAAATCTTGGTCAAAACATTGCTTTTCATATCGCGCACCTCCTCAAACGAGCACCAGACTGATGATCAGTCCGCCGACGATCGCCGAAGCGATCTGACCCGAGACGTTGGCGCCTATCGCGTGCATCAACAGGTGATTGGTGGGATCTTCTTTGAGCCCCATCTTTTGGATGACCCTCGCCGACATCGGGAAGGCCGAAATGCCTGCCGCGCCGATCATCGGGTTGAGCTTCTTCTTGGAGAACAGGTTCATCAGCTTGGCAAAGCCTACGCCCGCCGCTGTGTCGAAGATGAACGCCAAAAGTCCGAGCGCGAGGATGAGCAAGGTCTCAAGCTGCAGGAAGGCTTCGCCCCTCATCTGCGACGCGATCGTCAAGCCCAAAAGCAGCGTGATCAGATTGGCGAGTATGTTCTGAGCCGTTTCGGACATCAATCTCAAAACGCCGCACTCGCGCAACAGGTTGCCGAACATCAGGAAGCCGACCAGCGCCAGCGATTTGGGCGCGATCAGACCCGCGACCACCGTGACCACGATGGGGAAGAGTATCTTGGTCGTGCGCGACACCTGCATGGGGTTGTAATCCATGCGGATGAGCCGTTCCTTTTTGGTCGTCATCAGCTTGACGACCGCCGGCTGTATGATCGGGACGAGCGCCATATACGAGTAGGCGACGATGGTGATCGGTCCGAGATATTTGCTTGCGAGCGCCTGTGCGACGACGATGGCTGTCGGTCCGTCCGCCGCGCCTATGATCGCGATGGACGCCGCGTCGTTGAGCCCGAAGCCGAACAGCGTCGCCAAAAGCAGCGTCATGAAGATGCCGAACTGCGCCGCGCCGCCAAGCAAGAACAGCTTTGGATTGGAGAGCAGCGGACCGAAGTCTATCATCGCGCCTATGCCGATGAACAGCAATATCGGCATCGCCTCCGACGCCTCGATGCCTATCTCGAACATCCAGTCGATGATGCCCGCAGTCTCACCGTCGTTGACGACGTTGGAAAGGGGGATATTGACAAGGATCGCGCCGAAGCCCATCGGGAGCAACAGCGACGGCTCCATGTCAAACTTGATTGCAAGGAAGATCAACAATGCGCCGACAGCCCACATAACTACGTTCTGCCACGACACATTGGCGATGCTTTCGATCAAGAAATCCATATGATACTCCTCTTATAGTTTTGAAAACCGCAGACCGACTTTGTCGATCCGCGGTCTCGTCATTTGAAATTAAACCGGAAGGCGATGCCTTCGTGCTAGCGGCTAATTACGCAAAAGCGCCGACTACTCCCCGCGAGGGTTTCCTGCCTCAATAGTATAAAATAATGCGCGCGCCAAAGTCAACAATTTTTTGGACGTATGTGCGAAGTTGCGCCGGCGCGGAAAAATGTGGTATAATCATCGTGCGCGAAAGCGCGTGAGGTGAGTGATGGAAAAGATCGCGAGTTTTTGTATCGATCACGAAAAATTGCTGCCGGGACTTTATGTCTCGAGAAAGGATTGCCGCGACGGCGTGATCGTCACGACGTTCGATCTGCGCTTTGTCGCGCCCAACCGCGAGCCGGTCATAGATATGCCGGCGCTGCATACGATCGAACACGTCGGCGCGACATTTTTGAGAAACGGCGAGCGCAAAGACGACGTCGTCTACTTCGGGCCGATGGGTTGCAGGACGGGCTTTTATCTGCTCATGTTCGGCGACTTGACCGCAAAAGACGCGCTGCCGCTCGTCGAGGACATGTGCCGCTTCGTGCTCGGCTTCGAAGGGGAGATCCCCGGCGCAAAGCCGTCCGAGTGCGGCAATTGGTCGGAACAAAACCTCGCGATGGCAAAGTTCTATGTCGCGAGATATCTCGACTCGCTCGAAAAACACGCGCGCACAGAATATCCGAAAATTTAGGTGCCCGTGTCGATAAAATGCGGTTTTTTGAAACCGTGCCGAAATCGTTTTCAATGCGCAGATGATGATGCGTCTCAAAACGATTGCCTCTGCGCCCGCTTTGTTTTATAATGTTCTACGATGAAAGGTACAGTGCTTGAGATCATTTTCAGGAACGCCGACAACGGCTATTGCGTCCTCTACATGCAGGGGGACGTGCTGCCGTTCACCGCGGTCGGGGTCTTCCCGCCGATCACAGAGGGCGAGACGCTCGAGATGGACGGCAATTGGGTCAAGAACAGCCGCTACGGCGAGCAGTTCTCGGTGACGTCCGTCAAGGTGCTGCCGCCCACGTCGACCGAGGCGATCTTCAAGTATCTGTCAAGCGGATTGTTCAAAGGCGTCGGCGAGGTGACCGCATATGCGATCGTCGAGAAGTTCGGCTCCAAGTCGCTCGACGTCATCGAGCATCAGCCCGCGCGCCTTGCCGAGATCAAGGGCATCTCGCTCAAAAAGGCGCTCGCGATCCAAGAGTCCATGCTCTCGCTCAAAGAGATGCAAGACACGATCGTCTATCTCCAAAACTACGGCGTCACGCTCAACCTCGCGATCAAGATCTTCAAGGCGTACGACAAGTCCACCGCAAAGATCGTCGAGACCAATCCCTACAAGCTGGTCGACGACATCGACGGCGTCGGTTTTTTGACCGCGGACAAGATCGCGACTCAGATCGGCGTCGCGCCCGACAGCCGCTTTCGAGTCGCCGCCGCGGTCGTCCACGTCCTCAAAGAGGCGGCGAACAAGAACGGCGACACCTATCTCCCCGAGGACAAGCTCGTCGCCGAGGTCGATTCGCTGCTGCGCCTCGACGCGCTCGACGCGGAGACGTTGATCCGCGATATGATCGAGGATTGCGAGGTCACCGGCAAGATCGTCAGACTTGAAAAGGACGGCGAGACCGTCGACATGCTCGCCGGCAACTATGTGTGCGAAAAGTCGATCGCGACCTACGTCAGGGCGATGCTCGACAACACAGACAGTCTGCCGCTCGACGCCGACGAAGAGATCGCCCTCTACGAAAAGCTCAACAAGATCAAACTTCACCCATCTCAGGCGGAGGCGGTCCGCAGCTGTTTGATGAAGGGCGTCAACATCATCACCGGCGGCCCCGGCACCGGCAAGACCACTATCGTCAAGTGCATCATACATCTGCTACGCAGCCGCAACTATACCGTCTGCCTGTGCGCGCCGACGGGCAGGGCGGCAAAGCGCCTCACCGAGACCACCGGCGTGGAGGCGAAGACGATACATCGGCTGCTCGACCTCGACTTTTCGGACGGCAAGGGCAAGTTCATGTTCAACGAGTCCTCCAAACTTCAAGAGGATGTCATCATAGTCGACGAGGTCAGCATGTGCGACGACTATGTGTTCAACGCGCTCATCAAGGCGATCAAGTTCGGCGGCAGATTGATCATGGTCGGCGACAAGGATCAGCTGCCGTCCGTCGGCGCGGGCAACGTGCTCGCCGACATGATTGCGAGCGGCATTGTCCCCGTCAGCTATCTCACGCAGATATACCGCCAAAGCGACGACAGTCTCATCGTCGAGAACGCCCACCGCATCAACGCCGGCAAGATGCCCGTCATCAATAATCGCAGCCGCGACTTTTTCTTTGACAACAAGTCCGACCCCGAGGACATCCTCGCGACGGTCACCGATATGGTCACGCGCCGCATCCCGTCGTACGCGGCAGTCAAGCCGATGGACATCCAGGTGCTTTGCCCGATGAAAAAGGGAGTGATCGGCGTGGAGAACATGAACGACACCTTGCAAGAGGCGCTCAACCCCGCCGCGCGCGGCAAAGCGGAGCTCAAGGTCGGCATGCATACCTTCCGCACGGGCGACAAGGTCATGCACACCGTCAACAACTACGATCTCGAATGGACGGACGAGGAGGGCGGAGCAGGCTCGGGCGTGTTCAACGGCGACATCGGCCGCATCGAACAGATCGACCCCCTCGCCCCGTCCATGACCGTCCTCTTCGACGACGGTAAACGCGTCAAATATATGCAGGGCGACTTCGACGACCTCACCCTCGCCTACGCGATCAGCGTGCACAAGTCGCAGGGCTCGGAGTTCCCCGTCGTCATCATCGCGCTCATGAGCGGCAACTATATGATCCTCACGCGCAACCTGCTCTATACCGCCGTCACCCGCGCCAAAGAGATGGCAGTGCTCATCGGCTCGTCCGACAACCTCGAAAAGATGGTCAAAAACAACTATACGGCGAAGCGGTACAGCATGCTTGAATCGTTTTTGAGGACCGCGCAAGCGGGCAGGTGAGCAAGGTTGAGGCGGCGGCTTTTACGCAGGGGCTTCACCCCGCCGCTCGCTAAGACCCAAGGGTATTGACCTTCGCGGTCGATGGTTCGCCCCTGCGCAAAATACGCTCGCCTCAACTGCTTCGCACCGACAAACAAACGACAGCAAAACTGCTGTCGTTTTTTGTCGGCTTGCTCACCTGCCCGTTGCGCGGTCTATTTTTGGGCGTAGTTCTATGTCGTAACAAGTATAAGCGCGCCATCACAGCGCGCTTCCGTATGCCGCGCCGCAAAGCGAGCGCGGAACAGAAAAAGCCTGTCGCGGATTGCGAAGCAATACGCATAACAGGGGTGAGATTCCCCGAAAAAATACGGACGTGCGAAACGTCCGTATTTTGGTGACTCCAAGGGGAATCGAACCCCTGTTACCACCGTGAAAGGGTGGTGTCTTAACCGCTTGACCATGGAGCCGTATTCAATTGCTTACTCAATATAATATAATTTGCGCGTTTTGTCAAACGTTTGGACGAATTTTTTTGTTTTGAGCGCACGGAGCGCTTTTGCGGCTTGCGGAGAGCGGCGGCGCGGTGTTATAATATGGGCATGAAATACGCGGTCATAGATATCGGTTCCAACAGCGTGCGGCTCATGTTGAGCGACGGCGCAATTACCCTCGGCAAAAGGCTGGAGTCCACAAGGCTTTCCGAGGGGTTGAGTTTGAGCGGCGCATTGAGCGCCGACGCGATCGAGAGGACTGCCCGCGCCGTCGCAAACTTTGTAAGCGAGGCAAAGGCGGAGAAGTGCGACGTCGTCTACGCATTTGCGACAGAGGCTGTGCGTAGTGCGTCAAACGGAGCGGAGTTTGTTGCGCGTTGCGCCCGCGACGGGGTCAAAGTGGACGTGCTGCCGGGCGGCGACGAGGCGAAGCTCGGCTTTTGGGGCGCGTATTCGGGCGGAAGGCAGGCGGTGCTCGACATCGGCGGGGCGTCGACCGAATTGGCGGTCGGAGACGAGTGCGGACTTGAATACGGCAAGAGCCTTCATATCGGCAGCGTGCGAATCCGCGACCTGTGCGGAGAGGACATCGCCGCAATCAAGTCGCTTGCGGCAAGCACAGTGAAGCAATACGGCGCAGTGCCGACGTTCGACAAATTGATCTCGATTGGCGGCACCGGCTCGACGCTCGTCTCGGTCGACAAGTCGATGAAGGTCTACGACACGACGCGCGTACACGGAGCCGTGCTGACAAGGGCGAGAGTGGAAGAGATCGCGATGAAGATACATTCCGTGCCTATGGACGAAAGAGAGAAGATTGTCGGGCTTCCGCCCAAGCGCAAGGACGTCGTAGTCGGCGCGGCATTGTTGATGTGCGAGGTGATGGACTTCCTCGGAGCGGCAGAGATCACCGTCAGCGAAAGCGACAATCAGGAGGGCTATCTCAAGCTCAAGCTCGGTCAAATAAGTTGAGACAGCGCACACGGGCACGAAAATTTGTAGTTGCGTTGCTGCAAGAGGCAGCGCTCCCGAACGTAGCGAATACGGCAGGCGGTGAAGGTCGGTTTTTGTATGGAGACACGGCTTTTGCGCAGTGCGTTGCAAGGGCGAGTTTGAGTCTCGGACGATAAAAGTTTAGTGCAAAGAAGCTGACGATCGCTTGTTTTTTGCAATGGAAAACGTTCGGCGTGACTCGCGGCGTCGAGAGACAGAGCGGCGAGCGGGCGCGTCGGCAAGGTTTGGAAATATCACGAAAATTTCGGCTTTGACGAAACGTTTTCATATGCTTGCCTCAATTAGTTTGACAACGACCATATCGTTACTTATAATATAAATGCGAAGTCGGGGTGTTCCGACATGGACAAGTAGAGTCCGATCGCATTATAAAGGGTAACGATCGTTGCCCTTTAATTTTTAGGAAATTTATTCCTGTTTCGTCTGACCCCATTCATATCCATTTATTAAATCGGTTTTTTGGTTTGCAAAGCATTCTATATGAGCATGAAACAATTCGCGAAAATTTCGGCAATAATAAAAGTTGTGAAAAATCGTTGACAAAACGATGTCAAAGCCGTATAATGATACAGCATCCGCAAAGGCGGTGAAAACGTCGCGGGGTGGAGCAGTGGCAGCTCGTCGGGCTCATAACCCGAAGGTCGTAGGTTCGAATCCTTCCCCCGCAACCATTATGGCGGCGTAGCTTAGTTGGTTATAGCGGCCGGTTCATACCCGGCAGGTCATTGGTTCGAATCCGATCGCCGCTACCAAACGTACAAGGGACGACTTCGAAAGAGGTCGTCATTTTGTTGTCGCCGAACGAATGCGGCGCGCCGAGGGGCGGAAAAAGCAATGCTTGACTTTTTTGCTCAAATGTGTATAATAGTATGTAAGCGTTTTGAATGAAGTGCCTCGTTTCGGGGCATTGAAAGGAGCATTTTATGTTGGAACAGGACATCAAGGCGGCAAGAATAGAAGCTATGAAACAGCACGACAAGGTCGTGTCCGGCGTTTACAGCGTGGTGCTGAACAAGATCATGCTCGCCGGCATCGAAAAGCGCGCCAAGGGCGGCGAATTGACCGAGGCGGACGTTGTGGGAATTTTACAAAAGACGGAAAAGGAATTGTACGACGAGCGCGACGGCTTTGTCAAGGCGAATCGTCCCGAGAAGGTCGCCGAGCTTGACAGGCAGGTCGAGGCGGTCAAGCGCTTTATCCCGGCGATGATGAGCGAGGACGAGATCAAGAGCGTCATCGAGGCTTTGCCCGACAAGAGCATAGGCGCGGTGATGAAGCATTTCAAGAGCGAATATGCCGGCAAATGCGATATGAAGCTGGTCGGCGAGGTGTTGAAAAAGCTGTGAGCGAGGTCAGACTGCCGGGGTGCATAAAGATAGGGCATGCCGACAACGGCCACAACGGCGTGACCGCGATCTTGTGCCCCAAGGGGTGCATGGGCGGCGTCGACGTGCGCGGAGGCGGTCCCGGCACGCGCGAGACCGACTTGCTCCGTCCCGAAAAGGCGGCGGAGAGCGTCAACGCGATCGTGTTGACCGGAGGTTCGGCGTACGGGCTGGAGAGCGCCTGCGGCGTGATGAAGTGGCTTTCAGAGAGAGGATACGGCTTCAAGGTGTCGGGCAAGGTCGTCCCGATCGTGCCGGCGGCGGTCATCTTCGATCTCAACGAAAAGGAATTGCACTATCCCGACATCGCGCTCGGATACGAGGCGTGCGAGAGGGCTTTGAGCGAAAAGCCCGTCTTCGGCAGCGTGGGCGTGGGCAAGGGCGCGACCGTGGGCAAGCTGCGCGGGATGAAGTATTGCTGCAAGAGCGGCATAGGCGCGGCGACAGAGAAGATCGCCGGCGCATATGTGACCGCGGTCGTGGCGGTCAACGCGCTGGGCGATGTGTTCGACCCCGAAAAGGGCGAGATCGTCGCCGGGTGCAAAAATACGGACGGCAGCTTTGCGTTTGCGGAAAAGAAGTTGCTTGACGGGGAATATTTCAAATTCTTGATGGGCAACACGACGATCGGCTGCGTGATCACCAACGCCAAGCTGAACAAGGTACAGACCAACAAACTCGCGTCCGCCGCGCACAACGGGCTCGCGAGGACGATATATCCGGTGCACACCGACTACGACGGGGACACGATGTTCGCGCTGTCCGCGGGCAGGATGCCCGTCGTCAACTTTGCGCTGTTGCAGACTGCGGCGGTCAAAGCGGTCGAGAGGGCGGTCGTCAATGCGGTCACGTCGACCGCGGACGAAGTCGTCGTCTTCGACGAAGAAGAATGAGGAGGCAACCATGATCGACGGAAAGAGCGTCATAAACAAGTATGAGGAGATCTGCAGGCGCGACTATGCGCTCGACACCTCGCTGTACGAGAAGTACCACGTCAAGCGCGGCTTGCGCGACAAGTCGGGGCAGGGCGTCGTCGCCGGCATCACCAACATCTCCAAGATCGTGTCCTACAAGGAGGACGCCGAGGGCAAGCACATCCCTTGCGACGGCGAACTTTACTATCGCGGATACAGCATCAACGACCTTGTGAACGGGCTGATCAAGGACGACAGGTTCGGGTTTGAAGAGATTGCGTATCTGTTGATCTTGGGCGAACTGCCCGACAAAAAACAGCTGGAAGAGTTCAAGACGCTGCTTGCCGAGATGCGCAAATTGCCGCGCAATTTCACCAAGGACGTCATTCTCAAAGCGCCGAGCAAGGATATGATGATGAGTCTGCAACGCAGCGTGCTCACGCTTGCGAGCTATGACAAGAAGTTTGACGACATCGGCGTCAACAACGTGATACGCCAATGTCTTTGGCTGGTGAGCGTGTTCCCGATGCTGGCTGTCTACGGCTATCACGCGTACAACCACTTCATCAACGACGACAGCCTTTACATACACCACCCCGATCCCGACCTCTCGACGGCGGAGAACTTTTTGCGCATGCTTCGTCCGGACAAGAGCTTTACGCCGCTCGAGGCGAGCGTGCTCGACCTTGCGCTGATACTTCATATGGAGCACGGCGGCGGCAACAACTCGACGTTCACCACGCGCGTGGTTACCTCGTCGGGGACGGACACCTATTCGGCGATCTCGGCGGCGCTCGCGTCCCTCAAGGGTCCCAAGCACGGCGGCGCCAACATCAAGGTCGTGCAGATGATGCGCAACATCCGCGAGAATGTGCACGACCTCAAAGACGAGGACGAAATATACGCCTATCTGCTCAAAATTTTGCGCAAGGAGACGTTCGACCACAAGGGGTTGATCTACGGCATGGGGCACGCGGTCTATTCGCTGTCCGACCCGCGCGCGCAGGTGTTCAAGGAGTTCATCAAGAGGCTGTCTCAATCGAAGGGCAAGTCAAGGCTCTACGACTTTTACGAGCGCGTCGAGCGGCTTGCGACCAAGGCGATCGCGTCCGAGAGGGCGATCTACAAGGGCGTCAGCGCCAACGTCGACTTTTACAGCGGATTTGTCTACAACATGCTGGGCATTCCGATGGAGCTTTACACCCCGATGTTCGCGATGGCGCGCATAGTCGGCTGGTCGGCGCACCGTCTCGAAGAGCTGATCAACGCGGACAAAATCATCCGCCCCGCCTATCAAGACATTGTCGAGATACGCAAATATGAGCCGCTCGACAAGAGATAAGTTTTCTTCGGGCATGACGACCGGGCAAAAGTGCAAGCTTTTGCTCGGCCTCTTTTTGTCCTATTTCAAGATAGGGCTGTTCACGTTCGGCGGCGGCTACGCGATGATACCGCTTATCGAGCGCGAATATGTGTTTCGCCGCAAGTGGATCAACGAGGTCGAGCTTTATGAGATCATCACGATCGCCGAATCCACGCCGGGACCGGTTGCGATCAATTGCGCGACGTTTGTCGGGTACAAGATCATGGGGGTCGTCGGATCGGTTTTCGCGACGCTGGCGGTCTGCATTCCGTCCTTTGTCATCATCTATCTGATATCGATATTTTATGACCGCTTTATGGCTATGACCGCGGTCGCGTATGCGTTCAAGGGCATCAACGTCGGCGTTGCGGTGATGATCGCGACCGCCGGCTTCAACATGCTAAAAAAGGCGAAAAAGAACGGGCTCTTTTGGGCGGTGTTCTGTTTTGCGTTCGCGGCGGCGTCGCTGATCGACATCTTGAACCTCGACATCTCGACGATCTGGCTCATCTTGGCGGGCGGCGTGCTGGGACTCGTCTTGCAGGCGGCGGCCGATATACGCAGCAAGAAGAAGGGCTTGCCCTATGCCGTTGCGGTCAAGGACCCCAACGAGGCGGACGGCGAACAATTGAAAAGGGCGATAGGAGTGACCGAGGACGCCGAACAGGCGCGGGGGAAAGACGCTCAAAATGCTGTCGGTGACGGCGAAAACGGCGACATGTATCGCGAAAACGCGCCGCAAGAGGGCGGAGAGGAGGACAAAGATGAGCATATATCTTGAACTCTTCCTCGTATTCCTCAAGATAGGAGCCGTGTCGTTCGGCGGCGGGTACGGGATGATCTCGCTGATACAGCAGGAGATGACCTCGCGCGGCTGGATAGACGCGGAAAGATTGATGAGCTATATCGCGATCGCCGAGTCGACGCCGGGGCCGATCGCGGTCAACATCGCGACCTTTGTAGGTTCCGACCAGGCAGGTTTCCTCGGATCGCTGGTCGCAACGATAGGGATAGTTTTGCCGGCGTTTTTGATCATAATCGTGATCGCCGCGGTGTTCAAGACGTTTGCCAAAAACCGCTACGTCAAGTCTGCGTTTGCAAGCATAACGCCCGTCATCTTGGGGTTGATACTCTCGACCGGTCTGTTGATGATCGTCTATTGCCTCTATGCGCAGTACAACGATTTCGACGCGGTCGGCAGCTTTGATTGGGTCGCGCTGGCGATCCTCGTCACCCTCGTCGTGTGCACCGTGCTGTACAGGGTCATCCGCAAGAAGTCGATGCCGCCCGTTGCGACGATATTGCTTTCGGCGGCGCTGGGAATGCTGTATTTCATCTGATTTGCCTCTCCGCGGCTCAAAGCCGGTCAAACAAAAACGCACCGCGCTTTCACGCGGCTCGGTAAAGGACTCCGGACGGGCGCCCGTCCTAAGTCTTTTTTGTACGCCCCACGCATAAAAACATCGCTTGCAGGAGCTTTGCCTGCAAGCGATGTTTTGTGATTGTCGAACCGTCGTCCCGTCAAATAACTGCCTTCGCGAACGCGAGGTCCGTCCTTTCCAAAAGTCCGTCGCTGAGCGTATAGACCGGATTTTTGTTCTCGTCCTTGGCGTCATGTTCGCTCGGGAAGGTTACGTTTTTGCCGAGGTAGGTGACCTGCAGGCTGTAGATCTCCTGCGGCAGGTTGAAGAAGCTGCCGCCGAGGTCTTCCTGACGGTAGACATAGATGTTGCTGAACCTGCCGAATGTCAACTCGATCTCGGCGTACGAGCTGCCGGCGAAGACGGACTGTTTGCCGGTCGCGGCATAGTAGCTGTCGATATACTCTTGACTGACCGTGAAGGTGATCTTGACGAGGTTGATCTGTTGATAGGCGCCGAGGTCTGCGTCGACGTTTTCGTCGTCGAAGACGAACGCGTCGCGCGGCATTTGCCGCAGTTCTTCGAGGCGCGCCGCAAGGCTGTATCTGCGGAAGTACTCGCTCGCGATGAAGTCCTCGGCGGTCATCTCGTCATATACCTTGACATTGCTGTATTTGCCGCTGCCGTCGGAACTGTTCTCGGTGTAGTAGATCCTCTCGACGTTCGAATCGGCGTCGGGGTAGGGACCGACGATGAAACCGAAATCGCCTATCTTCGATCCGGCGCCGCCGGTGACGGCGTTGACGTTCCACGTCTCCTGATAGAGGTCGACCATAAGGTCCTCGTCGACATGAAGGTTGTAAGACGCGTCCTGGTCGCAGTGGACGTTGACGTTGGTGTTGGTGATGACGTCGCCCGAACGGACCGCCTCTTTGTAGGCGAAGATGTATCCGTTGGTCGCGCTCGTCTCGGGATCATAGGCGGGACCGTACATATCGCCCGTCAGCGACAGATCGAGAGCGTCCATAAGGAGGTCGTACGCTTCGTCGCCCGAGAGCTTGGCGGTGCAGCCCGTCATCGCCGTAGCGGCGATCGCGAGCATTATGACCGTGACCGAAACGATGCAAATAAGTTTTTTAGTCTTCATTGTCGGAGCCCTCCTTTTTTGCGTCGGATGCGTCGTCGGACGTCTGTCCTGCGTCCTGCGGAGCGTCGTCCGCGCCGATATCGCACGGCGGCGCGCCGTCCGCAGACTCGTCGGCGGCGGTGGTCGGCGCAGCGTAGTCGTCCGCGTGTTCTTGCTTGAACTTTTCGAGATATGCCTCGTCGAAAGCCGCGCCGTGCGCCTTCGCGTCCTTTTTCGCGTCCTTGCGGATGCGGCGCTCAAGCTTGATTTCGGCGATCTCGGCGTCTTTCGCCGCTTTTTCGGCGCGGGCTTTTTCTTCCGCCTCGCGGTCGATGCGGGCGGCTTCGGCGACGCACTCGTCGTACATGCCGAGGATGTGGTCGAAGAAGTTGTTGCGGTCGTCGTAGTCAAGGATGACCTGTTCGCTTTCGATATACAGCTTGTACGCCGAAGCGAATCTGTTGTATTTGAACTGCGCGGCGCGGATGCGCTTGTTCTGCGCCTTCTTTTCTTCCTTTGTGGTGCAGACGACCTCGAGTTCTTTCCTGTACGCCTCCTCGTAGTCGCACACGAGCCCTTCGGGGAAGAAGAGTTTGGACAACTTCTGCATGATGCGGTAACGCAAAGCGGTGCGTTGATCAGCGCTTCGAGCGACTTGGTCAGCCTCGCCGCCTTGCGTTGCGCCCACTCGGTCATGTCGGGAGCGGTCTCGCCCTTGCCGCGCCTGTCGAGCTTGGCTTGTTTTGCGGCGCGTCTTTTCTCGGCGAGCTCCGCCGCCCATTCGGTCAAATCGGGCACCTGTACTCTTGACAGGTCGAGGGGAGTGGAGACGACATCGTTTTTGTCGATCGCGACGACAGCCCGCGACAGAGCAAGTTTGACCTGCATCTTGGGGGTGTCCCACTTGCCGATCTCGGGAACGATGAATTCTTCGATAGCCTCTTTGTCGCGTTTGAGTTTGCACGCGTCCTTGTAGGCGAAACGAGCGTCTTTGTATGCCTGTTTCTGCTGATGATAGATCTCTTCGAGCGCGAGCAGTTCGTCCGTCTTGACGACCTCTTCGCCCTTGGGAGTATCCTTTTCGATGCGCTCGTAAAGCGCCTCGTATTCCTTCTGCGCGGTCTTGAACACAGCCTTTGCAGCTTTCATCTCTTCCTTTTTTTCCTTGATGTCGGGCTGCGCGGCGTCGCGGCGTTCGACCATATAGTTGTAGCTCTCGACGAGATCTTTGACCTGATGCGGAGTGAGATCGCCGGTGCGGTAGTCGGTGTTTGCCGCGCGGTATTTGAGCGCGAGTACGATCATGCTGTGCTTCTCGCGCGACAGATTGTAGAGGAAATAGGGCGCGAGGTTGAGCGCGGCGCCGAGTATGGACAGCGCGCACAGCATATAGAAAAGACTGTTGCGTACGCTCGGGTCGTACAGCACGTCATAGTTGACGGTGAGGCCGTAGGACTCGTAGATGTACGGCAGGAAATAGCCCGTGAGGATCGTGACCGGCGTTCCGATCAGCGCAGCGACTTCGAGCATATAGTCGACGCGCTTGCCCGACTGCCACTGTATCGAGTCCTTGACCTCGGCGTTGAGCACCGGGTTGTAGACGAGTTGCAGCTGGTTGATGAAGGTGTTGATCCACAGGAAGAGGAAGTACAAAAGAGGGATCTCGTAGCACGCGAGCATACAACCGATGAAAACGATGTTGAGCACGTTGTGGAAGAGCAGTATGCCCTTGTTGCCCAGCCATTTGAGGAAGAACGGCGTCGCGAACATCGAAAGCCCCGACGCGATCGAAAGCACCGTCTGCAGGATTCCGTACGTGTTCATATCCTGCGTACCGTATATGTAGATCCAGCCGAACAGCACGAGATATGCGCCTTCGAGGAAGTTGAACCAGGTGGAGACGGTCCTCAGCCACCAGTACTTGTTGCGCCACACGGCGACGCAGCCGCCGATGATGCTGACCTTTTTGACGAAGTGCTTGGACGAGACGATGCGCTCCTTGCATCCGAAGAATGCGAAGAAGCTGAGGAATACGCCGAGGATACCGATCGGTACGACGATGAATTTGTATGTCCTGATGTCGGTGAATCCGCCGGTCAGGTTGGAGAATATCGGGACGAAAAGCTGATAGACGGTCGGCGCGAACGAATAGATCAGAGAACTGATGGCGAGCACCTTCGAGCGTTCGGCGGTGCTGGGAGAGATGACGCTGCCGAGGTTGGTATATGCCGTCTGATAGAGCGGCTGACCTATCGATATCGCGATCGCGAACACGAACACAGCCGTGTACTTGTCGCTGTACGACATTGACTCGAACGGCAGGAACACGAAGATGACGCTGACGATCGCAAGGGGAGCGCCCATGATCGCGAGGTAGGGTCTGAACCTGCCCCACCGAGTGTTGGTGTTGTCGACGATCTTGCCGCGTATAATCTGAAAGACGATGTTGAGGATCGTCTGCACGGTGAGCATATTCTGCAAGTGCATCGGGCGTATGCCGATGGTCGACGCGAACAGCGTGTTGGTGACGCCGAGAGCCATATATCCGAGCAGATATATGAGCATGTTCTGACCCATTCCACCGATGGAGTAGTTGAGGATCTCCTTGTACGAGACGTAATAGCCCTTGCCGGGTTTGCTCCAGTGCGAGGTGACGTCCGTGATGATGAAAGAGGCGGCGTTTTTGACTTGGGTAATGCCTTCGTTGATCTTGCGTTTGATTGTGCTTGCCATAATCTTCCTCGTAGCGGTACTACACCTATTCTAACACGCGTCGGTAAAGAAAGGCAACTTTTTTAAAGTTTTATTTTTAGATTCGTAAGAATAATATACGGAAAGCGTATTTTCGGCAAAGACAGAATGCGGCTCGGCCGGCGGTTCGGAACAGTCAAAAACACAGGACGCACGGATCGATAAACAATTATAATCGACACGGGCACCAAAAAATATCAGGAGACATCAACATCGGATCCGGAAAGAGGGTGGTTGGCTCAAACGCGATCTCGCCGTCCGTGCCGCGCGCCGAGATCGGGCGGAAAGAGCGGAACGGCTGCATAATTTAAAACAGAAATAAGGAAAATATTCGTTGACTATCGGGCGAGAGCGTGTTAAACTTTTATTAAAGAAAAATGCGCCAAGGCGCAAAAAGGGAGAGATTATGAGCGAAAACAACGACACCAAGCCCACACTCAAAGAAAAGATCAAAGAACTTCCCAAGACACTCAAAGTATTCTGGAAGACGCCGCCCAAGGGCAGATATCTCAATCTCAAAGAGATAGCATGCTTTGCCGGAAGCGCGTTCGGTATGAGCACGGTCGTCACAGTCGTGTCCGGTCTCATCACCGCGACGCAGATCCCGACAATCTACAACTTCAACGTCATCCACGGTGCGTGGATATGTTTGATTGCCAGCGTGCTGGGACTCATCATCCAGCCGTTTTTCAGCAAGCTGTTGCAGAACACCAACACCAGGTTCGGCAGATATAAGCCGTTCATATTGATCCTTGCGCCCATCCTTGCGGTGTTTGCGATCTTGTCGACATGGCAGCCGCAATTTGCCGTGGAGCGGAATCGCGTCATATATGCGTACTGCACCTGCATCCCGACGCTCATCCTTTGGAACCTCTTCCAAAACACCTACTATATGCTGCCCGGCGTCATCACGCCCAATCAACAGGAACGTGCGGACATTTGGTCGCCGATAGGTCTTGTCATAGGCTTCTCGCCGACTGTCATGAACGTGCTCGGCAACGTCATCAAGAGCCACTTCACCAACCTCGGCATCGAGTATATGGCATACCGCATCCTCGGCTTTGTCTATGCGGCGGTCGGGCTTGCGTTGGTGCTGTGCCTGTTCAAGGTCAAGGAGAGGCTGATAGTCACCAACGAAAACAAGGAAAAGGTCGGCTTGATCGAGGGCTTGAAGATGGTCGTCAAAAACAAGCCGCTGATGGTCTTGACGCTCGCGCTCATTCTCGGCTGCTGCCGTACGGTCGTCGAGATCGACGCCGAGTATATCGGCAGATTGAGATATGCGGTCACCGAGCTCGGGGAGGTCGACGTCGTCAAAGGTCTTGCGATCTTCGGCGGTCTCACGATGATCACCGGCTTTGCCGCGACGCCGAACATGATCTTGCTGCCGTTGATGACGCGCAAGTTCAACAGCCGCACCATTATGATGTTCTGGGCGGCATGCAATACGGTGGGCTATCTCATCCTCGGCAGTATCGGGATCGAGAACATTCCGCAGGGTACATGGAGCATTGTCGTGATTACGCTGCTCCGCTTCGTCTCGCTGTTCAACGCGATTGCGTCGCTGCAGCCGCTGATGATGGCGCAGCTGTCGGATTATCAACAGCTCAAGACGGGCAAGCGTCTCGAAGGTTTCATTCAGACGTTCCTCTATGCGCTCGTACTCGTGTTCACCAACATCGGCATCGTCGTGATGGCTTATGTCAAGGACGCGATGGGCTATCAGTCTTCCGAACTTGTCAGACCGGAGGAAATTCCCAAAGAAGAGTTTTGGATGCCTGACGCGGGCACTATCGAAAGCGCGCTCAACTACTACAATGTGGCGTTCATAGTTTCGGCTGTTTCCGCGGCGTTGATGTTCATCACGCTCCTCTTCTACAAGCTGGGCAAGAAAGAGCACGCCGAGGTCGTGCGTCAATTGCGTGAGCGCGGTCTTGCGCAGGGCAACGAGCAGGAAGAGGCTGAGGCGGTCGGCATCGCCGAGAACGTCGAGGCGGAGATCGCGATGGAGCAAGCCGCTCTCGGTGCGACGGGCGAAGGCGGCGAAGCCGCAAACGGTACCGACGCCGCCGATACGAATACCGACGCGCCAAACGCGCCCGAAGTCGTCGACGACGGGTCGGGAGAGGTCAATGACGACGCTCCGCCCGAGGACAGGTAACCGAACATGGCAAGGCGCACCTTTCGGGGTGCGCTTTTCGGAGGAATATGAAAAAGAACAAGATCCCCACGATCGCATTGATGTACGACTTCGACAAGACGTTGTGCACGACCGATATGCAGAATTACGAGCTCATCCCCAACCTCGGGGTCAAAAAGGACGCGTTTTGGAACAAGGCGACCGAGCTTGCCGAAAATCCCGACGCACCGATGGACCGCGTGCTCGCATATATGTATCAGATATTGCGCGCATCGAAAGCGGCGGAGAGGCCGGTGCGCCGCGAGAATTTTGTGCAATTCGGCAAGAGCGTGGAGTTCTTCCCGGGCGTGATCGAGTGGTTTGCCCGCATCAACGCCTACGGTAAGAGCCAAGGCGTGCAGGTCGAGCACTACATCATCTCTTCGGGGCTCAAAGAGATCATCGAGGGGACGGCGATCGCGGACGAGTTCAAGCGCATATATGCATGCGAATTCCACTATGACGAGAACGGCGCGGCGGTATGGCCTGCGGTCGCGGTCAACTTTACGGGCAAAACTCAATTCCTCTACCGCATCAACAAGCAGGCTCTGGAACTGTGGGACGACCGCACGATCAATCAATATGTGCCCGAAAACGAGCGGCCCGTGCCATTCCGCAACATGATCTACTTCGGCGACGGAGTGACCGACATCCCGTGCATGAAATTGGTCAAAGTGGGCGGAGGCTGTTCGATAGGGGTCTATTCCGGCCGCAAGCCGCAGGTGTGCGAGCGGCTGATCGGCGAGGGCAGGGTCGACTTTGTGTTCAAAGCCGACTATTCGGAGGGCAGCGACCTCGACAGGTGCGTCAAGGACGTGATCACACAGATGGCGAGCAAGGACAGGCTCGTACGGCTCAGTCTCAAACAGAGCGAACGGTCCGCAAACAACGGGAAATAGCGACAGGGCAAGGACCATAAAAAACTTTTTGCGGCAATGCTCGCGGCGGCGCTGTTCGCCGCGTGCGCGAGCCTTTGCGCGTGCAATGTAAAATATTGGCAAAATTTATGGACAAAAAGGGTATGCGTAAACGCGCACACCTTTTTAATTTTATGGACAGAACGGCTCCGCGCGTGTTATAATAAAACCATAAAATTCAAAAATGCCCTACGGGGCGAGGTGGAAAAGAATGAAGCATCCCGAAATCGTCTCCCAGATGACTTTGGAAGAAAAGGCGGACATTGTCTGCGGCAAAGATTATTGGACCACGAAGCCGTTCGAAAAGTACGGCTTGCCGTCGATTATGCTGACCGACGGGCCTCACGGTCTGCGCAAGAAGAACGACAAAAAAGACAAGAAGGACAAAAAGAAGAAGAGCGCTCCGCTCGGCAACTCCGTGCCGGCGACTTGCATGCCCCCGGCGGCGACGGTCGCCTGCTCGTGGGACCCCGAGGTCGCGTTCAAGATGGGCAGCGCGATTGCGGACGAGTGCATTCGAGAAAAGGTATCCGTGCTGCTCGGTCCCGGTGCCAACATCAAGCGTTCGCCGCTGTGCGGCCGCAACTTCGAGTACTACTCCGAAGACCCCTATCTTGCGGGCAAGTGCGCCGCAGCATTCATAAACGGCGTTCAGTCCAAGGGCGTCGGCACGTCGCTCAAACACTTTGCGGTCAACTCGCAGGAGGCGTTCCGCATGATCGTCAACGAGTGCGCCGACGAGCGCACGCTGCGCGAAGTCTATCTCACTCAATACGAGATCGCGGTCAAAGAGGCTCAGCCGTGGACGATCATGAACGCGTACAACCGCCTCAACGGCGAGTATTGCTCGCAGAACGAGTGGCTGCAAAAGAAGGTGCTCCGCGACGAATGGGGCTTCCAAGGTCTCGTCGTCACCGACTGGGGCGCGAGCGTGGACAGGGTGCTCGGCATCAAGGCGGGGACCGACCTCGAGATGCCCTCGTCGGGCAAGTATAATCAGCCCAAAATCAAGGCGGCAATCGCCGACGGCTCGCTCAAACAGGAGGAGCTGGACGAAGTGGTCGACCGCATCGTCGATCTCGTGCTCAAATCCAAGGCGACGCTCGAGAACGCCAAGGATGAGTGCGACTATGAGCGCAATCACAAAGTCGCTCAAGAGGCGGCGGAAAGCTCGATGATCTTGATGAAGAACGACGACAAGATCTTGCCCGTGTCCAAGGACAAGTCGATCGCCGTCATCGGGCAAATGGCGAAGGAACCGCGCTATCAGGGCGCCGGTTCGAGCATCATCAACGCGATCAAGCTGGATAACGCTTGGGACGCGCTGTGTGCGCTCGGCTACAAAGCGGAATATGCGCAAGGCTACGTCAAGGGCGTGGACAAGGTGGACGACGCCTTGACCGCCGAGGCGGTCGAAAAGGCGAAGAAGGCGGACGTCGCGATCGTCTTTGCCGGTCTCACCGAAGAGTTTGAGGCGGAAGGTTACGACCGCACGTCGATTGACATGCCCGGCTGCCACAACGCGCTGATTGAGGCGGTCGCCGCCGCAAATCCCAACACGGTGGTCGTGCTCGCGGGCGGTTCGGTCATCGCGATGCCGTGGCTCAAATCGGTCAAGGGCTTGCTCAATTCGCTTCTCGGCGGCGAGGCGGGCGGCACCGCAGTCGCGCGCATCATCGCAGGCGAGGTCAACCCGTCCGGCAAGACGGCGGAGACCTATCCTCTTGCGGTCGAGGACAATCCCACTTGGGGCAACTATTGCAACAAGATCGCGTCCGAACACAAGGAGAGCGTCTACATCGGCTATCGCTACTACGACACCGCAAAGAAGGAAGTCGCGTTCCCGTTCGGCTACGGCTTGTCCTATACGACGTTTGAGTATTCCGACATCAAGCTGTCGGCAAAGAAGATAGACGACGACGGCAAGGTCACCGTCTCGTTCAAGATCGCCAATACCGGCGACGTGGACGGCGCGGAGGTCGCGCAGGTCTATGTCAAAGACGTCGAGTCGACGATCTTCCGCCCCGAGAAGGAGCTCAAGGGCTTTGCCAAGGTCTTCCTCAAAGCGGGAGAATCCAAGACGGTCGAGATCGAACTCGGCAAGCGTGCGTTCGCGTTCTACAACGTCGATCTTGGCGATTGGCAGGTCGAGAGCGGAGAGTTCGAGATCCTCGTCGGTGCGTCCGGCCGCGACATCAAGTTGAGCGAAAAGCTCACCGTCGACAGCAAGTGCACCGCCGCGATCCCCGACTATCGCAAGACCGCCCCGTCCTACTACACCGCCGACGTGCAAAACATCTCGGACGAGGAGTGGAGCGCGCTGTACGGCGAGTTGCCGGTCAGAGAGCAGGACCTCACCAAGCCGATTGACATCTACAATTGCCTCGACGACTGCAAGCACACCAAGTGGGGCGCAAAGTTCTGCAAGCTGATCATGAAGATGATGGGCGGCGACGAGGACGAGGCTCCCAAAGAGGGCGAGAACGCCGGTCAAGCCAACATGATGAAGGCGATGGCGCTCCAGATTCCCATCCGCAACTTCATCGCGATGTCGATGGGCGTGATGAGCGAGAAGATGGCGAACGGACTTTTGGACATCCTCAACGACGACAGGAGCACGTTCAAGGGATTCATGCGTATATTGGGCGGCATCCCCGGCGCGATTCCCAAGCTGGGACCGTTGCTCAAATCAATTTGAGATGACAAAAAACAGGGGGACCGCGGCGCGGTCCCTTTTTTGAGGTGAATATGGACAGCAAGCAACTTTTGCACTCGGGACAACTCTATGACTCTTCGCTGTGCGACCTCGTGGACGAGCAGCAGCGGCTGCTCGAAAAGCTGTACGACTTCAACGCGACCCGTCCGTCGCAGCAGGAGGAGAGACGGCGGTTGATGAAGGAGATGTTCGGCGACATCGGCAAGGATTGCTACATCGAGCCGCCGCTCTATTCCAATTGGGCGTGCAAACACGTCCACTTCGGCGACAGCGTCTACGCCAACTTTTCGCTGACGCTCGTCGACGATACGCATATCTATGTAGGCAGTCATACGATGATCGGACCAAACGTGACGATTGCGACCGCCGGGCACCCCGTATGTCCGAGACTGCGCAAAGAGATCTGCGCGCAATACAACGCGCCGGTACGCATAGGCGAAAATTGCTGGATAGGCGCCGGCGCGGTCATTCTTCCGGGCGTGACGATAGGGGACAATACGGTCATAGGCGCGGGCAGCGTGGTCACGCGCGATATTCCGTCCAACGTCGTCGCAGTCGGATCGCCGTGCAGGGTGATGAGACCGATTGACGAGAGGGACGAAGAGGTCTATTTCAGAGGGAAGAAGATTCCCGAAGAACTCAAAAAGTGTAAATAACGCACACGGGCATGAAAATACGCCGCGAACGTCATCGTTCGCGGCGTATGCGTATGCAATCAATCGACTTCAAACCGTACCCCTATCGCGTAGTGGTCGGAATAGTACTTTCCGTCGACTCCGTCGATGTGGTCGTACAGTACGCGGAAGATTTTTGCGTTGAGATTTTCGGACAAAAAGATGTGGTCGATCGGCGAGTCGCCGATGTGATCGAAAAAGCCCCAATCGTTGTAGGTGTAGCCGTTCAGAGAATCGCGCGCGTCCGCCGCGTCGGTGAACGATTCGGAGATGGCTGCATAGCAGTCGCTCTCGATGCCGGCGTTGAAGTCGCCGGCGACAATCGCGTTGCCGCCTGCGGAGAGAGCGCGCTCTGCGACCAACTTTATTCCGTTCAGTTGGGCGCTTGTCGAGATGTGATCGAGATGGACGTTGTAGACGTCAAGGACGTCGCCGCTCGTGTGTTTGAGTTCGGCGTGGACGCATATTCTCGGGTATGACGCGCCCCAGCCCAGCGACTGAACGTCGGGCGTTTCGGACAGCCAAAAGCACTCTTGCGAGATGGGGGTGAACTCTTCGGAATGCAGTATCGCCAGCCCTTCGGCGTTGACGCCGCTGTCGCGCGGATACCAAATAATCTCATAATTTCGGATGCCGTCGACGAGGTCTTGATATTGCGTCGTCGTGACTTCCTGAAGACACAGTATGTCGGCGCCCGACGTGTCGATATATTCAAACAGAGCGTCTTTGCGGTCTTCCCAAGGAGTGCCAATCTCAAAGGGGGTTTCGAGGCGGATATTGAAGGACCAGACGGTGTATTCGCCCTCTGACCTGTACGCGAGCAGCTCGCGGTCGTTCGTGGGCAAAGGAGCGTCGTCGCCGCAGGCGGAAAGCAGCGACAACATCGCAAAAGCCGCGACGATCGCGACGACGATAAAGATGGATTTTTTCATAATTTTTCCTCCGTCTTTATTATACAATGAGAAGGTCGATTTTTCAAGAGGGAATTTTGCAAAGTTGCGCAAACGCAACGAAATTTGTTGACACGCCGATGTCGATGTGCTATCCTTTATGCGAGTGAGGGAGTAGTCGGCGAGACGCTCGTTATAAGTCAACATACTCGCTTCGGCGTGGCTTATATTAAATGACAAGACTCACACATAGGTTCGTTCTATGTGTGATTTTTTTATAGAGCGGACGGGAGGAGAAGATGTCGATATTGGAGATATGTCTGGTCGGGCTCGGGCTTGCGGCGGACGCATTCGCGGTCGCGATGTGCAAGGGCGTGGAGATGAAGAAGTTCATCTTGAAATATGCCGTTGTGATCGCGCTGTTTTTCGGGGTGTTCCAGGCGGTCATGCCCTTGATCGGATGGGCGGTCGCGTCCACTTTCGAAGAATATATCACCGCATACGACCATTGGATAGCGTTCGGCTTGCTGTTGTTGCTCGGCGGCAAGATGATTTGGGACAGCTTCAAAAAGGAAGAGGAGAGCGAGGAAGAAAAGGCGCTCAACATCGGCTTCAAAACACTTTTTTTGATGGCGGTTGCAACCAGCATAGACGCGCTTGCGGTTGGCGTGACGTTCGCGTTCCTTCAAGTCAACGTGTGGGTGGCGATTGCGATCATAGGCGCGATCACGTTCGTGCTGTCGCTGATAGGCGTCGCAATCGGAGCAAAGCTGGGCGACAAGTTCGAAAAGAAGGCGGAGTTCATCGGCGGACTCATACTCATATTGATTGGCGTCAAAATCTTGCTCGAGCATTTGGGCGTGATCAACTTTTGAAAAACGAAAACATATCGAAAAAAATGCGGCTCCCCATTTGACGGGAGCCGTGATTTTTCATCAATCGCCGCAGCTGTTTTCGTCCGTGGGGACAAGGGGATTTGGTTCGTCGGGCGGCGCGGCCGCTGCAAGTTTGGAGCGCAGTTTTTTGGTGTAGACGGCAAACAGCGCCGCGGACACCGCAAGCGTGACCGTCTCTGCCGCAAACGTCGCCCACCAAAGAGCCTTGGGCGCGATCAACGGGAATACGAACGCGAACAGCGACGACAGCACAAATCCGCGCAGCAGCGAGATCGCGAACGACGCGCGCGCCTGCATTATCGATTGCAGATAGTATGTGACGAAGATATTGAGCGGCAGGAAGAGATAGGACAGAGAGTAGATCCTGACCGCGGTCGGCGCAAGCGTCTCTATCTCGGGTGTGATGTCCGACATAAAGATGCGCATGATCGGCATTGGTGCCGCCTCGCACAACACGAGGAAGAGCGCCGCGACCGCGCCCGCCGAGATCGCGCCGTAAAGCGTCGTCTTGCGGATCGTCGTCGGGTCGCCCGCGCCGTAAGAGCGCGAGACGAGGGGCTGTATCGCCTGTCCTACGCCGTACGACATGTATTGCGCGACGAGGTTGATGTTGATGATCACGCCGTAGACGGCAAGTTCCGTCTCGCCGAGATATTTCATGATTTGATTGTTGAAGACGATGGACAGCAGTCCGACTGCGATATCCACGACAAAAGAGGGGAAGCCCGTCGCCGCGATCTTGCCGAGCCGCGGCAAAAAATCGCGAGGCTTGACAAGGCGCAGAGTGTTGCGTTTTGAGAAGAAGTGCGAGCACATGATGCAGAACGCGAGCAATTGCCCGAGCCCCGTCGAAAGCCCCGCGCCCTCTATGCCCATGTCCGCGGTGAACACGAGCAAGTAGTCGCCTACGATGTTGAACAGACCGCCCGACACGGTCGCGATCATCGCGAGAGCGGGCGCGCCGTCGTTGCGCAAAAACGCCGCGAACACTTGACCTAGGGTGAAGAGCGGTACGACGAATTTGAGCCATTTGAGATAGTCTTGCGCAAGGGGGAGTATCGCGTCGCTCGCGCCGGCAAGTTTGAGCAATGCCGCGTCGCCGAAGGCTATCGCCGCCCATGCCGCGGCGGCGACCACGCCTACTCCGATCAGGGTGATTGTGAAGATCTCGTTTGAAGCGCGTACATCGCCTTCGCCTCGCAATTTTGCGAAGATCACCGAACCGCCTATGCCGAACAACAGCCCCAGACTGATTATGATTGTCCAGACCGGCGTGATGACCGCAAGCGCCGCCATCCCGTTCGGACCTTCGTATTGTCCGACCATGATGCAGTCGACGATGGAGTAGACGGACACCATCACCGCGCTGCCTATGCCGGAGAACAGGTATTTGAGGAATATTTTTCCGAGAGACGGATTGGCGTCGAGATGTGCAGCTTTAATCATAGCTTTACTATACCCAAAGAGCGCGCGAATGTCAAGCGTGCGAGCGCAACGCGAAGCGAATGAAAAACGTTCGGCGCCGCTCTCGATGTGAGGAGCGGCGCCGAATAGGGGTATCAAAAGAAATACAGGCCTTTTGCCAAAACATCAAAAAGTGGCTTTTATCGACACATGCGCCTAAAATTGAGACGGATCTTGAGCGTCGTCGGAAAGAGGTTTGCCGCATTTTTTGCAAAAGCAAGCGTCGAGAGAGTTGGCTTCGCCGCAGTCGGGACAGAACTTGCAAAGAGGCTTGCCGCACTTGTCGCAAAATTGAGCGTCCGCGTCAATCGCCTCTCCGCAGAACGGGCAGACGACAGCCGCGCGCTGCCGAGGGGCGGAGGGGTTGACCGCGGCGGGGGAGATGTGACCGCCGGGTGAGTTTACGACATTGCCGCTGCCGACGCGCCTGAAACTCAGCATCAGCAACATTCCGCCTATCGCGATGCCGGGCAATCCGACCATGAGCAGCCATATCCGCGGCATTTCGCCGCTTTCGGAGACGGACGCTATGTCTACAAAGCCGAATATCGCCATGAGCAGACCCGCCGCGGCTATTACGCCGCCGACTATGCGCAATATCAAATTTGTCTTTTGCTGGTCGGGTTTTTGTTCCTTGTCCATAATCGCCTCTTGTTTGCCATCATTATAGCACATGCTTGAGCCGTCGTCAATCCGCGGTTGCCGTCGGTGATACGGCAACAGATAATGAAAGGTAAATTTAATTGTTTTCCATGCTCAAAATTGCGATTTTCGCTATAATAAGGCTTGTCAAACATAATTATTACATAAGTTTATTGATGAAATGTTTTTGAAATGTTTGACTCGCGCGCATACGGGTGATAGACTGAAAGCAGAGGTGAAAATTATGAAGAGACTTGCTTTGCCCATCATCCTCATTTTGGCGCTTGTCCTTGTGACGGCGTTCACCTATCAGGACACGTTCGGTTACATCGGCGCATTTTCGTCGGCGAGCTTCAATCGCAACATCGTCTCGGTCGGGGTGCAAGACCCCGTGCTTGACGAGTTCGTCGTCGAGCCCGAATACGGCGGTTTTCGCTATATTTTGCTCAACATCGGCAGGCTTGACTTCATGACCGCCGGCGTCACGCAGAGATATGACGAGAGGATGACAGAGTCGGGGATAGAGCACGAATTCTATCTCGCCGACGGCGGACATGACTTTTCGACATGGTCGGACGGTCTGCACACGTTTGTACTGAACATCTTCGGTGCAGAATCCGACGCATAAAGTTGCACATTTTGCCGCCCTCGAGGGGCGGCTTTTTGTTTATCGGTTTACAAGCGCGCGAATATTTGTTATAATAGCATCAAAGAAAAAGAGAGGGAAATATGAAGAAAATCATTTTTGTGGTCGAAGACGACGCGAGCATTCGCGACCTCTATGAGATGGCGCTGGACGAGGCGCAGTTCGAAGTACGCTGCTTTTCGGATGCGGAGAGCATGTTCGAAGCGCTCGAGAACAGGCATTGCGACTTGATCATTCTCGACATCATGCTGCCCGGGATGAACGGTCTCGCCGCGCTGCGCATCCTCAAGGGCACCGACTCCACTGCCGACATCCCCGTCATCGTCGCCAGCGCAAAGGGCGACGAACAGGCGAAGGTCGACGGGCTCGATATCGGCGCGGACGACTACATTGCCAAGCCGTTCGGGATGAGAGAGCTTGTCGCACGCATAAACGCCAATCTGCGCAAGCATACGGGCGGTGCGTTGCCGACGGTGATTACCGTCGCCGAGGTCACAATCAACGACAAAGAACACGAAGTCTATGTGAGCGGCGAACCCGTTCAACTCACGCTCAAGGAATACAATTTGCTGCATCTGTTGATGGAGAATGCCGACGTCGTCGTCAAGCGCGAGACGTTGCTTTACAGGGTGTGGGGCTATGACTACTATGGCGAGACTCGCACGCTCGACATGCACATCAAGTCGCTGAGGCGCAAGCTCGGCGAAACCGCCGCCGGCAAGCATATCGTCACCGTGCGCGGCGTGGGTTACAAGTTTTCATCCGAATGAAGGAGAATCTGCTCAAACGAATTTTTTTGATCTCGGCGGTGTTGTTTTTCATCGGCGTATTGATTTGTTTTGCGCTGTTCACGGGCGTCAACGTGGTCGGCGCAAAGCGCATTTTGGACAACGTAATCGAAGAGAACGAAAGCGGCTTCGCAGCAATCGATTCGCGTGAGGAGCTGGTCGAGAGGGTAGAAGAGGTCGATTCCGCGCTGATTAGAATCAGTGTGCTGGCTGCGGACGGGTCGCTAATTGCCGACAATGTGTTCGAGCAGGACAGTGAGGTCGGTCTTGACGCGGACGTCGCCGCCGACGTGCTCGAAAGAGGTGTGCGCTACAGGCTGCAACGCCTGTACGGAGAGGGCGAGACCCTCTACGTCGCATACACCGCGGTGCAAAACGCCGCGCTCGGCGATATCATTGTCGTTTACGGTATCGATATCGACTTCAACGATCTCAACTTCTGGTTGCTTGCCGGCGCGTGCGCGGCAGGTTGGATTGTCATCACGCTCGCGACCTATTTCATTACGCGCAACTACATCACATCGGCGACCGAATCGCTCGACAAATTGAGGACGATGCTCGAGAATGTCAACAGGGGCAATTACAGCGAAATCTCCTACAAGTCGCGCTTCAAGGACGTCCAACAGATTGTCGCCAACATCAATGTCGCCGCACGCAACATCGACGATACAATCAAGAATTTGAAAAACGAACAGGTCAAGAACGCGTTCATTCTCTCCAATGTAGATCAGGGGATTGTCGCGGTCAATTCAAAGCGCAAAATTATCATTTCCAACGGTGCGTTTTCGGATATTTTCGGTTCAAATCCGGGGCTTGTGGGCGTAGATTTGAGTTCGGTGATGGGAGAGGGGGAGGAAAGAGAAAAGATATACGCCGCGCTCGATGAAGGGCGTTCGGGCACGATTGCCGACATCGTGGCGGACGGCAGGACATATCGCGTCGAAAACGTCGCCGAGCCTGACAATTGGCCGGAAGGATGGGGCGAGACGGGGTCGATGCTGCTGTTCACCGACGTCACTTACGAGGCCAATATGAGTAGGATGAGAAGCGAGTTTTTCGACAACGCGTCCCATGAGCTCAAGAGCCCTTTGACCGCGATTACCGGCTATGCGGAATTGCTCGATCAGCCGTCGCTGTCGGCGGCAAAGCGCGCAAAGTGCGTCGAGGAAATCCGCGCCAATGCC
>NHCFR05603__coassemble_319_pt1 | contig 44550 bp, 32 predicted proteins | sample NHCFR05603__metabat2_high_PE_018 | metagenome-assembled genome bin NHCFR05603 | reverse complement strand
CCGACCGTTCCCGGCTACACATTCGGCGGCTGGTTCACCGACGAGGCGTGCACGGTGCCGTTTGATTTTGCCGCATATGCTGCTGATGAGGGGCGCGCGGACATCTCCGTCTATGCCAAGCTGGACGCGACGTCGGGCGGAGCCGGCACAAATACCATTACATATTACGTTTTGGGTGAAGTCTACGACTCGGTGACCGTCAACGGCGGCGTGCTGTCCGGGAATGTAGTCGCTCCGTCCGTTCCCGGCTACACATTCGGCGGTTGGTACACCGATCAAAACCATTCGACGCTGTTCGACATTGCCGCATATGTCAACAACGCCGCGCGCACCGATATCGCGGTATATGCGCGGATGGTTCCCGAGAGCGGTTCGGGTGTTGATACGCCCGTCAATGTGACCGTGTCCTTTGACGTCAACGGCGGCCGCGGCAGTCATCCGTCCATGCAATACAATTCGGGCGACAAGCTTGCGGATTTGCCCGTTCCCGAACGCGACGACCATACCTTCGCCGGCTGGCAGACCGCAGACGGAACGTTGTACGAAAACGGCAGCGTTGTGCCTGCGTACGATCTTGTTTTGATTGCGCAATGGACGCCCGATCCGTCCATGGTGACGCTCATGTTCAACGGCGAGACGATAGGCACAATCGAATTGACGCAGGGCGAGGACTATGTCATCGACCCGATACCGGGATATACCCTCGTCGATTGGAAGCTGAACGGCACGGTCGTCACCGATGCGGACGGCGCAAGCATTGCGCCGTGGCAATATGTCGGCGGCGAGTACACGCTGACTGCGACCGCGAACGCGACCGTCTATCAAGTCACTTACGAGCTCGGCGGAGGAGAAAACGCCTCTTCCAATCCGGCAAGCTACTCGATCGAAGATATGGACGGCGACCTCGAAGGCGCGATCGAGCTTGCCGATCCGTCACTCGATTCGTCTTTCATCGACGCGACCTCCGCTGCGGACGGCTCAATCGTCGTGAGGAGCAACGGCAGACAATTCCTCGGCTGGTACACCGATTCCGAGTATGTCAACCAAGTCACGGAACTCACTCTCGCCCTCGGCGACGTCACGCTGTATGCAAAGTGGGGCGATAATACCGTGGTCACGCGAACTGTGCCGTATTTGCGCGTCGACGCGAACGGCAAGCCCGACGGACAGGGCGGATATCTGCTGTTCGGTTCCTATCCGCAGACCATCGCCGCGCAGGGTGTGACAATCAACACGGGCAGCATGGACGGCTACGGCAACTTCACCGGAAGCGACGGTTGTTTCTACCGCAGGGTGAAAGCCGCTCCGTATGCCGGATATTCGTTCTCCGACTACACCGTAATCAGAGAGGGAACGAACTATTACTTCAAGCTTGAACCGCTGCGTTGGCAAATTGTGAGCACGAGCAACGGCAGCACCTTGCTTGTGTCGGAAAAAATAATCGCGGCGACCGCATTCGGCAATAATAACGGCTACAGCGGCAGCAATTTGCGCAATTGGATGAACAATCTTTACAATTCCAACGGCGTCTTCAGCGCCGAACAGCGCGAACTGATTGCCGCGACAAATGTCAACGGCATAACGGAGAGGATATTCGCATTGAGCGATAGCGAATATACCTCGGCGGTTACCGGGAAGAAAGCCACGACAGACTATGCGCTGGCGGTCGGAGCCGCAATGGAAAACAGGGTCGGCTATTGGTGGCTGAGGACGGCGCACAGCACCGCCGGGAACGCCAAGGTTGTGAATCCCAACGGCATCGTGTCCTTCAGCCTCGTAGGCAGCGGTAGTATCGGCGTCGCGCCGGCGTTGAACATAACATTGTATTGACTTTGCAAAAACAACGGGCGCGCCGACCGGCGCGCCCGTTGTTTTTGCGTAATTATTGTCAAAAGCTCATTTGCGCTCTAAACCCAGCCCGTCCTTCATAAACTTGGCAAAAGCGGCTTGTCCCTTTTGATCGTTTTTGAAGACGGCGGTGTATTCGAGAATTTGCACGCAGGCGTCGTTGACATAGTCGGTGACCGCCTTCTTTGCCGTTTTTTCGCTCAAAGACAAGCCGTTTGCGGCAATCAAAGCCTCAATCATGCCGGCGTGTTTGTGCATGGGGTGCTCTTCGGCGGAGAGAGCGGTTTTGTCAAACTTGATTTCGCCGGTCAAATATCTCTCGACTTCGGCAAGCTCTTTCTTGAGGCGGCCGGGCAATATGAACAAGCCCATGACCTCGATGATGCCGATGCCTTCCTTTTTGATGTTGTGGAGCCGCTCCTCGGGGTGGAAGATGCCGTAGGGGCGCCTCTCGTCCGTGCGGTTGTTGCGAAGTATCATGTCAATGATATATTCGTCGCCTTCCTTGCGTACAATCGGTGTGATTGCGTTGTGCTGTTCGGTCGTCTTGCAGATGACCTCGACCGACTCGTCCGTCCAATCGTTCCACTTTTCGAGCACAAAACTTGCGGCGGCATGGATCTGCGCCTTGTCTTTCGAGGTCAGTCTGACGACGCTGTTGTACCAATCGGCGACCGCAAATTTGACGGAGGAGAATTTGTCGCTCTTGAACTCGGCGCGAGAACCGACGCTCATCATCGGCAGCACCTTGAGTCCGCCTTGATAGTGGTCGTGCGTGAGTATCGAGCCGCCGACGATCGGAAGCGCGGCGTTGCTGCCCATGAAATAGTGAGGGAAGAGGTCGACGAAGTCGAGCAGGCGCGCGAAGCTCTTCGGTGTGACCGACATCGGGCGGTGTTCGTCCGAAAAAGCGATTGCGTGCTCTTCGTAGTATTGATAGGGGGAGTATTGCAGCCACCAATCTTCGCCGTCAAGGGTAATCGGTATCGTGCGGAGCGTCTGTCTCGCCGGGTGATTGAGATTGCCGGCAAAGCCGACGTTGCTCTCGCAAAGCATGCAAGCCGGATAGCCGGACTTTGGCTGCAGCTTGGCGAGCGCGATCTGCTTGGGATCCTTTTCGGGCTTGCTGAGGTTGATCGTGATGCCGATCTTGCCGAACTTGCCGGTGTGTTCCCACTTGATGTTCTTGTTGATGTCCGTCATGCGGACGTAGTCGTTCGCCTTGGAGAGCGCGAACAGCCAATCGGTCGCCGCCTTGATTCCGTCCTTAGCTTTGAGTTCGTAAAATTTGTCGGTGACGGCGGACGGAAGAGGGGTGAGAATTCCGAACATGCGCGTTTCGAAAAGGATGCGCGACGCGTCGTCCGTGATACCCTTGTCAACCGCGTATTGAACGAGCGGATCGGCTATCTCGGTCTGAAAATCGGCGTATGCCAGCGTCTCGTCCGACGGCGCGGTTTGACCGAACAGGTCGAGAAGGGTGTTGAGTTTGAGTATGCGGTCGCGCGAATCGAGGTCGAGCGCTTTTTGTGCATAGTCGAGAAGTTGATTGATCTTTGTTCTAACTTGTTGATCGGTGAGCATTGTTGTCCTCTCGTATTGTCGATTGACTATATTATACAACAATTGTGCGCGCGTTGCAATTGTCTTGCGGCAAATGCCTTCGATTATCGAACAATTTCAAAAAACGTTGCGGTAAAATTTTTCAAAATTCGAAAACAAAATTATTGTATTATCAATTATTATCAATTATTATCAATGTTGCAAAATTTATATCAATTGTCAAAATTGCGACTCAAACTCAAAGTGTATCCTTTCAAAGCCTACGTTTCGCTGAGGCAAAAGAAGTGTTCGGCTCGATTCGGAATCGGTCAATAATTTGGGCAATTGCCGATTTTGCTTGTATCGTCGCGGCGCGTGTGCTATAATGTTTATAAACTGATGCGTGAGCGCATACGGAGGTATTATGGCACTGACAGCAAAGCAGCTCAAGGACAGCAAGCAATTCCGCGACACCGTCGCAGCTCTCTACGGAGGCGGACTCGACTATCAGGCGGAAAGATACGCTATGCTCTACAACAAGCATACCGCCGACTTCGGCAAGGGAGGAGCGTTCTTCTCTTCGCCGGGCAGAATCGAAGTCATCGGCAATCACACCGACCACAACAACGGCAAAGTGTTGTGCGCGTCCATCAGCGTGGACAATCTCGGATGCGTGACTCCTCTCGACGGCAAGATCATCGTCGCCTCGATCGGCTATCCCGTAGTCGAGGTGAACATTGACGATCTTTTGCCCAATGCCGACGAGTACGGCAAGAGCGAGGCTCTCGTTCGCGGAGTGATCGCCTACTACAAAGAGCACGGCTACAACGTCGGTGGTTTTGCCGCGACGACGACCTCGGACGTCTTCAACGGCGCGGGCGTCAGTTCGTCTGCGAGCTTTGAATTGCTCATTTGCGAGATTCTCAACGTCATGTACAACGGCTCTTCGATCGACGCCGTCACCAAGGCGAGGGCGGCGCAGTACGCCGAGAACGTCTATTTCGGCAAGCCGTGCGGACTGCTCGATCAAAGCGCGATATCTTTGGGCGGCGTCAGCTATATCGACTTCAAGTCGATTGAGGATCTCGAGATCGCCAACGTCGAGTGGACTTTCTCCGATCTCGACATCGTCTTGACCAACACCGGCGGCGACCACGCTGACCTCACCGATCAATATGCGTCCATTCGTTCCGAGATGGAGGACGTTGCTGCGGCTATGGGCGCCAAGACGCTCCGCGGCGTTGACGAAAGCGAATTTTGGAAGAGCATTCCTCAATTGCAGAGCAAAGTCAGCGGCAGGGCGATATTGCGCGCTATTCACTTCTTCAATGAAAACAAGAGGGTGGAAAAGGCGCTTGACGCCGTCCGTACATGCGACATCGTCAAGTTCGGCGAGATGATTGACGAGAGCGGTACAAGCTCGTACGAACTTCTTCAAAATTGCTATCCTCTCGGCGACACCGCGCAGCGAATACCGCTTGGCCTTGCAATCGGCAAGCGTATGCCCGGCGTGCTCGCGACGCGCGTGCACGGAGGCGGATTTGCCGGGACGGTGATCGCATATGTCCGCCGCGCGGACACCGCCGCTTACGTTGAGCGAATGAAGTCGGTGTTCGGCGACAAAAACGTGTTCGTCATCGGCGTTCGCAACAGCGGAACGAGGGCGGTGAAGCTCGATGTATAATATTCTGCTTGCTAATATTTTCGACAGCAGTATTGCGTTTACTATCGGAAATATAACGGTCAGATGGTACGGCATCTTTGTCACATGCGGCATCGTGCTTGCGTACTTTTTGTACCTCTTCCTCTCTCACAAGAGGGGAATCGACCTCGACTTTTCGCTTGAGGCGTTCATTTGGGTGCTGTTGTGTGCAGTGATTTGCTGCCGTCTTTTCTATGTGCTGCCGCGCGAAGAATACTATCCGATAGACAGTTGGGACGCATTCGTTCGCTTTTGGGACATCACAAAGGGCGGATTGACGATTGTCGGCGGTATATTCGGCGGCGCGCTCGGTTTGTTGTTCTGCTGTCTGCGCAACGGCAAATATTCTTATGCAAAGATCGCCGACTGCGTCGTGCTTTGCGTGCTCGTCGGTCAGATTGTCGGCAGATGGGGCAACTATGCCAACCAAGAGTTGTACGGTCAGGTCGTCACGAATCCGGCGTTCCAAAAGTGGCCGTTTGCCGTGTTTATCGACAGGACGGGACAGTGGCACCAAGCGCTGTACATCTATGAGGGCGTGCTCAATCTGATCGGTTTGGTGATCGGGCTTGTGCTCTTTTTCAAGTACAAGAAGCTGCGCAATTTCACCATCTCGGTGTACTACATCTTTTGGTACGGTGTGGTCAGGGGCACGCTCGAATTCTTCAAGATCGAGCACGTCACATTCCCCGGGACCGAGATCGGCGTGATACAGGTGATCTGCTATTGTGCGGCGCTCGTTGCAGTGGTCGTGATGGTGCTCAATCAAAGGGGCGTCGTGCGCTTTCAGAGCAAGTGCTTCACCGTCGACGGCGACCTGTTCAAGCCGACGGTCGTCCCCGACGACTATCTCGAGCGCAGGGAAGAGTATCTGCGCGACGGCATCCAGGGCAGTTCGTTCGCGGGGGTCGGCAAGCCGAGAGTGGGCGCCTATCCCGAAAAGATCGTCCCGACGCGCGTGCCCGAGGACTATCTCAAACGCAGGGAATACTATTTAGAGCACGGCATCCCGGGCACGTCGTTCTACGGTGTGGACAGGGACCGCCACGGCGCGAAGGCGGAATGACGACGGCAGCCATGGGCGCCGATCGAGGCAAGGAGACGGACGACCGCTCCGCTTACAAACGACAACAAGGATAAAAAATGAGAAATCTTACACTTTTGACCGACCTCTATCAATTGACGATGATGTACGGTTATTCCAAGAGCGACTTGATGAACAAGACGGCGGTCTTCGACGTCTTCTATCGCGGCGTGGGCAACAATTATGCGGTCGCGTGCGGACTTCAACAGGTGATAGAGTACATCGAAGGTCTGCACTTCGACGAGGAGGAGATCGCCTATCTTCGCTCGCTCAAGCTGTTTGACGAGGACTTCCTCAAGCTGCTCTCCGAGCTCAAATTCACCGGCGATATCTATGCCGTGCCCGAGGGGACAATCGTCTTCCCTCAAGAGCCGATTCTCACCGTCAAGGCGAGGCTGTTCGAGGCGCAATTGATTGAGACGGCGATACTTTGCATCCTCAACCACCAGACGCTGATCGCAACCAAGACCGCCAAGATCGTCTATGCGGCGAACGGCGCGGCGATCGCGGAGTTCGGGCTGCGCCGCGCGCAGGGTCCGGACGCAGGCATTTACGGCGCGAGGGCGGCGATAATTGCCGGCTGCGCGTCCACGTCCAACGTGCTTGCGGGGCAGATGTTCGACGTGCCCGTTTCGGGTACGCACGCGCACAGCTGGGTGATGAGTTTCGACAGCGAGATCGACGCTTTCCGTGCGTATGCAAAGATGTATCCGGACAGCTGTCTGCTGCTCGTCGACACATATGACACGCTCAAAAGCGGCGTTCCGCACGCGATTGAGGTGTTCAAAGAGCTGCGCGCCGCAGGGCACGAGCCGCTCGGCGTAAGGCTGGACAGCGGCGATCTTGCCTACCTCAGCCGCGAGACGAGACGCATGCTCGACGAGGCGGGCTTCCCCAACGCGAAGGTGTTCGCGTCGGGCGATATCGACGAATATGTGTTGCAGTCGCTCGCGTCGCAGAACGCGCGCATCGACTGTTACGGCATTGGCACAAAGCTGATCACTTCAGCCGACTGTCCGTCTCTGGGCGGCGTCTACAAACTCGCCGCAATCGAGAAGGACGGGGAGCTTGTGCCCAAACTCAAAATGAGCGACACTCCGGCGAAGATCACCAATCCGGGGTTCAAGAAGATAGTGCGCATCTTCGACAAGAAGTCGGGCAAGGCGCTCGCCGACCTGATCGCATTGAGAGAGGAGAACTTCGACGGGCTGGACAAGTTGGAGATCTTCGATCAATACTTCACCTGGAAGCGCAAGACTATCACCGAATTCTTTGTCAAAGAGCTTGACGTGCCGGTCGTTCTCGGCGGCAAGACCGTCTACAAGTCGCCGTCGGTCAAAGAGATTGCCGCCTATCACAAGAGCTGTATGGCGTCGTTCTGGAACGAGTACAAACGATTGCTCAATCCGCACATCTACAAGGTCGATCTGTCGCAAAAGCTGTACGACCTCAAGCAGAGCTTGCTGGACGGCAAAAAGAAGTGACGAACCTGCCCGAATCGGGCAAAAACCGCAAAACGGAGCGCAATCGTATGAGCTCCGTTTTTGTGTCTAAAACTCGCCTTTGCGGAAGTTTTGTGAAATTTTGGTCGAAAACGGTCGGAATTTTGTAAAAATTTAACTCAAAACAGTCGGAATTTTGTGAAAAACACGCTTGATTTGTGCGGAATTTTGTGATGGACAAACAATTCTCGATGATCGCAGGTTTTGACGAGAGGGTCTTTATCGCTCAAAACAAATCAGCCGGAGCTGACGCCCCGGCTTTTTGTCACTCTTCGTCCGTCGTGTATTCGCGTGAAGGCTTTGCGGTCTTTTCGACCTGTTCGCGTATGTCGGTAAAGTCGATGAAGTGCATGCCGCAGATATAGCGAATCTCCTTTGCGATGCAGGCGGCGGTGGAAAAGACTTTGAACTTTTTGCCCCTTGCACGCAGCATTTGCAATGCGCGTTCAAAGTCGCTGTCGCCGCTGACGAGCACAGCCATGTCGTAGGTGTCAATCGTCGAGAACATGTCCATCACAATCTCGATGTCGAGATTTGCCTTGGCGGACGTGGTGCCGTCGTCGTTGAAGTAGTGCTTTACGGGTTTGGTGACGATCGCAAAGCCGACCGAAGCCAAAAAGTTGAAAAACGAGCGCTGATTGTCGTTGTCGCCGTCCGTTCCGTTGTAGTAGTAGGCGTCTGTGATGTCGCCCCATTGAGAGCAATATTCGAGAATCTTTTTGACGTCGACCTTCCATTCCAATTTCTTTTGAGTGTAATAAAAGTTTGAACCGTCGATAAAAATAGCAATTCGCATAAATGTACCTCCTGACTATATTATAGCGTATGCGCGGCGGTATTGCAACGCAATTTGCATTGCGGTCGCACGCGCAAAAGTCGATGGTGCGTGCAAGTCGCCGCCCGGAACACCGGCATGATTGAACTTGATGCGACAAAACAGTTCGACAATCGACCGCAAAAGCCGTTTTTCGTCACGGCGAAAGAGGTATATTTGAGAGCGGAGGAAATATGGCACTGTTTGCGACAAAAAGAAGAGGATATGACAAAAAACAGGTGGACGACTATGTCTTCGAGACGGGGAGCCGCACCGAAAAGACAATCGGTCAGCTCCGCGACCGCGTAGCGCAATTGGAAAAAGAGAATTCCGAACTTTCCGCGCGGCTCAACGCCTGTCTGGCGCGTGAAGACAGCGTCGCAAAGGCGCTTGTCGGCGCAATCGACAAGGCGAAGGAGATTGAGTACGCGTCGAAAGTGAGATTTGCGCTCGAAGGGGAGCGGCTCAAGGAGTTTGAGGACAAGTGGATTGCGTTTTGCAACAACAAGATCAACAAAGCCGACCCCACGCTTCGCGACGAGACGATGGCGTTTATCGACGCGATGAAGAGAACTCTCGGAGAGGTGATGACCGCATCGCTCAACCTCGGGACATACGTCAACGAAGCGGTAATAGATCATGAAAGGGAGGAGGAGAGGCTCAAACTGAAAGGCGCATAAATTGCGATTTTTTTTGATGTGCCACTCGCGGCGCGAACTATTTTTTTGCAAAAAACGCAATTATTTTGAATTGAGAAATTTGCGTATGGCGACAACTCGCAGAGCTGCATTTAACCTAAATTTTACACAAATTTTACATTTTCGATATTGACAGCGGTTATTTGACGTGATAATATAATCGTGTAGCAATAGTTTGTCGATTCCGTCTTCGAGGACGTGTCGGACAAAGCGGATTTTCTCATATTCCAGGATGACTTGAAACTTCTATATTTGTTGTGGCAGGATGAATCCACCGCTTTTGCCGGCATTGTATTGCGGCGTCAAACGCTTGAGACGCACTTTCGGCACTATTTCATACGGCGCACGGACTCGACAGCAAAGAGAAGAGCGCCGGCGAAATTTGACAACTTAATTGAGTTGATCCCTTTTCTTCCCGTTTAGTGTCGACGATTCGGGATTATCCTTTCGGGGACGGCGGCGCGCAATATGCACCGTACGGAAGGAGACAGAAAAGGTTGAGGACATATGTTCTCCTTTATTATCAGAATGGTGAAAAACGGAGAATATATGTTCTCGTAAAATTTATAAACACAAATATGTGCGGATCCGTCCTTCGCACCGTTGCCGAGAATTGCTTGTTATCGGGCGAGCGTCGAAGTTGGCGAGCTCATCAAAATCCAGAGTAGCAATCAAAGGCGGCGAGCCGTTTGACCGTTCCGGAGGAAGGCTGCTCAATATTTGGCAGGTCGGCAGGTACCGGAGTCTGTCGCCATCAAAATAATCCGCAAAAAGACGCGGATTTATCCGATTGACGCGAGTCGTTGACTGCACGGCCCGTTCCCCGGAGAATGCGGTAATTGCCAAAACAATAAAATCAAAAAGCCTCGGGAGATCCGGGTCTGCCCGAGGCATCTAAATTTCGAACGGGAGAGCACGCGAGTTGTTATGCGGCGGCGCCGGACGAATCTCAAATTGTTTGAACAAAGCAAGGCAATCGAAGTCATAATTTACAGGTAATGTACAAAAATGTGAAAATTATTTCAAACACGACAAAATAATTTGACAAACGAGATTGCATTATGACAAATAAATATGATATAATACATTTAGAGACAGATGAAGACGTCATTTGTTTTCGAGGCAATCGAATACTAGAGGTGAAATATGGACAGAGCATCAATCAAACAAATAGAGGACCTTTGCGAACTGCGCGAAGCTAAAAAGGACAAGTCTCCCGAAGAGATTGCCGAATTGATGGTCATGTACAATTATTTGGGCAGGACGATTGAAGAGGAGTCGGTCGACAGAGAGGACGAATCTTTCAAGTATTATGTCAAAGCCGCCGACACCGGTTACGAGCTCGTCGCTGCCAACCCCGACTTTGCTCCGATTGCGATTATGGCGTCAATCAAGTGCGGCGCGTATTGCAAAAGACACGATCGAGACGGCGAAAAATTTTTCGATCGCGCTCTCGAGATCATCGAGTCGCCGGCAATTCAGAACGATCCGCCGCGCCTTGCCGAGGCATATTTCAATCTCGGCAACGCGTATGTCTTCTCGGACTTGGATGCCGCGACGAAATACCTCAAAAAGTCGGTGGACATAGCTGCGCCGTTATTGCTTGACGGCGACAATTCGCTCGAAGAGATTTTCATGTTGTCCAGCGAGATTCTCATCAATCAATATGATCGCTCCGGCGACGCCGCAGCCGCTGAAGAGCTGGAGAAGCTCGCCGAACAGATTGAAATGAAGTTCGATTGAGCGCCTGTACAAAATCTACGAGCGGCGGAACGTCCCATGGGCGCACGCGCATGCGATTCGCCGCTCGCAATTCAAAACACGGTCGCGCGGACGGCGGCGCAAAGTTAATCGGTTTTTCTACGCAGATTCATTTTCAAGAACATTTGAGCTTTGATTGAGAGGGGCATCTTTGCTTTGTCATACCTCAAAATTCCGAATCGCATCAAACAAGCAATTTTTCAGCCGGAGAACGGCGGTTGAGTTGCTAAAGACGCATTCTAAGAGCCAATTTGCCTCGAAATCACATCAACGCGCCGCAAGGCGGCAAACACATCGCAAAAGGAGTAAATTATGAAAAACACAATCTACAAGCCAATCGACCCCAATGTCAATCTGTACAAAATCCTGTTCGGCGGCAAAGACGACAAATCGTATGAAGTGGCGAATGAGGACGGCGACATATTGACTTTGAAGTTTGAGGACGCATTCAACATGACCGTGGCGGGGGAAGAGCAGCGGTTTTACGTCATGGAATGCTGTTCGCCCGACGATGAAGGCGAAAAAGGCATATTTCAATTGATTGCAGACGGCGGAGCTGCCGCATTGCTCAAAATTACCGATGAAAAACTCGAAGTTGAGGTGATGTGCAAATACCTTCAACGCTGGGTAGACATCTTGTTCGGGGGCAACTAAAGCGGTGATAAAGATGACTACGAACACGAAAAAGTCATGAGCCGGCTATGGAAACAACGCGCTCATGCGGCTTCTTTGACGAAGTCGCAAAGGGCAAAAAATAAACTATAGGAAGGAGCAAATCATGGAAAATACAATTTTTAAACCTATCGACATCAATGTCGATTTGATGAAGGCTGTTCTGAGCAAAAAACAATTTGAGGTAGCAAACGAAGCCGGTGACGAGTTGTCATTGCGGCTTGAAGACGTGATTGTTCTTACGGTAAAAGGGGAAGAACAGCGTTATTACGTCATGAAAACCGGCGGCGGCGAATACGAAGTCTTCCAAGCGACAGAGGACGAAGGCGTCGCGGCATTGCTGCGCATCACCGATCGCGATATCTGCGACAAGGTGTATACGGAAGTACACGAGCGCTTGCTAAACAAGTTTGATGAGTTTGATACATTTGACGAATACCGTCGTCATTGCGGTGAAGACGCAGATGAGGACGTTGTCAACTTGATTGACAACTGTTTCGTCAAAGACGGCGTTGAAGGCGACAATCGAATTCAAGACGCTATGGCCGGAAGAGAAAAATTGAAGCCTCGCGGCCTCCTTGACGTGCTTCTCGACCCAAACAACAAAGAGCCGTTGACTTTTCTCGACGAGAACGGAAGAGTGCTTGCATTCGAACAAGTTGCGGTCATTCCCCACGACGACAAGGACGGCGAAAAACAGCTTTTTGCGGTGCTCAAACCGCTCGACAAGATCAAGGGTATCGCGGACGACGAGGCGATCGTGTTCCGCGTGAGCGTCGGCGACGACGGCAACACCGCAATCAAACCGGAAGAAGACGACGAGACAGCGCTCGCGGTATATGACGAATATATCAAACTTCTGAAAGCGCACGGCGTCAAGATCCCGGACGAAGATTGAAAAACACGCGCTCATGCTGCGTATTTGAAGCCGCGGCATGAGCAGAAAAACCGTAAAAGGAGGAATTATGGATAAAAAGCAAATCTTCAAGCCGGCAGACCCAAATCTCGACTTGGCAGATGTGGTGAAGGACGTGTTGAAGGACGTCGAAAATTACGCGTCGATTGTCATCAAAAACGGTTACGGAAAACAATTGTATATCAAAATGGTCTCGATAGTAGTGCTCGATGATGACGGCGTACGGCAAATGTTTTTCGTAACGATACCGTCCGAAGACGGCAATCCGGACAAAGAAAAATTCGAAATTTTCCGCATGATAGCTGACGGCGAAGATCTCGGATTGATCATAGAAGAAGATTTGGATGTCAAAATCAAAGTGCTGAAGGAATGTCTCAAAGACTACGACGATGAGGATAACGACGGCGATGACAATGACTATGATGCAGACGACCTTGACGAGCAAGACGTCAATGACGTCGAGGAAGTGGATAGTGACGAATGCGGCAAAACGGAATCCAACGACGACATAAGGCAAGTCGATCTTCTCGACAGAATCCTCGATCCGAACGACAACGACCCAATCGTGCTACTTGACAAATACGGCAGAGAAATGCGCTTTGAAAATGTCGCGGCGATACCTCACGTAAAAAACGGAAAGAAAGAATTGTATGTATTGCTCAAGCCGCTCGACAAAATTCAAGGCATCAAAGACGACGAAGTGGTTGTGTTCATCACGGATACCGACGACAACGGCAATACGGTTGTAAGAGTGGAAGAGGACGTAGATGACGCGATTGCCGTATACGACGAATATATCAAACTTCTGAAAGCTCACGGCGTCAAGATCCCGGACGAAGATTGAACAGGGGTGACGCCCAGGCTGCGCGCTGAAAGAATGCGTGAAAGCGATCGCCAAAAAGGAGGAAGTTCATGAAAGGCAAGAACATCGGAGATGCGGTCGACACCTATGTCGATCTCATGGACATGGTGAAAGACGAAAATATTTACGGCACAGTCGATGACGACGGCTGCCGGGATTGCATACTCAGGCTGCCCGACTACATAGGCGGGGACAAGGAGGAGCAAGAGGTCTCGCTCGACGTGCTGTTCGATCGGGGCGACAAAATGACGATCGAATGGACGGACGAAAACGGCAAGGCAAGGTCGTTTGCGCAGCTAGCGGCCATAGTCCTCGAACGGGGCGGGAGAGCAAAATTCTGCGTCGTGGCGGCTCCGCTCGGCAAGACCGACGGCGCGGGCAAAGATGACTTGACCGTGTTTTCAATCGCCAAGAACGAACAGGGAAGATTCACCCTCAAAAGGGAAGAAGACGAAGAGGCTTCAAGAGCGGTTTTGGACAAATACCGCCAAATGACGGAAGAGGCGCGCAAAAATTCCTAGCAGGAGAGGCAAAAATCCGTCGTCACAAGCCGGCGTTTGCCGCATTTGAGGGCAGTGCCCGGAGTACCGAAAAACAGCAAGACAAAGAGGGGCGCATCCGTGATTCGGATGTGCCCGTTGCGATTCGAAGCGTTAATTTTTGGGTTGCCGAGAATCCACATTCAAAAGTCAAAGACAAAGCTCTGTTTAAGCGGATAAAACGACGACAATCGTCGCGCGAAACCGCGCTTCTCGCGCGACTTGATAGCGAAGTCCCCGAATGACCGCGCTCTTCGGGGACTTCCCCTTGCGCGACCGCGAGCAGTGAGCGAGCGCTTGTCGTGTCGGAGGGGGAGTATTGAGGGGGAACCATTTCGCCGCTTATATGAAAATACCGCCTGCAAGCGATTTGCTTGCAAGCGGTATTGATTTGAGCGATAAGCGAAATGGTGCCCCCTCAAAGAGCGGAGCGAAGTTAGTAGTCCATCTGCGGATTCGCCGGAGCCGCCGGAGCGGGCTCGGGAATGTCGGTGACCAGCACTTCGGTGGTCAGCAGGGTAGCTGCGACCGAAGCTGCGTTCTGCAAAGCGCTGCGTGTGACCTTGGTCGGGTCGATGATGCCGGACTCGATCATGTCGCAATACTCGTCGGTCAGCGCGTTGTAGCCGAAGTTGACGCCGCGCTTGGAGGAGAGGATCTTGTTGATGATGACTCCGCCGTCGACGCCTGCGTTTGCCGCGATCTGCTTGATCGGCGCTTCGAGCGCTTTGAGGACGATCATGCCGCCCGTCTTTTCGTCGCCTTCCATCTTTTTGACGAGAGGTTTGACGCGGTCGATCGCATAGAGCAGAGCGACGCCGCCTCCGGGGATGACGCCCTCTTCGACCGCCGCGCGCGTTGCTGCGAGCGCGTCTTCGATGCGAAGTTTCTTTTCTTTCATCTCAATCTCGGTCGCTGCGCCGACGTTGATGACCGCGACGCCGCCCGCGAGTTTGGCGAGGCGTTCTTGCAGCTTCTCCTTGTCGTATTCGCTGGTGGTCTCCGAAATCTGGTTGCGGATAGCCTCGACGCGAGCCTTGATCGCGTCCGCGCTGCCTGCGCCGCCGACGATTGTGGTGTTGTCTTTGTCCACCTTGACCTGCTTGGCTCTGCCGAGCTGGGCGAGGGTGGCGTCTTTGAGTTCATAGCCGACCTCGCTGCTGATCACGGTGCCGCCGGTCAAAACGGCGATGTCTTCGAGCATTGCCTTGCGGCGGTCGCCGAAACCGGGAGCCTTGACCGCAACGCAGTTGAGGATGCCCTTGAGCTTGTTGAGCACGATTGCGGTCAGCGCTTCGCCCTCTACGTCCTCTGCGATGATGAGCAGTTTGAGACCGTTTTGAACGACCATCTCGAGAATGGGCAGGATTTCCTTGCCGGTCGAGATCTTTTTGTCGGTGATGAGGACGTATGCGTCGTCGAGGACCGCCTCCATCTTGTCGGTGTTGGTGACCATGTAGGCGGAGGTGTAGCCTCTGTCGAACTGCATGCCTTCGACGGTGGTCAATTCCGTCTTCATCGACTTGGACTCGTCGATCGAGATGACGCCGTCCTTGCCGACCTTTTCCATAGCTTCGCTGATCAATTCGCCGACCATCTCGTCGCCTGCGGAGTTGGACGCGACGTGAGCGATGGCTGTCTTGGAGTCGATGGGCTTGCTGATTTTCTTGAGCTCTTCGACTACGGCGTCGGTCGCGGCTGCGATGCCCTTTTTGAGGACCATCGGATTCGCGCCTGCGGCGACGTTTTTGAGCCCCTCTTTGATGATCGCCTGGGCGAGCACGCACGCGGTGGTGGTGCCGTCGCCTGCGACGTCGTTGGTCTTGATTGAGACCTCTTTGACCAACTGCGCGCCCATGTTCTCAAAGCCGTCGGGAAGTTCGACCTCTTTGGCGATGGTCACGCCGTCGTTGGTGATGAGGGGAGCGCCGTATTTCTTGTCGAGGACGACGTTCCTGCCCTTGGGACCCAAGGTGATTTTGACGGCGTCCGCAACAGCGTTTACGCCGACTTCGAGGCTCTTGCGCGCCTCTTCCGCATATTTGAATTTCTTAGCCATAAGTGTGCCTCCTTATTGCTCGACAATCGCGAGCACGTCGCTCTGTTTGAGCACGGTAACTTCTTTTTCGTCCAACTTGAAGTCGGAACCGGCATATTTGTTGTAGAGTATGACATCGCCGACTTTGACCTGCATGGTCACTTCTTTGCCGTCCACGAGACCGCCGGGGCCGACCGCGATGACGCGTGCGAGCTGGGGTTTTTCCTGCGCGGACGAGGGCAGGAAGAGACCGCTTTCGGTCTTTTCGGGAGCGTCCATCGGCTCGATGACGATCCTGTCGAACAACGGTTTGATGTTCATGATTTATACCTCCGAATGATTTCGATGATTTGGTTTGGCAGTCAAGCCTCTCGACTGCCAACATTGCATATTATAACACGCCAAAGCGGGTATGTAAAGACTTATATGCAACTTTTTTGCGACATTTTACCAAATTTTTTCATTTGGCGCCTCAACCGTTAAACCACGGTGAAAAGCGCGCCGCGCGCGTCTTGGGAGAGTCGCCGAAAAAAGTGTTTTGTCGCGGCTTTTCGGTGCGTTTTGAAGTTGCTTTGCGCGCGCGTTTATGGTATCATATATACAATAGGAGTTTACCGTATGAACAAATGGGATCAACGTTTTATGGATATGGCGGAGCAGGTCGCGACTTGGTCGAGCTGTTTCAAACCCGACAGGCACGTCGGCGCGGTCATCGTCAAGGACAAGCGCATCTTGACGACAGGCTACAACGGCGCGAGCAGCGGCATCAAGAGCTGCACCGAAAAGGGCGAGTGCATCCGCATCAAGCTGGGCATCCCCTCGGGGACGAGGCATGAATTGTGCTATGCCGTGCACGCCGAGCAGAACGCGATCATTCAGGCGGCGAAGCTGGGCGTGAGCGTGGACGGCGCGACGCTGTACTGCACGCATCAGCCGTGCGTAATCTGCGCGAAGATGATCATCAACGCGGGCATCAAGCGCGTCATCTACAAGTACGGCTATCCCGACGAGTTCAGCATGCTGCTTTTCAAAGAGGCGGGGGTCGAGGTGAGCGATTTCGCGTCCCTTCAAGATTGAGATAAGGTGAGGAGAAAATTATGTCCGAAGAAAAGAACGTGACCTTTGTCAAAGAGGGTTCGCTCGAGCTGACGTTGGAGTGCGCCGATACAATCGGCTACTACGCGCTTCAAAACGGCATCAAGCCAATCAAGCGGTTTCATCTCAAAAACACTTCCGAAAACGACATCGAAGACATACGCATCAAGGTGACCTCAAAGCCCGATTTCATCGTGCCGTACGAGTTTGTACAGCAGGTGATACCGCGCCGTACGACCGCGAGGTTCAATCTCGAGGTCAATTGTTCGCCGACCTGCCTCGTCTCGATGGACGAGCGCACCGAGGGCGACCTCGACGTCGAGATCTTTGTCGGCGAGCAGCCTGTGATGACCGCGAGCGTCAAGACGGACATTCTCGCCTTTGACGAGTGCGACTTTGCCGCTTCGCCCGAATCGCTCGCCGCGTTCGTCAAGCGCACCGCCGAGGTCAACAAGACGGTCGCCGACGCCGAACAGCGCGCCCGCGATTGGAAGCTGACGATCTCCAAGGGGTACGGCTCGCGCAACGGCGTGCGCAACTATTTCGCCGCATGCTACAGCGTGATTGCAGAGGAGAAGTTCGTGCTCGAGGACACCCCGAGCGACGACTTCAAGGTCGTCTCTCACAAGGAGCTTTTCGAGTCGGGCATCGCGACGGGACCCGAGCTTGCGCTGTTCATGGCTTCGCTCGCCGAGAGCGAGGGCCACAACGCCGTCGTCGGCAAGTTCGGCGGCAAGTGGTACGCAGGCGTATTCCTCACCGACGAGTGCTGTCCGTCCACGGTATGGGACGACGCCGATTTTCTTGCGAAAAAGACATCTTCGGGGGTCAACGACTTCACGCTCATATGCATGGACGACATCTCCGAAGGCTCGTCGTTCGAAAAGGCGGAACGCAACGCCAAAAACGCATTGAAGCGTGCCGACGACGGCGTGTTCATCGACGTCAAGCGCGCGCGTATCATCAACATCAAGCCGCTCCCCGAGCGCAAGCGCAGGCAGGGCGGCGGATACGACCTTGAGGAGAGCCGCGATTTTGCGCCCGAATTGCGCCCGTCGCAGATACGCGAGTTCAAGGGCGCGGTCGAAGGGGACAAGGAGACGGGCAAGATTGCGCAATGGGAGCGCAAGCTGCTCGACATGGACATGCGCAACGCGCTGCTCAACTTCAAGATCTCGCGCGCGGCGGTCAAATTGCTGACTCCTTCGCTGCAAAATCTTTTTTCCGCGCTCGATCGCAACAAGACTTTCACCGTCGAGCCGGGCGCCAAAGAGGCGGAAAAGGCGGGCATAGAGCTTGCCAAGGACTTCGCCCACATCGGCTACACAAAGCCTTTCACCGACTTTGTCGGGTATGAATATTCCAACAAGCGCATGCTGTCCGTCTACGACTCCAAGGAGCACGAGGGGACGCTGTTCCGCCTCTTCCGCAAGGAGAGCAGCGTGCAGGAGGAGACGGGCACAACGTCGCTCTATCTCGCCGCCGGCTTCTTGCGCTGGAAGGAGGAGAGTGCGACCGAGTTCAAGTATGCGCCCCTCTTCCTCTTCCCGGTGAGCATGACGCGCAAGGGACTCGCCGCGCCGACCTATACGGCGGAGGTCAACACCGACGACGTCAGGCTCAACTCCACGCTTTTGGAGTTTTTGTATCGTCAATTCAACCTCGACATCAGGGGGTTGGGGACGGTGGCTTTGAGCGGAGAACAGAGTTATATGTCCGTGATTGCGCGCATCAAGCGCGAGACGGTGGACATGAAGGGCTGGGAGGTGTTCGGAGACGCGTTTTTGGCGAGTCTGTCGTTCGCCAACTATCAGCTCTGGTACGACATCAAATACCGCACCGAGAAATTTCGCGAACATCCGATTGTGCGCTCGCTGCTCGACAACAGGCTCGAACTGCCCGAGGGCGCGTTCGACCTGTCCGACCGCAGCAGCGACGAGGCGTATGTCGGCGAGGAGAGGATGTATCTGCCGATATCGGCGGACTCGTCGCAATATTCGGCAATCTATGACAGCTTGAGCAAGAGCTTCGTGTTGCACGGACCTCCGGGCACCGGCAAGTCGCAGACGATCACCAACATCATCGCCAACAACATCGTCCGCGGTCGGCGCGTGCTGTTCGTCGCCGAAAAGAAGGCGGCGCTGTCCGTCGTTCACCGCAGGCTCAAGTCGATAGGGCTTGCCGATTTCTGCCTCGAATTGCACTCGGGCAAGACCAACAAGACCGCGGTGCTCGGGCAGATTGTCAACACGCTCGGGCTCAAGTCGGGGACGAGCGACGTCGACATCAACGAAAAACTCGACGAGATCAAGGAGAGCGTGAGCGCGCTTTCGGGCGAACTCGAGGCGATGCACCGCAAGCGCTATCTCGGCATCTCGCTCTATGAGGGCATACTCGAGTATTTCGAAAATCAGGACGCGCCCGACTGTTTGCGGATAGATTCGCTGTTCTACGAAAAATTGACGGCGGAGTCCTTCCGCGGCTATCTGCAGATTTTGGGCGAACTGTCCGTGCGCGCGAAGGAGTGCGGCGACATCCAAAAGACGCCGTTCAAGCACATCGGCGGCTTTGAATATGACGACAAGTGGCGCGCGAGCGGCGAGCCGATTCTCGAGATTGCGCTCGACCAATTGCGCAATCTCCGTGCGTGCGCGCGCAATCTTTTACCCTATTACAGCGTGCGTACGGTGTCGCTGACCGACCAAAAGCTCAAGGCGCTCTATCGCCTGTCGCTCGGGCTGGGCAAGGATTATGCGGCGCACTATTTCGCCGTCAAGGCTGCCGACAAAAAAGACCTTGTCGACAACTATCTCAACCTCAGCAACAAGGCGGCGATGATGATGACCGACTACCGCTCGCGGTACGGCGCGTACCCGGCGGAAGTGCCGCAGGACGACCTCGCCGACGCGGCGGACGGCAAGAACCCTTCGCGCAAATTGCGCAAGATTATGCCCGACGGCGTCGCCAAGGAGCAGAGGCAGTCCTTCTTCGGCTATCTCGCTCGCTGCGAGCAAACGCGCCGCATGGCGGGCAAACTGTACAAGGAGTTGACCGCGGTGTTCGGCGCCCCCGACGCAGACCCCAAGACGATTGCTGAGTATTGCAACTCGATTGAGGAGCTCTACGGCGCGGCGGCGGACCTGTACGCCGACCTCGACGTAAAGTTGTTTGAGGAGAGCTGTGCGGCGTTGACCAAGTACGGTCCCAATCTGCACGGTCAATACTATGTCTATGCGTACGAAAACTACGAGCGCGCAATCGCGACGTTCTGCGACGTCTATCGCACGGACGGCTGGTGCGGAGGCTCGGAGCTGGGCGCGAAGATCGAGTATCTTTCCAACATTCAAAAGAACTTCGACTACGTCCCCAATTGGTGCCGCTACCAAGAGATTGTCAAGAAGTGCCGCGAGAGCGGTTTGGAATTTGTGCTGGGACCGCTCGGCAACGGCGAAATTACCGCGCAGGACGTGCTCAGCTGCTTCAAGAAGTGCGTATATTTCAACTTTGTGCGCAGCGAACTGCTGCTCGACGAGACGCTCAGCCGCTTCTCGGGCATGTCGCTCGAAGAGACTTCCGCCAAGTTCCGCGAGCTTACGGACGAGTACGAGAGGCTGACGAGGGCGGAGATCTACAACCGTCTCGTCGCCGCGCTGCCGCGTCCCGAGGATGAGGGCGAGCAGAGCACGGAGCGCGTGCTGTTGATGCGCGCCGAAAAGACGGGCATGAAGGGGATGACGCTTCGGACGCTGTTCTCCAACATTCCGACCTTGCTCAAGGCGTGCTGCCCGTGCATGATGATGAGTCCGTCGTCGGTCACTCAATTCCTCGACGTCGATCTCGACAAGTTCGATTTGGTCATCTTCGACGAGGCGTCGCAGCTGCCGACCTGCAAGGCGGTGGGAAGCATAGTCCGCGGTAAGTCTCTGATCGTCGTCGGCGATCCGCAGCAGCTGCCGCCGACCACATTCTTCAACGCCGACGTACGCGACGAGGACAACTACGAGTCGGAAGACCTCGAGAGTATCTTGGACGACTGCCTCGCGCTGGGCATGCCGCAAAACAGATTGCGCTGGCACTACCGCTCGCGTCACGAAAGCCTGATCGCGTTCTCCAACGCGACGTTCTACGACAACACGCTGCTCACGTTCCCGTCGCCCAACGAGCTCAACAGCAAGGTGACCTTCCGGTACGTCGACGGCGTCTACGAGAGAGGCGGCGAAAAGTGCAACAAAAAAGAGGGCGACGAGCTTGTCGCCGACGTCATCAAGCGGCTCAAAGACCCGGTCAAGAGCAAGGAGAGCATCGGCGTCGTCACCTTCAACATCGCTCAGCAAAACTACATCGAGACCGCGCTCAACAAGCGCATCCACGAAGAGGGGCTCGACTCGGCGGCGTTCGAGCGCGAAGAGCCGCTGTTCGTCAAGAACCTCGAGAACGTGCAGGGCGACGAGCGCGACGTCATTTTGTTCAGCGTCGGCTACGGTCCCGACAAGAACGGCAAATTGTCGCTCAACTTCGGACCGATTAACCAAAACGGCGGTCAAAAGCGTCTCAATGTCGCGGTTACGCGCGCCCGTTCGGAGATGTGCGTGTTCAGCGCGATACGCGGCAATATGATCGATCTCAGCCGCACGAACAGCAAGGGCGTCGAGTGTCTCAAGTATTTCCTCGAATACGCCGAGCGCGGCAAGGATATGCTGGCGATCAGCAACACCGACATCGGCAGGACGGACGAGGGCATCGGGCAGCAGCTTGCGCGCGAACTCAAGGACAGGGGCATCGCATGCGAGAGCAACGTCGGCGTGTCCGACTTCAAGATCGACGTCGCGATCGTCGATCCGCGCAATCCCGACCGCTACATTCTCGCGGTGCTCGCCGACAGCGAGAACGACCTCAAATTCAAGGGCGTACGCGACCGCGTGACGATGCACTCGCGCATATTGCGCAGGCTCGGTTGGAATACTTACCACGTATGGTGCGTAAATTACTTCAACAACCCCAAGCGCGAGATACAGCGCATCAAGGACGCGGTGTCTGCGCTGGCGGAAAAGCGCGCGCTGGGCAAAAAGGCGATACGCGACATCGTCGCCAAATACAAAGAGCCGTACAAGGCGTACGCGGTCAAGCCGGCGGCGAAGGCGTCGGGCGCGGACTATGTGCTCAATCCGGCGAGCAAGGACAAGATTGTCGAGAAGATACGCGCAATCATCGAGCGCGAATCGCCGATTGAACAGCGCATGTTGCTCGCGCGGCTGTGCGCGCAGTTCGGCGTGCCGGCGACGGCAAAGAGAGCGATTGCGCAACTGACCGCCTATGCGGACACGTTCGTGTCTTTCCGCAAGGAGATTGAAGACAAGGTATTCTTTGCGGACAAACCGGTCGAGACCTTCCGTCCGTCCGACGCAAAGAACGTCCGCGACATCGCGCGCATTCACCCCGACGAGATCTTCGCCGCAATCAAGTGCGCGCTCGAGTGCGGCGGCAAGCTCAGCCGCGACGACGCGGTCAAAGAGGCGGCAAATCTGCTCGGCGGAAAGAAGACGAAGGCGGCGCTCGATTGGATAACCTTTGTGCTCGACGGCGCGATCGCCGAAAAGAGGGTGATCGTCAATGTCGAAGGTATGCTGTCCGTTTGATTGACAGGCGGGCGCGCGTCTGCTAAACTATATCAATGCGGCGTAAGGGAGAAGAAGCAGGGAAGATATGCTGATAAGTTTGATAATGTCGCTGGTGTCGTCCGACGACCTTTTGCTCGGCTTTGTCGCCGTCATCGCCTATTTGATAGCGATCTGCGGCGCGATCGTGTTGCATGAACTTGCGCACGGGCTCGTCGCGTATTGGAACGGCGACTACACCGCGAAGGCGGCGGGCAGGTTGACCCTCAACCCCGTCAAACATTTTGATCTGATAGGCTTTTTGATGCTTGCGGTGATAGGTTTCGGTTGGGCGAAGCCCGTTCCGATTGACAGCCGCAACTTCCGCGACTACAAAAAGGGAATGATCACGGTCTCGCTCGCCGGGGTGATCTGCAATTTTTTGCAGGCGTTCCTCGCGACGGCGTTCATCGCGATTTTGGCGGCGATTGTCGGCGACAAGATCGTCTTCGAGTCAAAGAACGCGGGCTACTATTTCACGCAATTCTTCGTGATGTTGCTCAGCTATTCGGCTACGGTCAACCTGACGTTGATGGCGTTCAACCTCATCCCGATCTTTCCGCTTGACGGCTTCCGCGTCGTCGAGACGCTCGCCAAGCCGTACAACAAATACGTCGAGTTCAACTATCGTTACGGACAGCTGTTGCTGCTCGGGCTACTGATCTTGGGCAACGTGCTCGGCAGGTTCAGCCCCTATCTCGACATCCTCGGGCTGTACATGAACGCGGTCCAAAACGCGATGCTAAAACTGTTTTCACTGATATTGGGGGGATAGACAGACGATCATGGCAAACTTTTTCGATTATCACGCAAGCGAGGTCATCAAGCTCAAGCTGACCGATTTCGAAGGTCCGCTCGACCTCTTGTACACATTGATCAAGGAGAGCAAGCTCGACATCGCGACCTGCCGTCTTTCGGAGGTCACCGGGCAGTATCTCGCCTATATGGATCAGATAGGCACGGTGGACATGGACGTCGCCAGCGACTTTTTGGTAATGGCGGCGACCTTGCTCGACATCAAGGCTAAGAGCCTTTTGCCTCAGCTCGATGCGGAGGAAGAGGATTTCAGCGACCTCGGCTACGATCCCGAAGAGGAACTTCGCCGTCAATTGCTGCTGTTCCAAATGTTCAAAGAAGAGGCGGACGAGCTGCGCAAGAGCGAGGTGCTCAACCAATTTTACCCCCAGCCGCAATACACCGAGGACGACGCCGAGATCGTCGTCAAGAGCTTTGACATAGGCAAGCTCGTCGACGCTTACGGCAAGATATTGCTCAGGATTTCGCAGCGCGACAAAGAGTTGAGCACCAAAAAGATTCGCAGGGACAGATATACGGTCGCCGAAAAGATTGCGTTGATTTCGAGGGTGGTCATGGGAAAGAAGAAGGTCAACTTCTGCGACCTGTTCGAAGAGGACGCGAGCCGTTCGGAAGTGATTGCGACCTTCCAGGCGTTGCTCGAATTGATGAAGAAGCAGTTTGTCAAGGCGACGCAGGATACTGCCGATGCGGACATATACATCGAGCTCAGCGAGGATCAGGAGGGCAAAGAATACAACCTCGAAGAGCTGACCAAGACGGAGGACAAATATGACGAAGAGTGAGATAATACATACCGTAGAGGCGTTGATATTCGCCTCGGGGGTGCCGATTAAGCGCAGCGAGCTGTACGACAGTCTGCCGCCCGAGGTGACCAAAAAGGACATCAACGACGCGATCAAAGCGCTCGATCAGACCTACCGCGATCCGCGCGGAATCGTGCTTTTGCACATTGAAGACAAGGTGCAATTCGCGACCAATCCGGCATACGGCGACGCCGTCGCCGGCGCATTGAGGCCGATCAAGGAGAGGGAGCTTTCGCGCACGTTGCTCGAGGTGCTGGCGGTCATAGCCTACAAACAGCCGACCACTCGCGGCGAGATTGAAGAGATCAGGGGCGGCGTCAGTTCGGACTACGCGATCTCGACGTTGCTGCGCTTTGAGCTGATTGAGGATTGCGGCAAAAAGAACGCTCCCGGTCGTCCGACGCTCTACCGCACGACGGACAACTTCCTCAAAAAGTTCGGCTTGCACAGCATTGACGAATTGCCCGACTACGCCAACGTCATGGCGCGGCTGGTCGAATCGGGAGGATACAACACCATTTCCGAAGGACTCTACCGCGAAGTGGGCGAGGACGGCAAGGCGGAGTACGACAAGCGCACGCAGGACAGGCTGATTTCCAAGCAGCTCGACAAACAGATGGACACCAACGAGCTGCCCGATTTCCTCGAGGGCGAAAAGGTCGAGATTATCGAAGGCGACGACGATGACGACTTTGACGAGTTTCCCGATTTGGGCGACGAGCTTCCGGACGGCGTTGAAGAGGTGGCAGCCGACGTCGTCGGAGACGAACTGCCGGACGACGGAGACGAGCCGCAGGACGACGAAGATTGAACAGAAAAAGTACGGCGCATGCGCCGTATTTTTTTTGCAAAAAAAGGCAGGTACAGCCTGCCTTGGGCGATACCGACCCGATATAACTTTTATAGGGGTGTTAAAAAGGTATCGCTTACATGTTGAGAATTTGTCGAGACCGTTTTTGCCGAATACAGTGCATTATTATTCGGCGAAGAACAACTTTTTGAGCAATTTGCGGTTGACGTCCGAGACAGAGCTGAAACATAGTATGTAGCATACGGAGAAGACAAGCGCGTCGCGTTTTGTGCTGTCGGGCAGACTGTCGAGCAACGTCTTTTGACGTTTTACCGCTTCCTCGATGGACTTTTCTTTGACCAGCTTTTCGGCGTTGGACTTGACCCGCGACGCCTGCGTAGGTTCAAAGACGTACGACCAAATGTCGCTCTCGGTCTCATAATAGTGTCCGTCCTCGGCGGCGATGATCGCCGGCAGCAGCGCGGACAGGTCGAGATAGAGCTGTTCGGGCATGCCGCGCCTTTCGGCGAAGTCGAACAGCGCGTTGTCATAGTCGCGGAATCGAGCATATGCCTCGGGCACGAGCTGTGAGCGTTCTTTGGAGCCGTATTCGGCGAAGTAGCTGTCAATATCCATAATTGTCCTCCCGTCAAGGCGACATACGCCTTGATTCAATTATACAACGGGCGGGCGGATATGTCAATATCGGTTTTGAAAAAGGCGGAGATATCGGCAAAAAACGGGTCGTAAACGCACGGCGGAGCAGGCGCGAACTATCCGTCGTTCGCGCCGGTATTGCGCTTTGCCGCCTTTGCGGCGGATACGCAGCGAAGCGCGCAGTCGAGAGCGTTCGCGAAAGAGAGGGTGATCGAGCCGTAAAACGTCGCATGTCCCACATCGGCGACGCGTAGGTCGCAATCGCACTCGCGAGGGGACAGGATCGCGATCGCCGCAGACATCGCGAAGTTTGCGGCAAGAAGTTTGATCTCCGTCTCGGGATGGTCGCCGAGAGGGATCGCGAGCCTCACGGTCAATCGGTCGCAACACAAATTCCATGAGGCAAGCGCGGCAAGAACGGGGCGAAGAGACCGGCGTTCCTTTGGAGCGTGCGAAGTCTCGCCGCTGTCTTTTGCGGCGGGCAGCCGAATCGGATCGCCCTTGCCCAATTTGAGACAAACTCCGTCCGAGACCGTAAAGAGCCTCGCCTTGACAGAGTGGATTCCCGGCGTAAAGACGTCGATGCAGAGCGCGGCGTTTTGGGCGTCAAGGATGAAGTTGAGCCGCACCCTCGCTCCCAGCAGCGCACAACCGATCAGTGCGACAGAGAGAAAAGAGAGGGACAGCACTAATACCGTCATGCGGATAGTATGCGCAAAAGAGCAAAGGAAACGCAATACGAATAACGACCGCGCCGCGGCGCACACTATCGCAGAGGTGAAATATGAAAGAAGATCTCAACGCAATGATATGCGCGACCATGGAGAGCCTGAAAAGCGCAGGGGCGGTGGACAACGCGATAGGCGAGCCTATACATCTGTCCGACGGGTCGGTGTTGATCCCGATGAGCAAGATCTCGATAGGCTTCGCAACGGGCGGAGGAGACTATATGCAGGGGCAGAGGACGCCGATGCCGATACAGTTCGCAGGCGGCGGAGGAGGCGGTGTGACGATCACTCCGATAGGCTTTTTGTGTTGCAGCCCAGGCGAGGAACCGGGCGTGTTCAAGATGGACAAAGAGGAGAGAAAAGAGCTGTTCGAAAAGCTTTTGAGCGTTGCCGCAGGGGTATTGAAGCGATGACATATAGTGATAAATTGTTCTCAATTAGTGCGATTTTGATAATAATATTGCTCATTTCAGCCGTAATGAGTCTATTTTGCGCTTTCGGAGTCTGCGCTCAGACGGGCTCGGGATATGTGCTCGTCGACGCGCTGTCGGGCATCGTTTTGGACGGCGACAACAAGGACATGAGGCTCGAAGAGGCGAGCACGACCAAGGTGATGACCGCGCTCGTCGCGATTCGAAAACTCGACCCTTCCGACATCGTCACAGTCAAGAGGGAGAGCGTCGGCATCGAGGGGTCGTCCATCTATCTCAAGGAGGGCGAGAACATCTCCGTCCGAACATTGCTTTACGGGCTCATGCTTCGGTCGGGCAACGACGCCGCGCACGCTCTCGCCGTCGCAGCATGCGGCAGTGAAGAAAAGTTTGTCGAGGCGATGAACGCGGAGGCGGAAAGGCTTGGACTTGTCAACACACACTTTTGCAATCCGCACGGTCTGCACGCGGAAGGACACTACACGTCGGCTTACGATCTTGCGATGATCACTCGCGAGGCGTATCGTGAGCCGCTTTTTGCGGAGATAGTCTCATCAAAGTCCTATCGTTCGGACGACCCGCGCGAGAGCGAGGCGCACGTTTTCTACAACAAAAACAAACTTCTCTCGACGTTGGACGGCGCGAACGGCGTAAAGACGGGCTATACCACCGCGTCGGGCAAGTGTTTCGTAGGCGGAGCGAAGAGGGGCGGGATGCAGCTCATCTGCGTCGTGCTCAACCGCGGCGACATGTGGCAAAAGGCTGCGGATCTGCTCGAATACGGCTTCGAGCACTACGAGCCGACGCTCGTCGGCAGGTCGGATGTGCCGCTGTTTGACTACGAATACGGCGGCGAACGCATACAGCTGCGCCTTGCCGAGGACGTAGTTCTGCCGACCGAAAAGGGCGAAAGGGCGGAGCTTGGCTGGGAATTTGTGCCCGTCGAGAGGGCCGAAAAGGGCTTCGCCGCCGGGGATACGGTCGGACTTGTGCGCTTTTGGCAGGGAAATCGCTTGATTTTTGAGGCAAAAACGGTTACGATAAAAGCGATATCAAACAAAGGAGCAACTTCGCTGCGCGGGCTCGCGGCGGAGGATACGATCGATTGGAAAGGCTTAACAAGTATCTCGCCGCTTGCGGCGTCGCCTCGAGAAGGGGCGCCGACCTGTTGATAGCGGACGGCAGAGTCAAGGTCAACAACAAACTCGTCACCGCCCTCGGCACCTGCGTCGGGGACGGCGACGTCGTCTCGGTGGACGGCAAGATTGTCCGCCCGGTCACCGAATTCAAATATGTCATGCTCTACAAACCCAAGGGGTGCGTGACCACGCGGAGTGACGAAAAGGGGCGCAAGACCGTTTACGACTATCTCAAAGATCTCAAAATACCTCATCTCGTGCCTGTCGGCAGGTTGGATTACGACACCGAAGGACTGTTGCTGTTGACCAACGACGGCGACGCGGTCAACGCTTTGACTCACCCCAGCCACGAAGTGGAAAAGACCTATCTCGTCCACGTCGACGGCGAGGTGCCCGAGCACAAACTCGCGCAGCTGCGCAAGGGCGTGGTGCTCGACGACGGCGTCAAGACGTCGCGCAGCAAGGTCAAATTGATCGAATTCAAGGACGGCGTCAGCAAGCTGCAGGTCGTCATCTCGGAGGGCAAAAACCGCCAGGTGCGCCGCATGTTCGCCGCGGTCGGCGAAGAGGTGACATTCCTCAAACGCGTCGCGGTCGGCGCGATTCGCCTCGGCGGACTTTCGCGCGGCGCGTATCGCTATCTCAACGACCGCGAGATCGCCTACGTCAAATCGCTGTAACATCCGCCCGAAAGGGCATAACAAAGGAGAAAATTATGAAAAACGCACTTCGCATCACGCTGTGTCTCTCGCTCTGCATCGCGTGCGTATTCACGGCGGCGGCATGCCAAAACAACAGCGTCGAATCCGCGCCCATACTCAACGGTTTCGACACGACTTTGCCCGATCTTTCGGGGCTTTCGACAGACAAATACTTTTTCGGCTATGACGAGGGCGTCGACGGCGACCGCGCCGCCGTCGAGGCGAAACTCGCCGCGGACGGCATAACTCCGACCGCGGACGGGTGGTATCCCACTCTGATCGACAACTTCGACTACAACGCCGACTATGCTGACAACATGGGGCTGGATCCCGAGATCTGGACGTCGTCCGTTCACGGCGTGCGCTGGGCGTCGCAGGACGACAAACATCCCGAGTACGCGTGCTATTGGTGCCCGGACATGGTCTCGGTCAGCGCAGACGGTCATGCGGTGATACGTTCCGAGTACATCGCCGACCACGACTGCGAGGTCTGCAACGCCAACGCCGCATATTTCGGCGGCAGCGGCGCGGGGAGATATACCGGCGGATTTGAGACGCGCGTCGAAACGCCGCTCACCGACGATGACGGCAATGTGCTCTACAACGAGTCCAACGACCGTCCGCAGACGGACTACAAGCAGGACGAATATCTGTTCCGTCAGGCGTACGGCTACTACGAAACGAGAATACGTCTGCCGCGCAAGGAGGGCATGTGGTCGGCATTTTGGCTGCAATCGTCCTATCAGCGCATGGTGGGCGGGAGCGGCGAGGACGGCACGGAGATAGACGTCTACGAATCGGCTTTTTTGACCGGCAACGATGACAGTCACCGCATGGGACACGCACTGCTTTGGGACGGCTACGCGCAGGGCGCGCAAGTATCGTCGCTCGTGTTCGACCTCGGCGACAACGACCTCTATGACGGCGATTTTCACACGTTCGCGCTGCTTTGGACGCCCGAATATTATGTGTTCTATGTCGACGGCAAGCCCAATTGGGCGACCGCGGACGGCGGAGTCGCAAAGGTGCGCGAGTTTTTGCGTTTCACCTGCGAGATTGACGCCGGCGATGAGTGGGGACCGCACGGGCAGAAGATCGGCGCGTTCGACCACGACGGCGGAGTCGGGTTGATGGAGATTGACTACGTCCGCGTCTATCAAAATCTCGATTGGCTGGACGACGTCAAGGACGACGCCGGCGAGGGAGAATATTCGCCTCAAAATTGAGTTTTCGTTACGCCGCGCCTCGGGCGCGGCATTTTTTTTGCGCGAAAGGGCAATACTCGCTTCGCGAAAGCGCGGAGGTGAAAGGTTGGTCTATGCAATCGTTGCTTTGACGGTATTGATATTTGTGACGCTTGCGGCGCACGTGCTCGCGGCGCCCAATCGAAGGAGGGGAATCGACTTCGGAGAGTTGACGCCGTCGTCGGTCGACGAACTCGCGCTCAAACTTCGCAAGACGACGGCAGGCGGAAGAACGCCGTCGAGGACGCTTTGCGCGTTCGATGCCGCGCGCGCCTGTCGGCGCATAGTCAAGGACGACCGCGATGGCGTCGAGATTGAGGATTGCGAAAAGCTGTTCGCCGAGAAATATCACGCGATTGCGTCGAGGTTGAAACACGGCTTCGGCGCGCTCGCCGCGCTTCCTCATGCGGGCGGAGAGGCAAGAGTGGCGACGTTGGCGAGGGCGTTGCTGTCCTCGTCAAAGATATGTCGCGACGGTCAGGCGCTCAAGGAGACGCTCGTCAAATTTGTGACGCGCACTCCGCTCGATTACGCCGAGACGATGAGTTTGCCGCTCGCGACAGAGGCGGCATGCGCCGAGCTATGGCGCGATATCGCTCGCAAATTGCTCGAACTTGCCCGTTCGCGCGAGGCGGCGGCAAGCGACCCCGTCCCCGACAGGCGCAGGGCGAAAAGGGACGGCTATGTCTACTATTTCGTCAAAAGCGGCAAGCGCGTCGATCCCCGGTTGGCGGAAGGGAGAGAGATCGACCGCGGCGGTGCGTGCGTCGCGTTTGCGGCGGAGACGTCGGCATATTCCGAAAGGATTGAGCGCATCCTCGCGCTTTTGAACAACGTCCGTGAGGCTTTGGACGCGGAGTTTTTGGCGTCGATATGTCCCGGCGCGAGCGTTGCCGAAAGGGACGAAGCGTTTGCGGCGACGGACGTCGAGTCCAAGCATGTCTACTATGCCGCCGCGGCGAAAATTGCGCGGCGCATGGGTACGTCCGAGCGTGCTGTGATTGAGGCGGCGGTTGCGCTCGGCGAGGACAGAGGGAAGCATTTCGGCAAATATCTGTTCGACCGACGCGACCTGCTCGTCGCGAAGTTGACGGGCAAAAAGCCCAAAGGCGAGCGACGGGGAAGGAATTCAGCGCTTTATGCTTCGGCAATCTTTGCCTCGAGCGCGCTTCTCGGAGCAGCAGCGGCGATATTCTCGGGATGGGCGGCGGCAGGCGTCGTGACCGCGATTTGCAGCTTTTTCGCGCTCTTTCCGGTATGCGAATACGCTGCGCGCGTCGTCGCGTCGCGGCTGTGTCTGCGCAGACCGTGTCCGCGTACGGTCGGCGTTGAACGCGACGAAAATTGCCGTACCGAGGTCGTGATGCCCGTATATCTCAACGGCGAAAGAGAGGCGCGGCTCGTCGCCGAAAGACTGCTTTCGATTGCCGCGGTGAACGACAGAGAAACTTGTTCGTATCTGTTGCTTTGCGACTTCGCGCCGTCCGACGCGCAGTGGGGCGAAGAGGACGAAAGATTGCTTTCGGTGCTCGAGGAATACGAGGGACGGGGGCTCAAACTGGCGGTGCGGTGCAGGGTCAAAGAGCGCGGCAAGTGGCGTGCGCGTGAGCGCAAGAGAGGCGCAATCGCCGACTACAACGCCGCGAGGTTGAGTGGAGACGACGGTGCGTTCGTCAAGCTGTCGCAGTCGGACGGCGCAATCAAATTCGTGATTGTGGTCGACGAAGACGATCTGCTCGCGCCCGGCGCGGTCGGTGACGCAATCGATGCGATGAGACATCCGCTCGCCGAGAGGTATGACTTGCTCGCTTTCGGCGCGTATGCCGACGGCGGCAGGGGGAAGACGGGATATGCGCTTGCAAACTCGGGCGGCGGCGTGGCATATGCGCGCCATTCGGATATTTTTTTCGATTTGGACGGGACTGCCGTCTTTTGCGGCAAGGGGATATATCGGCTTGAAAATTTTGCGCGCAAGAGTGCCGTGCTCGAGGACAGACGGCTGCTAAGTCACGACATCGCAGAGGGCGGAGTGATGAGAGTCGGCGCGGCTGACGTAGCCGTATCGGAGCTTCCTCCCGGCAGTCTCGGGGCGGAAGCCGCTCGTTCGGCAAGGTGGACGAGAGGGGACTTGATGCTGCTGCCTCTTTTGGCGACGGCGGTCAAAGACAGGACGTATCGCTTTGTCATCTTGTCCAACGCGATTGCGGCAATCTCGCCGATTGCAAGATTTGTTCTTGTCGCGTCGTTTTTTGCGAGCGGAAGCGCGACTGTCGGGATAGCGGCGGCAATCGCGATGTTCGGCGTGCCGCTCGCTCGGGTTGCCGAAAGGGCGGTTTGCGCAAAAGGAGTGCGTGCGACTGCGATTCTTTGCGACGCGGCAAGGACGTCGATCGGCGCGATAAAAGACGTCGCTCTCCTGCCCATGCGCGCGGCGAACAACCTGCTGACCGTGCTGTCAACCGCCGCATCGGCAATCTTCAAGCCGGACGCTTTGACGAAGTGGAAGACGTTCGCTTCGTCGGGTAAAGAGAGTGCGGCGACGTTTGCGCGCGTCGCGTTGCCGGGAGCGATATTGATTGTTGCGCTTGCAGCGGCGTTTTGGAGCAATTTTGCGTTTGCGATGTGGGCGGTCGCATATATCGCGGCTCTGGGCGCGGAGTTTTCGCTCGCGTTCGTCGAGGTGGAGAGCGCGAAAAGCGCAAACGAAAAGGACTTGCGCGGCGCACGGAGATATGCGGAGCGGACTTACGAATATTTCAACGCGCTCGACGGATTTTTGCCTTGCGACAACATTCAGCTCTATCCGCCGATCGGGCAGAGCGCGACGGTGTCGCCGACCGATCTCGGCTTTTGGCTGATTGCCGACATCTGCGCGGCAGAGTGCGGACTGATCGGCGAGGCGGAGGCGTGCGCCAAGGTCGTATCAAAGCTGAAGCGTTTGAACGGATTGCCCAAGTGGAGAGGTCATCTCTACAACTGGTATCGCCGCGACGGGAGCGTCGCCGATCCGCAATACGTCTCGTTTGTCGACAGCGGCAACTTTGTCGCCTGCGCGATGATTGCGCGTTCGTTTTGCGCGACTCTGGACAACGAGGGTGAACGCTTTGCCGCCGCGCTTGCCGACGGAGCTGATTTTTCCGCTTTTGCGGACGGGAAGAGAGGTTTGTTCTTTCGCGGTATTGACGCGAGGACGGGCAAGCCGGACGGGCATTACGACCTCATGGCGTCCGAGGCGAGGCTTGCGGTCGCGATAGCCTGCGCAAAGACGTGTTCGTCGCGCGAGTGGAACGGATTGGACGTCTGCCGTCTCGGCATATTCCTGCCCACGCTCGCGTCGTGGTCGGGGACCGCGTTCGAGTATTTGATGCCCGAGCTGTTCATCTCCGCGCCCAAGAGCGGAGAGCTGTACCGTTCGACGCGCCGCGCACTGTTCAAGATGAAGAGGGCGCGCTGTCACGGTTTTTGGGGAATCAGCGAGAGCGGTTACCATTCGTTCGACAAACAGGGCAACTATCAATACCGCGCGCACGGAGTGGACTTGCTCGCACTGTCGGGAGATGGCAAATTCGGGGTTATTTCGCCCTATGCCTCCGCGCTTGCCGCGACGATTTCGCCTCGCGCCGCGCTCGCCGAGCTGTCAAAGTTGGAAGACGGGGGCTATTTGGGCAAGCTCGGATTTTATGAGGCGATTGATTTTTCGTGCGGCGAAAACACCGTCTATTCGCACATGACCCATCACCAGGGTATGATTTTGGCGGCGCTGACCGACGTCTTGAACCGCGGTTCGCTCAAGCGGCTTTTCGCCGCCTCGCCGACGTATGCGGCGATGAAGATGCTGCTCTCCGCGCCAAAGCTTGATTCAAAGGCTGTCAAGAGGATGCGCCAAAAATTTTTGTCGTGCCGCGAAGGCGCGGACTATCGCCTCGAGTTCAAGCCGAGCGAAATGCCAAAGGTATGGGCGGCGGACGGCGGAGAGTATCGCGCTTTGCTCGACGAGCGCGGCTGCGGCTTCGCGAGTTTTTGCGACTCGCGAGTCGACGTCTTTCATGCCGATTCGCGGCTTGACGAGGGCGCGTTCGGAATTTTTTTGGACGGGGATACCGCGCTTTCGCCAACATACGCTCCGCTCAGGAAAGACGGCGGCGCAAAGGCGATCTTTACGCCGTACGGCGCGCGTTACGAGTGTGGAGCGTGTCGTCTCGATGTCACCGTGCCTACGGGCGTGGGCGGCGAGGTGCGCACATACGGCGTGCGCAACGACGGACCGAGCGACAAGGAATATCTTTTCGTATTCTGTCGTCGCGTCGCGTTGACGGCGGCGGAGGACTACCGCGCGCACCCTGCGTTCAACGACATGTTCGTCCACACCTCGTTTGAAGGCAATGAAGGCGTATTGGTCGCGCGCCGCGTGCCCAAAGACGGCGCCCCGGGAATGTTTGCCGCGCTCAAAATAGAGGGCGGAGACGACGTGCTGCCCGATTGCGACTTTTCGCATTTTTGCGCGCTCGGCGAAGGCAAGTATGTCCGATGCGCAAGCGTGGGGCGGACGATGTCGCCGTGCATCGGCTTTTCGTGTAAGGTGCGCGTCCCGTCCGGGCAGAGCACGGAGTTGAAGCTGACATTGCTGTGCGCGCGCGACAGGCAGTCTCTCGACGCAAAATTACACGCGCTCGGAGACGGAGCCAACCTTGCGCATGGGCGCGACAAGGGTACGCTCGCCAAGTATATCGACGGAGAAAAGGGGGCGCGTATCTTTTGCAATCTTGCGGCAAGGACGGTGTTTTTGCCCATGCCCGAATGCGCGGTGAAGTCGAGATTTCGCGCGCGTGGGCGCGCCGCAAAGATAGAAGAGGGCAAGCGCACCGTCGTGTTGAGATACGGCGGAATGTCCGACTTTGCAGCCTATGTCAAGGCGTGTATTGCCTGCGCGCTTGTCGGCGCCGACTTTTTGATGTGTCTGCTCTACAAAGAAGAGGACGTCTACGCCGCGCCGGTACGTCGGCGCATGATTGCCGAGAGCGGCGTGAGCGACCTCGAGCGTCTGCCGTTCGTAAGAATGATAGACGTATCAGCGGACGGAGAAACGGAGCGCGGATTGCTTGCCGGAGCTTGCGTGGTCGCCGGTGAAAAGTGCGACGACGAGTTTGCGAGCGGAATGACCGCGTACAAGTCGCCTCGATTGGAACGGAGAGGACATGACGAGCTCACCGCGTGCGGGGCCGGCGGATTCGACGCGTCGGGAGGCTATGTCGTGACGCGCCGTCCCAAAAAATGCTATTCCAACGTGATAAATCTGCCGGAGGGCGGAATGGTCGTCACGGAGAACGGCGGCGGTTTTCGCTGGTCGAAGAGCGCCTATTTCGGCAAGCTCAACGCATGGCGCAACGACTCCGCGCTCGATCCGCCGCTCGAGGAGCTGTATGTGCTGTCCGGAGGCGGCGCGGTCAGGATAAACAGGCTTTGCAACGGCGGCTGCGTCAGGCATGAACCGGGCGCGACGGTGTTTTGTTCGCGTGTGGACGGAGTGGACTGGGACGTCGCGACGAGCGTTTTCGACAACGGAAAAATATCTGCGGTAGCGGTGCGCGCTGTCGGCGGCGAAGAGAGAGTAAAGCGCGCGTATTGGCGGCTCTTGCCGTCGCTGGCTGCACATGACGGCACTGCGTTTTGCGCGTGCGAAGAGAGAGACGGCGTCATCGAGGCGCGCAACTATGTTACGGGCGGAAAGATGTATTTCACTTGCGTGGGCGCAAACTTCAAGTGTTCGACCGACGCCTGCCTGTCACGATTGTCGCGCGGCATATGTTTCGGCGCAAAGACGCCGTATCCTGCGGTTGCGTTCGAGATTGAGACGCAAAAAGAGCGCGTCGGTGAGTTTGCAATCGTGACGAGCGAGGACGAAGAGGCGCTGAAAGGGATATCGCTCGACAAGGTATTGAGCGGCATAGAGGCGACGAAAAAGTATTTCCGCTCTCTCAACCGCGTGAGGATTGACAGCGGCGACAAACTTTTCGATGACTTTTTCAACGAATGGCTGTGTACTCAAATCTATTCGTCGCGGCTGTTCGGGCGGTGCGGTTACTATCAGGCGGGCGGCGCAATCGGCGCGCGTGACATCTTGCAGGACGCGCTCGCAATAATCCCGACCGATCCCGAGAGGGCGAAGTCAATCTTTCTCGACGTGTGCGCGCATCAATACGCCGAGGGGGACGTCATGCATTGGTGGCATCAGCCGCGCACGGGAGTGCGGACGAGGATATCGGACGACAAATTGTTTCTGCCGCTGTTTGCGGCGAGATGGGTGACGGTGACCGGGGACAAAACCTTGCTCGACGAGCGCGCAGCATATCTTTGCTCGCCGCCGCTCGACGGCGTTGCCGAGGCGAGGTACGAGACCCCGAAAGAGTGCGGCGAAGGCACGGTGAGAGAACATTGCGAAAGGGCAATCGAGCACGCGCTTGCGCGGAAGGGCGAGCACGGACTGCTCAAGATAGGCTGCGGAGATTGGAACGACGCTCTCAACGCAATCGGCACAATGGGCAGGGGTGAAAGCGTGTGGCTGACGATGTTCGCCGTGCGCGTGCTGCGAGATTGGGCGGCGGCGGTCGGTTACGATAAGGGGCAAAGATATCTCAAAGAGGCGGAAAAACTCGCCGATGCGGCGTCAAAGACGTTCGACGGCGAAAAATTCGCGCGTGCGTTTACGGACGACGGCGCGTGGCTTGGGACGGGCGATGGGCATTGCGCGCTCGATCTCATCTGTCAGGCGTGGGCGCAGATAGCAAGGATAGGCGACGAGAAGACACGCCGCCGCGCTCTCGATTCCGCCGCAAAGCTCTATGACGAAAAATTCGGATTCGTCAAGCTGTTCGATTCGCCGTTCGACCTGTCCGATCGCGTGGGATATATCGGCGCATATCCCGAGGGCGTGCGCGAAAACGGCGGTCAATATACGCACGCCGCGGTATGGTATCTGCTCGCGCTGTTCGATTCGGGGCGAGAGGACGAGGCGAGGCGTCTTTTGCGCGATATTTGCCCGTCGACGGCGGCGGAAAAGTACGGCGACATTCGCGGAGGAGAACCTTATGCCGTCGCCGCCGACGTATATTCCGCCGAGGGCAGACGCGGCGAAAGCGGGTGGACGTGGTATACCGGCAGCGCGGGCTGGCTGTACACGGTCATTGTCGAAAGGGCGATAGGCATCACGATGACGCACGGGCTTGTCCGCATAGGCTGTCCAAAGGGGTTTGACACGCAAAAGCTCAAAGTGACGCTCTCATTCGACGGGACGACATATGAGATAAGTTACCGCAAAGGCGACGGCGACTATATCCGCGCAGGCGGATTGAACTATCTCAACTGCACGGAATTTCGTCCATGCGGCGGCAAGGGGAAGGTGGAGATAGAGCGCGTATATTCTCAAGATTGAGCGGTATGCGGAGGGTACAACTCGCGCCCGAATACCCGGGCGGCGAGAGACGGAAAGAAAGTCGTGCGAGTCTTGCCCGATAAAGCGAAAAAAGCGGAGACAAGCGTTCGCCCGTCTCCGCGCAAGTTCAGCCGCGCGGCTGGTTGGGACAGCGCGGTTCTACGCCCATCTCTTGAGGATAGAGCGGAAGCTCGGTCACGCCGCCGCATACCTGCTCGGTGAACTCGCGGCAGGGCGGAATGTAGCAATAACCGTAGCTCGGCACGAGCAGCTCGACGGGCATGGTGACCTTGAGAATGGTAGTTACGCAGGCGGTGACGGTGAACGTGTTGCCCGAGGAATAGACGCCTTTTGGGGCGACCATCCCGGCGGTACAGCGCACCGAATAGGGAATTACGGACGGCGCCGACACGTGCATGATGACGTCGCGCGTCAAAGTGATTGTCGCGTTGCCGGTGCCGGTCACGCCGTAAGCGTCGGTGAAGACGACTTGGACGGGGACTCCGATCGTGCAGGTGATGCGCGCATAGCAAGGGGCGTCGGCAAGCTCGGTGACGACGAGATCGGACACAGTCGCCTCGGTGGAAGAGGAGCGCGCGCTGACGAATCTGAACGGCTCGGTCAGTCCGGGGGTGACGTCGGTCAGAGTGAGAGCGAGGTCGGTCAGGCTGTCTTGACGCATGCAGGCGTCGAAGACTTTGTCCGTCTGAATGCAAACCTTTTCGCAGAGTCCGGCGGTCGCGTTGCCCCTGATCGGACCGGGGATCTTATCCGATTTGCAGTTGTTAGAAAATGACATATATGTATTCCTCCTATATGCCGAATGATGCGATTTTCGCACTCTTACGGCAGCTATACATCTATATGCAATCGAGCGATTTTGTGCCACTTTGGCGCGATATTGCTCTCAATTAGCAAAAAATTTATAATAATTACCGTAAAAACAGTACAAAAATTATTCTATATGTTCGATAATGCTCATATGTGAACAAATTGCGTCAAACATATCGATATAACAATTCAAGATATATCGATTCACTATCAAAAGAGCACTCTCTTTCAGTTTATGTTTGACTTTTCGTCGGCGTTACCTCCGCGTTACAAAGATGTTTGCCGTCAAAGCCGACGCGCGCTAGACAGCGGATTGAGTGCTCGTTTGCGTGAGCCGCGCAACGGTTGCAAACAATTTGAGATTGAGTTATAATTGAAGCATGAAAGTTTTTGCAATCAGTGACCTTCATCTTGACAGCACTCTGTCCAAGCCGATGGACATTTTCGGTCCCGGCTGGGAAGGGCATTGGGACAAGATTCGTGACGATTGGCGCGCTGTCGTAGATGAAGGCGACGTCGTCTTGCTTGCCGGTGACTTGTCGTGGGCGATGTCGCTGGATGAGGCGATGCCCGACATAGAGCAGGTGGGCGAGCTGCCCGGAGCAAAGTTCATTTTGAGAGGCAATCACGATTATTGGTGGAGTGCAATCGGCAAGGTCAGGCAGGCGCTGCCGCAAAATATGTTTGCGATTCAAAACGATTGCATCCGCATCGGGAAATTGCTCGTATGCGGAAGCCGTCTTTGGACGATAGGCTCGTCGGCGGAGGAGGACGTCAAGATTGCCGACAGAGAGTTTGCCCGTCTTACGCTCAGTCTCGAGGCGATGAAGGCTATGCGCGAAGAGGGCGACAAAGTGGTCGTGATGACTCACTATCCGCCGTTTGACGCGACGTTTGCGGACAGCCGCTTCAGCGATTTGATCGCCGAATACGGCCCCGATGCGGTCGTATACGGGCATCTGCACGGCAAGGACGTGCGCGCTCGGCTCGTCGTTGACAAAAAGGGTATTCCGTATTATTTGACGTCTTGCGACCTTGTTCGCAACAAACTCGTACACATTCTCGACGTTTGACTCTGTCGAGAAGAGGGAAACGGCGCCGAACGGCGCTTTTTTCATGTCTCGAACGCGTTTCAAAACATTGTCAAGAGGTTTGATACATTTTTTGAAGTCGATTACATGAGAGTCGGCAGGCAAGTCATCGCGAACAAACTTTGTAATGATGATTGTCTTATGCGTGCGTGCGCACGATATCGTCGGCGGTTGCGGCGCGTTAACGCTCGCCCATCAATTGCGTGTGAGACGGCAGCGGTCAATGAGGAAGAAAGGTCGCCGCGAGATGATGTGGATTTTGCATTGCAATCGCGCAATTGTTGTCAAGAGGTTTGGCACTATTTTTAATTATCCTGTCTATCGCTCTCGTAATCGCCGCGAAATGTTTTTAGGGACGCGCCGCATGGCGACGGGGAAGGGGCAGGGACGGCTTTCCCTCGGCAGGGGCTGCTTCGGTGTCGTTTTCGCGGAATTTCGAGCATATCGAGAGATTGCGCACAAGTGTTCGCGACGTCTTGTCCACAAAGCGGAAAAATGCGGTCATTTTTTTGCGCTTAAAGGGCGTATACGAGGGGTCGTAACGCGAAATTCGGAAAAATATAGGGAGAGTTTTCCACAGTTTTTTCCACTTTATCCACAAAGGCGGTTTTGCACTTAATTTTTATTATTTTCCATTAATTAAAAAACTTTACGCACGCGAGCCGATGGTTTTCGTCTTGCCGAAAGCGATTCAAAAAAGTGCGATGAAACAAGGAATATGAACAAGTGTTTGCTTTTTCGTGGAAAAAATTGGAAATTTGTGGTTGACATAAATGGTAACCTATTGTACAATAGAGGTACAAACGAACAAGGAGGCACAATTCGATGGTACTCGGCGGCACAGTCGATCTTCAAATCGATGACAAGGGCAGAATCCGGATCCCCGGCAAATTCCGTCCCTTCTTTGCCGACTGCAAGGAGATTTTCCTGCAGAAGGGCAATGGCTGCCTCGAGCTCATCAAGGATTCCAAATATCACGAGATCATGGGCAAGCTGTCTTCGGTCTCGATGATGGGCGGTGGTCCTCTCTATGAGGCGTTTGTGCTTTACTCTTCGTCGACGTCGGCAATCAACGAAGATTCGCAGGGAAGGTTCACGATTCCGGCGAGCTTGAAGGAATTCGCCCACATCGGCAGAGAGGTGCGCTTTGTCGGTCTGTTCGACAGGTTGCAGATCTGGGACAGAGACACCTTCGTCGCAAGGTTCGAGCAGAGCAGCGACAGCTACGCCAACGCGCTCGCCGAGATTGACAAGCTGCTCAACAAACATGACTGAGTTCGCCCACATTCCCGTGATGCTCCGCGAGTGTATCGAGGGGCTGGCGATAAAGGGCGACGGGATATATGTCGACTGCACGCTGGGGGGAGCGGGTCACAGTCGCGAGATAGCATCGAGGCTGACGACCGGCAAGTTGATAGCGTTCGACAAAGACGCCGAGGCGATAGAGTTCGCAAAACAGCGGCTTGCGCCGTACGCGGAGAGGGTGACGCTTCTCAAAGACGATTTCAAGAGGGCGCCGAGTCGGCTCAAGGCCGCCGGGATAACCCGACTTGACGGCGTGCTGATGGATTTGGGCGTATCGTCCTACCAGCTCGACAGTGCCGAAAGAGGCTTTTCGTACAATGCGGACGCGCCTCTCGACATGAGGATGGACAAGGAGCAATACCTGACGGCGTTCAACGTCGTCAACGAATACCCCGAGCAGCGGCTCGCGGACATCATCTTCGAATACGGCGAGGAGAGATACGCGAGGCGAATCGCGAGGGAGATCGCGAAGGTTAGGCAGACAAAGACAATCGCAACGACCACGCAACTTGCAGAGATAGTGGAAAGGTGCTATCCGCCAAAGGAGAGAAAGGGCAGAGCGAGCACCTGCAAACGTACATTTCAGGCGATAAGAATCGAGGTCAACGGCGAGCTTGAAGGTCTCAAGGAGACGATTGAAGAGTTAGCGTTGATGTTGAATCCGGGCGGAAGGATATGTGTGATATCGTTCCATTCGCTCGAGGACAGGGCGGTCAAGACGGCGTTCAAATTTCTCGAAGCCGACTGCATATGTCCGCCGAGGCAGCCGATATGCACGTGCGACAAGAAGAGAGAGATCAAGATTTTGACCAAAAAACCGCTTGTCGCAAGCGAAGAAGAGAGAGAAAGCAACTCGCGCTCACAGAGCGCAAAACTCAGGATTGCAGAGAGAATCCGAGCATAGAGAGAAGGAGAGAGCCATATGAATATCTTGAAGGAAAGAGAGAGAGTTGACGAGAGGGAGGACTTTGACTTCCGCTCCGACCGTTACGCCGCAAGGCGCGAGGACGCATTCGAAAGGTCGATGCGCGATCGCGGCTATGACGATCTTCGCTCCGACTATGCGCGCCGCGACGACTACGACCGCCGCGGATACGGCGACAACGGCCGCTACGACATGACCGATCTCGGCGCACGCCGCGATTACGACATGCGCGAGCGCGAGTACGAGGACTATACCGCGCCGCGCTATGAGTATCGCGACTACTATCGTTCGGACGACGACGCGGAATATCGCTATGAGCAGAGGAGTTCTTTCGCTCCGATCGAATACTCCGCGCCCACTCCGGCGAAGAAGGGAGTGCGTCACGCAAAGTCCAAATTTTTGATTGCCGTCTACTTTTTGCTGGTCGCGCTGATTGCTTCGCTCGTAATCACCAACGTGGTGATGTTCAACGAAGAGCCTGTTGTCGAGGCGGAGACCGCGGCGGAATATTCCGAGGACGTAGTCTTTTCGGCTGTCACCGAGGACGGAACGACCGAGAGTTTGACGACCGACAGACTCACGGGCTATGAGTACGACACGACGACCAATTGGTTCGACGAATTCTGCGACATGCTGTCGCGGTGAGACCTATCTCCGAAGTCCGGAGGTATGTAACAAATCGATTATACCAAGCGTAAGCGCCTTCGGTCACGGAGGTAGCCATGCGCAATATTTCCCACATCACACTGAAAGGAAGGCTATCTGCGGCAATGCTGCTGATAGCCCTTCTTTTTTGCGCTCTTACGGGCAGACTGTTTTGGTTGCAGGCGGTCGAAGGGGAGAGTTTGACGGACAGGGCGTTCGGGCAGTGGACGCGCGGACTTCCCATGCGCGCCGAACGGGGCGAGATTGTCACTTCGGACGGAGTGACTCTCGCGTCGTCCTATGATGTATTCACCGTCTATGTTCGCCCCGTTGAGACGGAGGACGCAAAAGAGACGGCGCGCGCGATAGCCGAAACGTGCGACGCCGAATACGAGCGCATTTTGGCAAGGATAGACAGGGAGGGGGTGTCCGAAGTGCGCGCTTTGACGGGAGCGAGCGAGGCGCAGGCGCTCGCGCTCAGAGCGAGGAAGATTGACGGCGTATACGTTGTCGCCGACAGCGCGCGCTATTACGACAACGGCAATTTTGCGACGCAATTGCTCGGCTTCGTCAATGCCGACGGCGTCGGACAGAGCGGAATAGAGCTGTATTACGACAGCTATCTCAAGGGCGTGGACGGCGAGGCGTACACCGAGACCGATTTGATAGGCGGCAAACTCGACGGCTCGCACACGTCCTATCTCATGCCGATTGAAGGCGCGACGCTGACGCTTACGATAGATTTCACTCTTCAAAGTCTTGCCGAAAAGGCGGTGAGGGACGCAGTTGAAAAGTATTCGCCGCTGTCGGCGTCGTGTCTGATGATGGACGCGGACACGGGCGAGATTTTGGCGCTTGCCGGCGCGCCGACATACGATCTCAACGACTTGCCGAGAGACGACCTTGCACTGTTGCTGCAGGGCGCGAAGAACACTTCGGTCGCCGACGTCTACGAGCCGGGTTCGACGTTCAAGATTTTGACTGCGGCGATGGGGATCGAAGAGGGTCTGATACGCGATTCGTACTACTGTCCCGGCTATCGCGTCGTCGACGGCACGCGGATACGCTGTTGGCGGAGCATAGGGCACGGCAGTCAAGACTTTGCGCACGGCATCATGAATTCGTGCAATTGCGTGTTCATGGACATCGCGCTGAGCGCCGGCGCGGAGAAGACTTACGACTATCTCGAAAAATTCGGGATAGGTTCGCGCACCGGGGTCGACCTGCCGGGCGAGGGAGCCGGAATATTGCTTGCCGAAGAGTCGGTCAAGTCGGTCGACCTTGCGCGCATAGGCTTCGGGCAGGCGGTCTCGACGACTCCGATCGGGCTGGCGAGCGCCGTCTGTTCGGTGCTCAACGGCGGCAGGCTGCTCAAGCCCTATGTCGTCAAGTCGGTGACGACAGCGGACGGCGTGTATGCGCTGACCAATTCCCCGACTTTGCGCGGCGAGACGGTGTCTCAAAGCACGTCGGACAGGATGAGGGAATATCTCTATTCCGTTGTCGAGGAGGGCGGAGGCAAAAACGCGTATGTGCCCGGCTATCGAATCGGCGGCAAGACGGGCACCGCGCAAAAGTACGAAAACGGCGCGATTGCGCGCGGCAAATACATTTCGTCCTTTGTCGGCTTTACCGAGATCGGCGGCCGCACCGTAGTCTGTCTTTTCAAGGTGGACGAGCCGCAGGGGTATGTCTATTACGGAAGTATAGTAGCCGCGCCGTACGTCGGGCAGATATTTTCGGGCGCGTTTGCGGCGTTCGGCGAAGAGCCCGACTATGAGCAAAACGAACTTCCCGAAACGACGCGCATGCCCGAACTGTTCGGTTTGAGCCTGACCGAGGCGGCGTTGGCGGTCAAGGCGGCAGGACTGCAATACGAGTACTCGGGCGAGGGCGGCGCGGTGACGTCTCAATTCCCCGTCGCGGGAAGCGAACTGTACGAGGGCGCGGTCGTGCATTTCGAGTTGGGATGAAACGCGCCACGACGTCAAAATGCGCCAAAATCCGGCTTTTAGGCGCTCGCTCACCGTTGCAAAAGAGGGTAAAAACCGCAGAATTTCGTCGAGTTTTGCCGCAAAGCGTCCCGTCGTCCTGTCCGGGTGTATGATTATGCGGCAGGAGGAATTATGCTACTGAGCGAAATTTTGAAGGGAACGGGCGCAAAGTCGCCCGACGCCGACATCGACATCAACGGGATATCTTTCAAGCCGAGCGAGACAAAGAGCGGCGACCTGTTTGTCTGTCTGCACGAAGCCGGCGCGGAGAAGGAGTGCGGCGAGGCTGTC
>NHCFR05603__coassemble_264_pt1 | contig 52384 bp, 27 predicted proteins | sample NHCFR05603__metabat2_high_PE_018 | metagenome-assembled genome bin NHCFR05603 | reverse complement strand
ACTGATTTAAGGGGGTAACTATGAAAATTTTTTTGATAAACAGATCGGATGTTTCGTTCTTTTCAGGCGAAACGAAATTGAAAGTGAAGAAAGAAAACGGCAGAGAGTTCATTGATGCCCCTGTTTCACAGGATGGGAAAATTGTTCTGCGGATCATCCGTAAACCCGAACTTTCCTATCCGAATTGGTGGCTTTATTCTGCATTCTTCTGGATTATCGGAATATTGGGCTTGTTTACTCCCAGATATTCCCGCTTTGATTATGCGTTGGATTGCAATGTCATTTTGTACAGTGGGCAAACGCAGGATATTTGGCTTCGGTTTAACCACTTTGTCAACAAAAAGTCAAGTATTCCCGTAGCCGCGGTAACGGTGCCTGAAGGAACGGTTGCAACATTGGAAAACGCCGCATACGTTTATGACAAGACTTCGTGCAGACGGAGGAAGGTTTACAAACTTGTTTCTTGGCTGATGCGGGTTGCTGTTATTGTTGCTGTTATTGTTGCAGTTTGTTTTATGATCATTTAAGCAAGGGATGATGAGAAAAAGTTAAATTTATTGGCTGCAAATATTGACGGATCGGAAATTGCTTAAATAGCGGTGGGCGTTTTGCTTGGTATCGCGATTATTGCGGCGTTTATCGCTCAAATCGTGATTGTAATCGGATATTGGCGCGGAAACCGCACCAACAATTCGTTGGGACTTTCGGGCGGAGAGTATGCGCGCAAACTTCTCGATCAGAACGGAATGCCGGATGTACAGGTTAAAAAATGCGGTATTATACGAACCATTTTATTCGGAAACCATTATAGTATCACCAAAAGAACGGTTTATCTCCGTATGCGTACAATCAATAACCCCGGTCTCACGGCAGTATATAGCGAATCAGTTAAAGCAGGACAGAGAGAGCGAGCAGCTGAGCATGTTTGACCCGCATGACCCGTTTACGGGTAGCAAGTGACGAATGCATGGCCGGCATGCCAATTCTCCGGCGCACTTGTGCGCAGCCGGTAAAGATTAGGGTTATACCCGAAAATGAAATACCATCCGCTATGCGGGTGGATGTTTATTTTTGCGCAATATTGCCGCGCCGGGCGAAAGTCAGCCGCAGAGGAGGCGTTTGAGATTTTTGAAGCAGCCGTCGCAGATCAGGCAGTCCGCTTCGGCGCGGTGGGCGCCGTCGGTCGGGATGCCGAAGTGCGCCGCGACGGTCGTCTGCTTGTGGTCGGAAAGCCGCGGAAGAGCCTTGCGCGCAAAACGGAGCACGTCGACAAAGTCGTTGCGAAGGGGCAGCCCGAGACGCGCGAGCATGTTGTCATAGATGATGTTGATGTCAAAGTTGACGTTATAACCAAGAAGTATGTCGTCGCCGATGAAGTCGCAAAAGCGCTGCAACGACGGCACGAGCTCAGCGCCGCTTCGCGCCATTTTGTCCGTTATCCCGGTCAGCGCGGTGATGAACGGATAGACGCGGCGCGACGGCTTGACCAGCGTCGCGAACGAGTCCTGCAACGTTCCGCCGCGGAAGCGCACCGCGGAAAGCTCCAAGATCTCGACGTCAGCGCCGAAGCCGTTGGTCTCGATGTCGATGACGGTGTAGTCGTCGGGAAAGGCGAGCAGGCTTTTGCCCTTGAACGGTCTGGACGGGAAATTCATCGCTTGACCTCTTTGCGGCGTTTTGCGCACGGAGTGACGGCGCAATAGGAGTTGTCGACCAAGAACTTGACCTTGTCGTCGCCGAGAGAACCGTCGAGTATCACGGACAGCCAATGCCGCTTGTTCATATGGTACGCCGGAGCGATGCCCGGGGTGTCGCGAATGAGCTCGGCGATCTCGGGAGAACACTTGACGTTGACCGCGTCCACGCTGCCGCCTTCGAAACCGAACGTCGAGGCGGGGACGTGCATCGCGATCCCGTACCACTTGCCGCAGGGGTGCCTGAGCACCGCAAGGTCGGGATCGTCAAAGACGTAGTCGGGCGAAGTGCCGTATTGCTCGGCGACGAATCGCAGCAATTTTTGTCTGGTCATACCGCTGTGTTCCATGTCTCGATTATACCGCGGGATGTGCGTCGATGTCAATCGTTCAAAGGGCGGTGTGAAAACGAAGAAGAGACAAAACGAGAATACTTTCTTTTTGTTGAATAATTGATAATAATTGATAATCATTGATACTACAATTTATGCGCCGTGCCCTGCGCGGCGCCTGCGACCGAAGAGAGGCGGAGATCGCGCAAAGGTTTGCATTATATGAGCGGATATGATAAAATGATTTCGAGGGAGCGAGGTCTCGCCGCAAAGGCGTGAGGACCGCTCCCGGTCGCGGATATGAAATTTTTGGTTATCGAAGACAACGAGGCGCTCAACGACGCGGTCGTCGACGCGCTGTCCGGGCTCGGCTCGAGCGACAGCGCCTATGACGGCGAATACGGCTACTATCTGGCGAGCAACGGCAGTTACGACCTGATCGTGCTCGACCTCATGCTGCCCAAGATGAGCGGACAGGAATTGCTGTCCAAGCTGAGGGCGGAGAGCAATTGCCCTCTGCTCATTCTGACCGCGCTGACCGACGTCGCGCACAAGATCGAGGGGCTCAAATCGGGCGCGGACGACTATATGACCAAGCCGTTCGAGAGGGATGAGCTGGTCGCGCGCGTCGAGGCGATCCTCCGCCGCCACAACAACAACTTCAAGACCACTTACAGCAACGGCAGGGTGGAGCTCGATTTTGTCGGCAAGATCTTCCGCGTCGACGGCAAGGACGTCAAATTGTCGGGCAAGATGTACGACATCCTCGAATATCTGATCCGCAACCGCAACATGATCATCTCAAAAGAGCAGCTGTTCAACCGCATTTGGGGCTTTGACAGCGAGACGATCATCACCGTCACCGAGGTCTATATCTCCAATCTGCGCAAACTCCTCGACAAGTACGGCTTGCGCGAACATCTGCGCACAATCAAGAGCGTCGGATATATGTGGTCGGAAGACCCCGCTCAAGAGGCATGAGAAGCGGATCGGGCGGATTTTCGCACGAGGTCAAACAGCAGCGCAAACACGCGTTGGTGTGGAACTTTGTGCTGCCGCTCATCGTCACCGTCGTGATCATGCTGGTCGTCGCGATGGTGGTCAACGTCAGTTTTTACCGCTTCGAGATGGACAGCGCGCTGTCGACTGCGCGCTCGCTCGCGTCGGACAGAGTGCGCACCGCGGACGAGGTCATCCGCGACTATCCCGGCGCGTATGTTCTGTATTTCGACGGCGACCTCGACCTCGTCACTTCGTTCGGCAACCCCGACGACCTCGAACGCCGTCCCGACAAATTGCAGTCGCCTTCCGAAGTGTCGTCCATCGATATGGGCGGCGTAAGATACATCATCGCGACTCTGGAAATGTCAAAGTCTACGCCGCTCGAAGATATGCCCGACGGCGCGGAGTCAATCAGATATGTCCGCGTCTACATCAACGTCGGCGCGGAAGAGGCGCTGCGATTGCGCATAACGCTGTTTTGCGTCGCGTTTTTCGTCATCGTGTTCGCGATCCAAAGCCTCATCGGCTTTTTCGGCGGCGTCAATCAGACAAAGCCGTTCATCCGCGCGTTGGAGCGCAACAACAGGCTCATCGCCGACATTTCACACGAATTCAACACACCTCTCGCGATCGTCAACTCGGACATCGCGCGCACTCTCGAAAAACCCGAAGTCAAGGTCAAGGACGTGTCCGAGCAGCTGGTCAGCGCGCTCAACGAGACGCAGCGGCTCAAAAGAATGATCAAGGAATTGCTCATTTTGTCCGCTTCGGACGCGCAAAAACTCGACCTCAAATTCGAGAATGTCGACATTTCGGCAATACTCAAAGAGCTTGCCGAGCCCTTCTCGATGATGGCGGAATTGGACGGAAAAACCTTTGTCGACGAGGTGGACGAGGGGATTACGGCAATCGTCGACACGGACAAGTTCAGGCAGATTACAATCGCGCTTTTGGACAACGCGATGAAGTATACCTCCGAGGGCGAAAGCGTGACGCTCTCGCTCCGCCGCAAAGGGGGCAAGATCGTGTTGGGAGTGTTCGACACCGGCAAGGGCGTCCCCGATGAGGATATGGTACGCATATTCGAGAGGTTTTACCGCACCGACGGCTCGCGCAACGGCAAGACGGGCGGCGCCGGACTGGGGCTTGCAATCGTCAAGGAAATCGTATCCAACATGGGCGCGAAGATCTTCGTTCACGCCAACGCGCCCAAGGGCTTCGCCGTAGAGGTGGAGTGGGACGTCAAGTCCAACGCCGCTCTCGGCAAGAGCGCGGCAAAGGATTGACGGGGACTGCAAATCCGTGAGTGATATTTTTCGGTAAAATGCCGAATGTAAAATTTGTGTAAAATTTTCGAAAATCGTGCGTTTCTGACAAAAAAGTCAAGCGGCGTAAGGGTTTTCGCGAATTTGCCGCACTTTTTGCGAGATGTCGGTTTGACAAAATTCAACAATTTTTTAAGTGATATTTAAGGTTGCTTGCGCATTATAGATTGTGGAAAGATATACGCATTCGCGGAGCACTCGCGTGCGCGTAAATATACTGTCTTTCGGGAGAACAGTTATGAGAAAAGCCAAACTGCCTATAGCCGTCTTCATCGTCTTGATGGCGGTCGCATTGGTTTTTGCAGGCTGTGAGTTTACTACCAGCGTGACGGTCAACTTCGTCTATCCCGACGGGTCGACCTCTTCGCAGGTGTATCAGAGCGACGAAGGTTCGCCGTCCATCTCCGAATCGCCCGACGCAAAGTACATAGTCGGGCAGCACTTCACGGGATGGTACCTCGACCAAGCGTTCACACAGTCGGTCAAGTTTCCGTATGAGCTTGAGGATATCGAGACGCTGACCCTCTACGCCAACTACGTTGCCGGTTACGCGGTGACGCTGTCGGGCGGACACGGTCAGGCTTACGCCACGGTACCTCAGACGGACCCGACCTTGACGGAGGCGCCCGATCCGGGCACATCGCCGTCCGGTCAGACATTCATGGGGTGGTACCTCGACAGCGGACTTACGCAGGCGGTCACCTATCCCTATACGGTCACTTCGGCGGGAGCCACATTCTACGCCTCTTGGCAGACGGTCGACCCCAATTCGGCGGTCATCTCGCTGACCGGAGGTTACGGTGCGGCGTCCGCCACTTTTGCTCTCAATTCCCAAATCAACGAAAGCGACCTTAATCCCGGCACGTCGCCGACGGGCGCGACCTTCGCGGGTTGGTACCTCGACGCGGCGTGCACTCAACCCGTCACATTCCCCTATACGGTGACGGGCAATGCCACGTTCCACGCAAAGTGGGAAGATTCGGGCTATTTGGTCACGTTCAATACGATGGGCGGCGACCCGATGGAGGCGAGGAGAGTCGCCGTCATCCCCGGCTCGGGCAGAAATCCGGCGACTGAGTTCGTGCCGACGAGGGAAGGATTTGTCTTCCGCGGCTGGTACCTGTCCGAACAGAACAGTATCAACAACGTCAGACCCATCACCTCTTATCCCTATCAAATCGGCAGAGACCTCACTCTGTTTGCCGGCTGGGATGAAGAGCTCGATCCCAACGAAACTCAGCAAAAAGTCACCACGCAGGCGCCGTACACCGCGTTCAAGGCGCTGTTCGAGCGTTACGCCGAAGTTGTCGGCACCGAGTCCGACAGGATGTCCATAGCCCTTGAAGCGGATGTCGACGGCGGCTTGATCACGCTGCACGCCGACGTGCAGCAAGAGGGCGGCACGGGCGACTTCAAGCCCAACGACCTCATGTTCAAGGTCGAGAAGTTCGACGACAACACCACGTTCGGCATCTATATCAGCGACAACAGACTGTTCATCGATACCGGCGCGGAGAACGGCCTCTTCGAGGTCACCGACGTGCAGACCGACTACATCGCGGCGATCATCGCCAAGGTGCCCGGCTTGCTCGAAGGTCTGCTCGAAGGCGCCGACATCGACAGCGCGCTGAGCCTGTTCGGCGGTTTGGACGGCCTCATCGGCATCGTGTTCGATATCTTCTTCAACAACGCGCAAGTCACCACCACGGTACGCAACGGCGACCAGGCGGTGCTCGCGACGAACTATCAAATCGAGTTCAAACTCAACAGCTTCACCTCGGGTATCTCCGATATCCTCGGCATCATCGACCTCGGCGCGCTGCTCGGCTTCGACCTCAACCTCGTGCCGCTGTTCGATTGGATCGAAGAGGTGATACCGCAATACAAGGTCGTGTTCGAGACGGAATTCGGCGAAAATACGATGCGTAAGCATCCCGGACTCAACGTCACCTACAACGATCCCGAAGCCGAGAATTACGGTCAGCCGGCTTGGAACTTTGGCATCGCGTCCGTCACCCTCGGCGACGAAGCCGTCGCGGTCGACAACTTCCTCGACTTCCCGGACAACGTCGACGCGGCGCTCGCAGGGACGGGAACGGCGACGGAATTCTCGTTCACCAACCTGCAGTTTGACATCGATTTGACGCTCGGCACCGGCAGAGAGGGCGAAGTGCTCAAGACGCTCGACGTCGGCAAGCTCATCGCGTTGTTCACGGACGATGTCGCAATCCCCGAAGATCTGATCGTTCTCGAAGCGGACTTCGGCTATAAGTTGCGCGCGCAGGTCGACCTCGATCTCGACTACGACAAGATCGACAGCGGCGTGTACGAGGACAACAACCTCATCCTCCTCGAATTGTATCCGCTCGATCAGTCCGGAGAGATCTTGGTCGATGACAACGGCGATCAGCAAAAGGCGCTGGGTATATATTATAAGGAAGGAAAACTTTATGTATCCCTCAGCAGTCTGATACCCAACTATTGGAAGGCAAACAACATCGTTATCGATCTCGGCGGCGTGCCCGAACTCGTCGCTAAGGTCGTGACGATAATCAGAGACGCCATCGACGGCGCGCTGTTCGCAGACGATTCTACCGGCGGCACCGAAACGTTCTCCGTTCAAGGCCTGTCCATGACGAGCGCAAATCAACTCGCGCTCGCGGACGACGGATATCAGCTCAGCCCGACGCTCGGGTCCTTCATCGATACGCTCTGCGCGGTCTTGGCAATCCCCGACGGAGTGCTCTATGTCGACGGCGACAGAATCGTGCTCAATGTGCAGAAGATAGCCAATCAGCCGCAGGTCGGCGAGGACGGAACGCCCGTCGTCGACGACGAGGGCAACACCGTCTATGTCGACAACGACATCTTCGACGTCATCGACAGATTTATGGGCATCGCCGGTCAAGACCCGATCAGCGACCTCATCCCCGACGGCATCTCCGGCAAGCTTGAGTTCATCTTCTTCGAGGGAGGCCTCAAGAGCATCGATATCTCCGGCAGCATCGCCCCCGACGCCACGCAGGGCGTCAACGTCGGTCTGTCCATTAACAACTTCCTCATCGGAGTCAAGGACGGCGAGCTCGCGAACAGAATCGACGACGGCATCGGCGATACCGACAACTATACGAACAACCTCGGAACGCTGCTCAACAGCGCGCTCGAGGGCATTGACCTCAACATGAATCTCTCGCTCTCCTATGCAGCGGGACAATACAACATCGGCGACTTCATCGCCGGTCTCGGCTTGCCGCAATTGGAGGGCATTGATCTCGACTGGACGTTCGACAGCGCGTTCCATATGGACCTCGGCATGCATATCCAGATCAGCTTGGATAAGGAAAATTACAAAAACTCCATGCTCGCGGTCGAGATTGTCGCAAACGAAGATATCTATATCGGCGAATTCGACAGTGTGGAGAACAAGCCCATCGCCGCGCAGCCCAAGGGTCCGCTTGTCGGCATCTACGGCTACTATGACGGCGACGTTGGACGCGTCGCAATCGACCTCAGCAACATCAATATCGCGAACATCCAATTCCCGAGATTGAGCGCAGAGCTCGACTTCGCGACCCTCGTGTTCAACCTGCTCGACAAGCTCACAATCGACCTCGACGGCGAGGCGGGCGAAAATCCCCCGGTCGGTCTCGACAAGATCAGCCTCGACTTCGATCTCGAAGATTTGCTCGGCGGAGACGAGACGGCAAGCGCTTCGGGCGTTTCGACCGCGTCTCTGACGACGAGCGACGTCGTCGCGAACCCCGGCGCGCCGCTTTCGGAGACCGAATTGACAGACGTCGGCAGCATCATCGTCGGACTCAACAGCGAGGCGCTGTATGCGTCCTTCTCGCTGGCGGCGATCCAGGCGTTGCTGACTGAGTTCAAGGTGTCGCTGGGCGATATCGACCTGAGCAGCTTCAAGATCGACGTCGACAAACTCAATCTGTCCAGACTCGACGGCATCACCCTCGAGGCGAGCGGCACTTTGATGGAGAACGTGGCTCCCGGCGCGGCGAGCCCCGATCAAAATCTTGAGTTGAAGATCGCGCTCGGCACCGAGGAGTATCCGATTGCGCTCGGCATGACCGACAAGCTCAGAGACGATCTCACGACCAAGACGAACAAGATCAAAGAGGACATCGCGCTGTACAGCGACGAGGTCATCGCGCTCATCCTCGGCATGGTCGAGACGTCGCGTATCGAGCTGGAGATGGACCTCAAGACCATCGACAGCCAGATGAACTTCACCGACATCATCAACAACATCTTGGCGTCGCAGGGACAGCAACTCAACCTGCCGATCGACCTCTATCTCGACAGCTGGAACCCTGTGGTCACCATGGTCGTCGAGTGGGACCTCGACATCTTCTATGAGGAGAACGGCGAGACGATCAACCGCGGCAACATCGGCGAAGACGCAACCATACAGGTCTCGCTCGAATATGAGGGCAAAGAGCTGTTCGGCGTGGCGCTCAGCGAAGGCGACGCAATCGTCAGACTGGACGGCCTCGGGTTGTTCAACATCAACCTCAGGAAGTCTCCGCTCATCGAGACGCTGATCGGCATGATTCAAGATCTCATCTCCAAGGCGCAGGGCGCAGAGCTCGGCGACTTGATCGGAGGACTGCTTGACACCCTCGACGGAAGCGAGCAGACAATCAATGTGCCTGCCGCGGCGGCCGACACCCCGGCAACGGGCGAGACGGGCGGCGAGACCGGCGGCGAAACCGGCGGCGAGACCGGCGGCGAAACCACCGAAGACGAACTTAAACCCTGGATTAAGGCGCTGCTGCAGAGTATCTCCGCGAACAACACCACGCTGTTGGTCGACCTTACGACCGACATCGTCGATGAAGTCGTCAGAGGTCTTGCGGGCTTCAGCCTCGGCATCGACATCGGCGCAGGCGTCGAATTCGACATCGTCAACGGCGCGCTCAGCCTCAATCTGCAGATTAACGACAACATCACTCTCGACGCGGTGCTCACGCTCGCAATCGGGCAGGATAACGTCAACGACCTCATGGTCTCCAAGGGCGAACTCACCGAAGGCGATGATTACACAATCGACGTCGGTTCCGACGCGCCGATGATTGACGGCGCGACAGGCACCTCGATCGCTCAAGGTCTGTTCGACAACCTCAACCTCAACTTGCAGCTCGACATCCTCAACAACAATCCGGATACGGGCAACGCAAATCAATACCTGCGCCTCAGCGTGCGGAGAGTCACCACGGAGATGGCGCTCGCCAACACCGGCGGCAGGGTCGCCCCGAGAGGTTCCTTCCTCATTCAGGTCGGCACCGTCAACGAGACAGGTTATAACAACACGCAGGCGGGCGGCATGGACACCATCGTCTACGCGGTCTTCAACTATCAGAATTACGCGTTGACGGCAGGCGGTCAAAGCTATGCCGCGAACAGCATCACAATCTTTGTAAAACAAGGCTGGATCGAGGTGTTCAGCGGACTTCTCGACGTCGGCGAGATTGTCAACGGTCAGAACCTGTCCATCTCGCTTGCGAGCGACACCGACGGCGACGGTCAAGTCGAAGGCATCATAGAGCAGATAGGCGCGCTTCTCGACGGGCTCATCAGCGAACTCGAGAACAGCGTCAACAGCGACGGAACAGAGGGCGAAGGCGAGTCGGAAGGCTCGGGCACCGAGACTCCGGCGGCGGAACAACCCGCTCCGGCTGCGGAGGCGGGCGGACTTGACATGTCCGCGCTGACCGCAGTGTTCGCTGACCTCGACATCATGGAATTGCTCGGCGGCGGCATCGACCTCAAGTTCAACGCGACGGGTACGTTCAACGCCGACATCTCGTTTGACGCATATACGCTCAACGCGTTGATCGACGGATTGATGGACAAGATCTTGGGTCCCGAATCCATCATCGACCTCAGCCAGCTCGCGCCCGACATGTTCACTCAACACCACTTGAGAAACATCGCCTGGGACAGAGACGGCGGTATGTGGGACAACCTCGCACGGGTGGTCAAAAACGACATCGTCCCCGACCTTGTCGCTTCGAATACGGTCAAGAACGCTGTCGGCGGAATCGACCTGTCCTTCTTGCTCGGTCTGTTCGGCGGTACGATCGACAACGTCTTGGCGAAGGTCAAGCCGCTCATCACGACGCTGCTGCCCATCCCGGTGATGGACACCGTCAACGCGGGTATCAACTTTGTGGACGGCACGCTTGCCAACATCTATATCACCGGCTATGACAACGGCAAGGCTATCGTGTCGGCAGACGAGCAAGAGTACACAAGGTGGCAGGATCGTCACAGCGGCAACAAGCTGGAGTTGTGGATCTACAACCAATTCGCATCGGTCGGCCAGGACGGCAACATCGTTGACGGTTCCGACAGCGGTATAGTCGACTGGGGCGAAATCCCGAGGACGGTGGTCTATGAACCGTATCAATACAGCGATACGAGCTTCAATACCTACTTCGTCGACTCCAACTTCTCCGGCAAGAATGCGAGGTTCCAGCAAGGCACGCTCGTCCAGAAGTCCGCGGTTTCGTTCAAGTTTGCAAGCGGTCAACATGCCGGACAGAACGTGCATGCATTCTTGACGAACAACAAGGGCTATCTCGACAGCATCGCGGCAAACGGCGGTACGGGCGACGCGCCGCTCAAGATCACGGTCTCGGCGAACTTCGGCGGACAGGATCGCACAATCACGATTGACCTGGCGGTCAACTCGACCAGGTCGGAAATCGAGAGCATCGACCCGATCACACGCTATGCATACGACGGCGACCCGGCTTATCTCGTCCTCCACTTCAAGGACGGCACGAGCAGGTCTGTCGCGTGGGCGGCTGTGAAACACGCCGATAACTTCGAGCCGACAGGATACACCAAGCACAGTCAGCAAGCCACCGTCACGTTTGTCAACGGAGCGAAGGCGAGCCTGACGGTCAACTACAATGACAGCACTGCAGCGAACCTCATCAATAGCGACGAACTGTCGATGATTGTCGACCTGTACTCGATGACGGAGTCGACGACGAACATCACGGCGTTCACGCCCGAGGTGCTGTACTTCAACTATCCGGACGGCGCGGCGGTCGGCATGAAGGTCGACGAGTGGGAGAACATCGATGAGCTCAACGCATTGCTGAACGAAAGGGTACAACAGCCGACAAACATGAGTGCAATCACCGGTACGATTACGGCTGTCATCGGACAGGGTACGGAGGCGGTGCAGCGCATCGACATCAAGGTCAACATCAGGACGAAGGAGGTCACCTCTGTCAAGTACGGCGACTTCCGCAACGCGATTCAGATCAACCCGTACGATATCTATTTGGATATCCTCGCCGGCGGCGACGGCACCAACAACGTCTTGCCGACGCAGGCGGAAGCGTACTACAACGAGGGCACGGACAGCTATCACGAGACAGTTAACATCACCGTCTCCGGCTTCGATTTGCCTTTCGACCAAATCGGCTACGCCACCTCGATGGAGACCAAAGCGACGATCGCGCTCGACAAGAGCAAGTACGGCGGACTGTTCGGATGGACGCTGGAAGGCATTCCGGTCAACGTCGTCCTCAACACAGTCTCCAAGGTGTGGTTCGCCGATCCGAATTCGCCGACGGGATACAGCGACAAATTGGTCATCGACCCGTATGTCTACAACTCGCTCGCGAAGGAGGAGAAGGAAGCGTACTTCCCGACGACGGCGCTTGTCGAGTTCAGCAACGGCTACAGCTGCGAGCTGCCGATCAGGTTCCCCGAACTCAACGTCGAGAAGCTGTATGTCGAGTACGACAGCTACAACGATCAGCAAAAGCTTGAAATCGGCTTCGCGCCCGCCGGATGGACCGAATCGCAGAGGGAAGCGCTTGAGGGCAGGTTCTTGCAAAATGTCTATGTCTACTTCGAGTTCGAAGGCAAGGAGATCGAGCGCTACAACATCGACGGCTATGCGGACGGTACATATCTCGAGATCGACCCGGTCGACGTGCTGCTGAACGGCACCGAGCCGCTTCCCGACACGGTCGAGGTCATCTACACGGACGGCACGGTTGCCGAGATCGAGGTGTCCTCTTGGGATGAATTGGTCATCACCGCGGACAGCCTCGACAGCAAAGAAGGCGCGACGGGCACGATCACCGGTCAATTGACCGCGGACGGACGCAACGAGTTCACGCTCAACTACCGCATCCTTCCGAGGTACGGCATGAGCTCCGACGCAATCACGTTCGACTCGTTCGACTACACGTTCGACAGCACCGGCAAGATCGACTTCGACGTGCTCGCCAATACGATTGCGGTCAGGTTCTACGACGGAACGAAGACGGAAGAGCCCGTCCTCGGCGAAGACGGCAACCCGACGGGCGCAACCGTCATGGTCGACACCGTCCACACCTACTTCCTCCCGGTCGCGAACTGGGAGACGGGCGGAGCCAACTTCGGCTCGGGCGACAACGCGGGAGGCGTCGTGGTCGCGCTGTTTACGGATCAACGCAACGGCGGCTACGTCGACGTCGAGATCGACCTCAAGGCGAACACGCTCACTCCGGTTACGGACGAAGGCGGCAACTATCAAGTCACCTACCTCGGACGCAGCTATGTGATTGCTATGAGCACGATGGGCAGCGACGGAAGGTTGACGGAGCTCTTCACCAACTTCGATTCGCAGCAAGTAGCGCAGCGTGCAATCTACAACGCACAGGTCACGATGTCCTTCTACACAGGCGAAGAGGACGAAGACGGCAACAAGCTGACCACGATGAGAATCGTCATGGCGGACATCGAATTGGACGAGAGCGTGCCCACAACGACAGACTCGTTCAACAACAGCGGCCGCAAAGCGTTCGATTACAGTCTCGACACGTCGCCGGAAGAACAGGGCGCAAGCAAGTTCACCGTGACCGTAACGGTCAAGGACGGCGCAGGCAACGAGTTCGTGACGGTAGAATTGCCGTTGTACTTCGGCTACAACGGTTCCGCTCAATCGAGCGCGAACGCTTGAGGAGGGAATTATGGAACACAGTTATAAGAAAGCAGCCGCGGCGGTGATCGCCCTGGCTTTGATAGCGGCGGTCATCCTCGGCATCGTGCTGACGAGCAACACCTCCCCGACGGCAATCCCGTCGGGCGAGGCGGAGTCGTCGCTCTCGACGGTCAATGCGCAGATCGCCTCCGACGTCAACATCGGCGCGGTCGATGAGAAGCTTGACCCAAGCGACCACGGCGCGGTGCAGGCAAAGTGGAACAAGCCGGGCGCAACTGTCACGCCAATCGGTGACGATACCGTATTGAAGCAGTTCCTCGGCGCAGGCGCAAACAACGGATCGACCAATGCTAACGAGATCGGCGTATTGACCAATGACATCACACTCAATATCGCCGGCCTCGGCGACATCGGCTCGAGCACGTTCAACGGCATCTTGGACGGCAACGGCTACAAGCTCACAATCAACTACACCGCAGGCAATTTGACGCTGGACAGGCGCGTGTTCTTGAATGCCAACAATGACGGCATCAAGGCCAATCTCGCGAACGGACACCATTCGGAGTCGCCCGACCTCGAAGGCATTTGGTCCACAGGTCTTTTGACCGGCGCCAACAGGGGTACAATCGCCAACCTTGTGATTGACTACACGTCCAATATGGCTATGCCCACTGTCGTAAACGGCTCGAGCGTCACCGGAGGAATGTCGCTCACTTCCGGCGACGAGCCGCAATACATTTCCACTTACGGCATTGTCACCGGCGCCAACTTCGGCACAATCGACAATGTCAGAATCAATGTGACGGACGACTTTGTCGGTAGGCAGCAGGGAAGCAAGGTCAATGCGAAAAGCGATGTCATACACCGCAATGCCAGATCTTGGGAAAACACCGCGATTGCAGGTACCCTTGTGGGAATTTTGGTCAGCGGCACGGTCAGCAATACATATGTCGACATCGGCGACGGCGTCACGGTCGGCGCGTTTGCGGACGGACGCGGAAGCGCATCCACCCTTACCGCTTGGAGAAACGGCGTCGCCATCGCGGGCGGCATGATCGGCTTCTTCATCGGCAACGGCGGCAAGTTGCAAGACAGCTATCTGTCCGGCACCGGTACGGTCGCCGCAATCGTAGGCCGCGGCGACAACAACGGCGCAGGCAAGGGCTACAACGCGTTTTCGGGCGGCATCACCGGCGGTAAGTTCAAATACAGCGACGGTCAAGCCGATAACGGAGACATGATTGACTCTTCGTCGGACAGCGTCGGCGACATCAACGCGCAGATTCAAGGCATCGTCGTCTCGTGGACGGGCTTGAAGCGCGACAACAACAACGGTGACGACGATCCGAGATACGACGGCGGCACCAGCCCCAAACCGTACGATCCGTCTCAGCACGACCACCTCGAGCCGGGCACTTTGATTGACACCGCAAAGCATCAAAGCACTTTGACGATCGCGCTGACGTACGACTATGACAGTCTGTTTGACGGCTTGGGAGACGGATACCAAGAGACGGGCATAAGCAACACCGGAAACGTCAAAGACTGGACGGAAATCTATTCCTCCGGCGGAGACACAAGCAACAGGGTGGAAGTCAAAATCGAGGACAGGCAGTTCCGCGTACAGGCGGTCACGACCGACTTTGAAGGTACGCAATCCTACAGACCGCTCGAAAACGAGCCGAACAGGACGGTGTTCCAGACATTGCCCTCCGGCTATACCGGCGAATTCATTTGGTCGATAGAACGGCGCAAGCCCAATGTGGACTCGTCGTCGACGGAGATGACGATGCAAGATCACACGAGCAGAATCGGCGCGATGGTCTATACGATTGCCTATGCGCAGCAGTCGGCATTTGAAATCGTCTTCGGTACGATGGCGGAGTACGGCGTCACCTATCAAGAGAGCGGCAGGAACTTCACCGCGATGATGTATGACGGCAATCCCGTCAACACACCCACGCTGTCCCTGACCGCGGCGGGCGAGGCGGTTACCACGCAGACGGGCGCATATTCCTGGCTGTATCAAAACGGTACGACCGAGGTGAGCCACGCCGACACGATGTACCCGGGCACCTATACTTTCCGCCCGAGATATCAGACGGTAGACGAAGAGGGAGAGGTGACGGCGACGTACGCCTACCTCGACACCACAAATCACGTCGTAGTGCCCGAAGGACAGGGCTCGCCGCTGACGTTCAACGTCTTGCAGGCGTCGTTTGACGTCACTTCCGCCGCGTCCAACGGCGTATGGACGCAGTCGGCAGTCTTCAACGGCGCACTCAACACCGGCAGCTATGCCGTCTACGGTCAAACGGCGCCGAGCGGAGCAATCTTCGATTCGTATACTTACGACGCCGCAAATACGACGAGCGCATATCAAACGATGAGCGGAATGTCGTTCCAATTCACGGATACGGCGACCACCGCCGCAGCGGGCAGAGTGTACAACAACTTCACCGTGTACATGACAAACTCCGCAGGCGAAAAGGTCGCGGTCGGCAGCGCAAGGACGTCGCTCACGGTGCGTATCGACAACCGCGCTCCCGTGCTCGAAGAAGTGCGCTACTACAGCTACAGCGGCGACACGTCGGGCATCAGCAGCACAAACGTCGCCGAGCACTACTTCAATATCAAAGCAGGCGACCCCGCCTACACCGACGTCACAGACAAGATCGGCGACGGAGGTTGGTCGACGAGCAATCTGTTCATCGTCGTCACCGCGACCGACGAAAGACGCTCGGGCATCAACAGCACGTCCGGCGTGCAGGTTCAATTGCAGGCGGGAGGCAGCGGCGCGCCGCTCTCCGTTCAAAGCCAAATCAATTACGGCAGAGAAGAGGGGCAGGACCCCGACCTCGGCACGGGCAATGCGGCGGCAATCGGATACATCACAAGCTCCGCGACATTGCAGGTGCAGCTGCGCGACAGTCTGACCAACAGCGGCGTCACCGAGATCGGTACAATCAACGTCGATACCGTGCCGCTGAAACTCGACAACGTGAGGCCCGGCTACACATTCGACAGAGGTCCTGCCACAGTCCCGATGACAATCGGCTTCGGCATGAACAACACGGGCATCACCGTCGGTCCTTCCGGGGCGGAGATTCAATATTTGATTGTCGACAAGGTGGACATCGACGCGACTTCCACCGAGATTCCGTCGGGATATGAGGACGCGTGGGTCACGCTCGCCGATTACTACACGACAACGAGCGGAGTTTCTTACACAATCTACGAGAGCTTTGAAGAGGGCGCTGCCGTGTTCGTCAGGGCGGTCTCCAAGGAAGGGCTCTACGACAATTGCACGGTGAGGCTCTATACCGACGGCGGCAAGCCTGCCGACATGATGGAAGACGGAAGATATCCGTACTTCTATGTCGACCTCATCACGGCGTCGCTGCTCATACCGGACGAAGCCATCCTCATCGACGGAGTCGCGCTGTCCGAAAGCGAGGACAAAAACGCGGTGTTCGCAAAGCAATATGACGGAAGCAACGCGTTCCTCACGTTGACGGACGAATCGCTCATCGGCGAACAGGACGACGAGACCTTTGCGTACTACCGCAACGCCGAAGGCAAGATTGTCGAACGCGCAACGGGCAGAATCTTCAAGATGGTCACAATCGATTGGAGCAAGGTGACCGCATCGCTTGAGGGCTCAATCGTCGCGGACGCGATAGCGGGAGTTCAAGCCAACGGCTATACCGCAATCGGCGAATACTCGAAATACGAAAACGTCGGGAACACCGTGTTGACCTGGTCGTTCGAGGTCGGCAACGCGGCGGGCAACGGATACAGATATCAGCTTGTGTTCGGCACCAAGGACTATTACACCGACGAAAAGACCGTCGACACTTACATCGACTTCCGCGACTACAACATAGGCGTAGAGGGCATCGTCAAGGGCGACGCGGACTTCGCAAACTACCTCGACGCCGACGCTAACACGGTCACGACGACCTATTGGGGCACGAATGCGATTCCGTTCCCGTTCGACTTCCACGTCAGCACCGGATTCGGCGACGACCTCTACTTCCGCTATGCCTACATCGGCGGCGAGAACGGCGTGTTCAATGCGGGCGGCAGCTACAAGATTGCCGTCGACGCGGTCAAGATCGTCCCCGAAGGGAGCGCAACCGCCGATGACGCCGAATGGGTCGAGTTCGACTTGGACGAGAAAGGCAGCGGCGACCTCCTCGGATACGACAACTACAACTTCCACTTCACCACGGTGATGAAGTTGATTGTCGAGAAGTACGGCGTCAACATCAGGACGGATTTGTACAGGCTCGAGAACGACGGCGAGGGCGGTCAGCAATTGGTGCTCGACAGCATGACGACCAAGATCACCTATGACGGCTTCACCCATGTGGTCGGCGCCACCTACACGGACGTGTACGGCGAGAGGATCGACGCCGTGGTCAAGGCGTGCAGCGACAGCACGTATCAAAACGAGACCGCAATCATCGAAGTGGGCAAGTACTTCATACTCGTCTCGCCGGTGGATACGGACAACTATGAAATCAAAAACAATGCGGAGCAGGTGTTCGAGGTCGTCCAGACCACAATCGACATCGACATCGACGACCAGTCGTACGAGTACAACAACAACAAGCCGGTTCCGTTCGTCGTACGCGACGGCAACGGCACTCCGATCAGCACCGATGGCACCAACGACAGATATGAGCTCACCTACTACAACGAGAACGGCATAGATCTCGAAGGCGCTCCCACCGAGATCGGCTCCTACGAAGTCTATATCGTCTACACCGCAGGCGCAGGTTCCAACTACAGCACGGGCAGATTCGCCTCGGGCCTCGAGATCACAAAGGCGACCCCAAGAATCCTCGGTGTGACCGCGAACTCGGTCGTCTATGACAAGGGCAAGCACACCTATGCCGCGCCCGACAACCCGGACGACCCCGACGACGGCTTGAAGCTCGCGAGCGACTACTTGGACGGCACCGTCTTCTATTTCGAAGATGCGGAGAACATTCTCGAGTTGCAATACTACAACACGGAGACGGAGAAGTGGGAGAAGGTGGACAAGGTCAACAAGACCGCCGGTTACTTCACCAACGCAGGTGAATACAGCTTCCGCTACGTCTACTACGGCAACGCCAACTACAACGCGACGACGAGCGACCCCGTGACCTTTACAATCCAAAAGGCAGTCTACGGCACGCAGGCGACAATCCCCGACGACTTCACGCTGTACAAAGACAACACGTCCTCGTCCATCAGCGTCGGAGGCAACGTCTCCATGGGCGAAGACGGATTGCCGGTGTACGAGGTCAGCTACAACGGCAAGCCGCAATATCTGACCGCGAAGTCGTACAACTTCTTCGACTACTCGGGTGCGCAGCCCGTCGCGAAAGAGCTCGACGCGGAAATCTGGTATACGCGTGAAGGCAACGTCTTCGATACGCAAAGACCGGATACCCTCAACATGCAATTGGTCGGCGACTACTTGGTCACCATCGAGATCAGGTCGAACAACTATGAGACGTTCACCTATCAAATACACTATGTGATCAAGTCGAGAGACCTGCCTCAAGGCGCTGTCGTCGTCACCACCGACAGCGGTACCGACATCACCGGCGGCACTTCGGCGGACAAACCGCAAAGTCTGTTCACCGAATACAACGGTCAAGAGCACGGCTACGTCGTCGACGGAGCGGGCAGTCAGACGGGCGAGATCCGCATTGCATTCGACGCCACCAAGCTGTTGGAGTACCCCGGCGCCACGCCCGGCTATTTGGTCACCTACCATCCGGACGGCAACCAAGCCAACACGCTCGTCAACGCAGGCAACTACAGCGGCTACTACGAGATTCAAGTGGGTACCAACTACAACACGATTCGCGTCTATGTGTCGCTGACAATCAGCCCCACGAGCACGACGGCGACAATCGAGAAGGACGAGACCATCAAGCCCACCACCGATACCAACATCTACAATGTTGTGACCGGCGTGTATGAAGACATCAACGGCAACGAGCAGCAGGGCGGACTCGTGTTCACCAACTCGGCAGGACAGACCGTCACCCCCGACGACCAGGGCAGACTGCCGGCAGGCGACTATACGGTCACGATGGTCGACGGCAGCGGCAACTATTTGGTGGGCGGCGTCAGCTTGCCGATCACGGTTGCGGAACCCGACCCGGACCACGTCCACACCGACGTCAACGGCGACAACATCTGCGACGGCTGCGGCGCGAACGTCACCGGCATCCACGTCCACGTCGACGCGAACGGAGACGGCGTTTGCGACAGCTGCGGCGCGCAGCTCGGCGGCGAACAGCCGCAGCCGCATGACCACGTCGACGCCAACGGCGACGGCAAGTGCGACGTCTGCGGAGCCGCGATGGACAACCAAGGCGGCAACGGCCCGGTCGACGACCCGAATAAGGGCGGCAACACCGCGGCGATCGTCGGCGGAGTGTTGATCGGCGCGACGGCGCTCATAGTCGCCGGCACTGTCGTCGGAGCGATCCTGATCGTGCGCAAGAAGCGCAAAAACGTCATCTGACGTCAATGACAGCCGCGGCGCAAAACAAGCCGCGCCGCGGCGATAAGGAAATTCTCGCTTTAAGGCGATGGAGGGAAATATGGAAAAAACAGCAAAACGCATCGGCATCGCATTGCTCGCTGTCTTGCTCGTCGCACTGTTGTGCGCCGGCATAGCGCTTGCGTTGCCGCAGGCGGAGACGCCGCTCGCGTCGGCGGACGGCTCGTCCTCGCTCGACACTTCGGTAAGGAGCGTCACCGTGGGCAATCGGGTCTACGACCTGAACAATTGGGAGGACGCCAACGCCTACTATCAATCTTTGATCGACAAGGGTTACACCGCGATCACCGATCAGACGTCGCTTCAAAACTTCCTCACCAGCAGCGGCGGAAACAGCGAGGCGAAAGGCGCGATGAAGCCCTATAAAGGTGCAGACGATCCCATCACTTATACGCTCGGTCAATACTCCACGGATACGGATTTCGGCGCAAATATGGGTGTGGACGGCGTCTTTAAGGCGACGCTGGACGGCTGCGGCGCCAACGTCACGCTCAAGGTCAATCACGAGTGGAACGGCAAACACTCGAAACAGAGCAGCGGCACAGACGCGCTCAAGCATGCCGGCATCACTTCGGACGCGTCCTATTTCAAACAGATCGGCGATTTGTCGTTGACGGGTACGCTCGCCAACTCCGCTAGCGGCGCGACGGTGAAGAACCTCAATATGAACATCTCCGAAGCGGAGGAAGTGATCAACGGCGCAAAAGACAACGGCGTCTTTGTCGGCGGCTTGTTCGGCGCGATGTACAACACCACGATCGACAATTGCTCGCTCAATATCACGGCTGCCATCACCGGAACAAAGGCAGGAAACAGTTACAGTTCCGCCGGACATTGCACGTTTGCTTTCGGCGGCATTGCGGCATATGCGCTCGGGAGCACGATCAGCAACTTTTCGCTCAACCTCGGCGCAGACATCAATATCGTAAGCAACGGTATTGACAAAACCATCGACGACGGCAATCCGAGAGGCGCCGCCGGCGGCGCGATCGCGATCTCGCAAGACGTCACGATGTACAACATCGTTTTGACGGGCGGCGCAACTGTCAGGGCATATATCAACGACTATTGGTATGGGAATGCATTCAATCAAATAGAACATATTTCAAGAGCTGGCGCATTGGTGGGGATCTCCATTTCGCCTTCCAATTCCGAAGCGCTGACATTCGGCGCGACGAGCTCTTCGAGCGGCGTCACCGCGATCAACGGTGTGTTGACCAACTATACCGGCACCGCGACCGGCAGAACCGTAAAATATACTACCAAAAACGATGTCGGAGGTCAATATGTGCTGATCGGCTCGAGCGAAGGCAGCGCGATCACCAACCTCTATTGGTACGGCGACACCGCACCCTCCGCGTCTTTTGCGAACAACTCGAGCTATACCGCCACCGCGGTCAACGCAACCGCGGACAAGGGCACCGCTCAGATCTCGTTCAAGAACGAGACCGGCGCGGTCAGTTCGCTGTCCGGCTTGCAGGTCACCTATACCGCGCCTGCCGATTCGGGCAGCATCCTTTGGTCGTACACCGACACCGGCGAGCCCGACAAAGGTTCGGACATGTACAGCACTCAGCCGTATGAGACATATACCGTCAGCTGGGACAGAAAACTGTCGGCTGCAAGGTCGGTCACCTTCACCACCGGCAGAAAGGTCAAGTACTATGTGCGCTACAACGGCGGGGATATCACCGACCAAGGCGGCATGGACGCAGACCCCGTCGACACCAAACCGTTCGACAACACTCCCTACGTCCATCCCGTGCTGCAGATGTGGTCGCCAGACGGCGGAACAAACCTCGGCGAGGTCAACGACAACACCTATTGGTCGATCAGCAAGGGCGAGACCAATTCCAGCTGGGATACCGCGGTCGACGTCGGCACCTACAACGTGCGCCTCATCGACGCGTACAAAGAGGACACCGCTTACGACTTCGTCGTCAAGGATCAAAAACTCATCGCCTACAAGAGCGACAACAGCAACAACATCGGCGCGTCGCGCAACTATGTGTTCGAGATCACGCAGCGCGAGCTCACGCTCAGTATCAACCAGCCGCAATTCGTCTATGACGGCGAAGCGCAGTCGCTCGACTTCGTGCTGGGCAACACCGTCACCGGCGACGATCCGCAGCCCTCGGTCACAGCGACATATTACAACGGCGCGTCGACCGAAATCGACGTGACCCAAGTGGTCAACGCCGGGAACTACTTCGTCACCGTGACCGGCGTCGACGACCCCAACTACTACGTCAACGCCGACAATCTTGCCACCTATACGAATTGGCCGTTCGAGATTGCGAAGAGAAAGATCACGCTCATGCCGAGCGGCTATGAGGGCTTGATCTACAACGGCGCTCCGCAATACCCCGAGGCGGAAGTCTTGGGCACCGACGGCTTGGGCGGAGGAGTGGAGAGCATTGACATCGTGGCGTTCAACTACTACTTGAAATCCAACCTCGACGCTCCGCTTGAAGAGCCCGACAGAAAAGACGCGGGCGAGTACAGAATGACGGCGCGCCTCATGAACCCCGAAAACTTCGTCCTCGACAACTCCGCTCTGGAGTCGATTCCGAACACGACCGCGGACGAGACTTCGGTGACGATTGACTATTCGATCGCGAGAGACACGTTGAATTTCAACGGGTCGGCGGACGGCGGCTATTCGTTCGTCTATATGGCGCAAAGCGCAAGATCGCTCGAAACGCTCAATAAATTTATCGGCGGCGACGCCACTCCGACTCAATACTACTTCGCGCCGAACAATTCCGAAAATGTGACAGACGTCAATGTCGGCGCGACCGACGCGCAGTTCACCGTCACGGGCGACGGTACGTCTTTGATCGATGTCGGCACCTATCAGGTCGTCATCAGCATGCCGCAGTCGAAAAACTTCGAGGAGGCACAGACGACCATCACCGTCGAGATTACCAAAAGACCGCTCGTGCTCAACTTCACGGCGGATCCCGAAAGAGTCACCTCGTTCCAATACGGCGACGTCGTGCCCGACTATGAGCGCGACAATCCGCAGGGCGCAATGTCGGCGGACCAGCTCAAGTTCGGCACCGTCTACTACAAAGGCAGCATCTCCGAAGAGAACAAGCAAGACGTCAAACCCTCCGACGTCGGCAGCTATATCGCTTCCTATGAGTGGATCGGCACCTCTTCGGACTATGTGTCTTTCGAGGACATCAAAGGCAACTACGCCGTCGCCGAGGACGCAAACAGCACCATCGCGTTCACAATCTCCAAGAGGGACGTCACCGTCACGTTTGCGAACACCGACGCCGTGACCTACAACGGCACCGAGCAAAATCCGGTCACAATCACGGACATTAGCGGCGTCATCGACTCCGAAGTGAACGAGTACACCAAGGACACCCTCAAGGTGACCTACACCAAAGACGGTTCCACCGCCGACACCGCGCGCAACGCCGGCACCTATACGCTCGGCGCCGCGGCGAAAGCCGACGACAACGGCGCGTTCGTCAACAACTACAATATCACAAATGCGCCGACTTTCACCGTCAACAAGGCGCCGCTCACGCTGCAGCTGCTCGATGTGACCATGGACTATGCCTCCGCAACGGGGCAGGCGATCCCCTACGGCGAAGGCGTCACCCACAACTTTGTCGATAGTCAGATATTCGACGGCGACGACAACCAGGAAGACCCGAACGAGTGGCTGCTCCAGATCTATACGCTCAATGCGAATGACGGCAGCGAATTGACGATCGACGGCATAGGAGAGTATCTGTTCTCGATCAGGCTCAATCAGACCAACTCCAATGCGGGCAACTACGAACTCACCCTCATCGACAGCGAAGGAGGCGCGCAGTATCCCAACGCCCCCGAAGGAGTCGGCGTGCTGAATATCGAGGGCACGGCGGTCATCCACCGCGTCCGCGGCACGTCCGACAGCGGATTCGAGGTGATGGAAGAGCCCACCGATCCGTTTACCTACAACATCGATGTGACCTATCGCGGCGAAGACATCAAATTCTCGTTCATCACCCGCCGCACGACTGCCGGCAGCCTCGAAGGCTTGAGCTTTGAAGAGTTCACCGTGGACGGCGCCGTAGATAGCGGCTTGGACGAAACCACGGGCTATCCGTTTGTCGTCGTGCGCAACTTCGGCACATATACCGCGACCTGGACGCTCGCGGCGCAATCGCAGGACATCTTCTTCTTCCCGAACGAAGACGGCTCGACTTCCAATCAAAATTCTTTGACCGTCACCATCAACGTCGGCAAGCTTGACGTCGAGATCGTTCCCAACGACGTTTCCGTTGTTTACGGCGGTACGATCGAATATGCGGGATTCAGCGTCGTCGACGACGACGGCGTCAAGAGCGCGGCTCTCACCGCCGACAAGGTCCAAGTCGAGTACACCAGCACCACGGAGAGCACCGCAAATGTAGGCGACTATCCGGGAGCGGTCACCATCACCGGCGTGACCTTCGACGGCACGCTCGCCAACAACTACAACATCACCTACAACACCGGCGCCGCGCTCGCAATCGTCCCGAGACCCGTCACCGTCTCCCTGACGCACGCTGCAAACGTCACCTACGGCGACGGCGCGCCCGAGATCACCGCGGTTGCGACGGCAGAGGGCAGTCCCTACACCATCCTTGCAGGAGACAATGCGAGCCTGCTCGAAGATCTCAACACGGACGGCGTGCTCGGACTTGCAGACCGCAACGTCACCGGCAACCGGACAAAGATTGTCATCGCCGACGCAAGCGCGATTGCAAACTATGACGTCACCATCGCCGACAACACCGGCTACGTCACCATCACCGTAAGGGAGATATCCTTCGATGTCGCGGACGGCGTCGTGCCCTATCGCGCGACCGAGGCGGATATCACTCCGGCAGCAAACGGCGTCTACTACACAGGCTCGCCCAACTTCGCCTACGACGACGCCAACGCGCAACTCAAGTTCACGCTGCGCACGGATGTCAATCTCGACACGCAGGAGCCCGGCAAGGTTGAGGGCGCGCTGCAACTCGAATTTGTCGACGAAGCGCTCAACGCAAATTACAACATCAGCATCAACACCGCCGGCGACCTCACCGTTCAGGCGATGGTCATCGGCAACGACAACGTCACGGTCGATCTCGCTGCGAACACCTATACCGGCGAAACAATCGGTCATACCGTCAAGATCGGCGGCGTAGTCGTTCAAGCCAACGACCGTCTCACAATCAGCATCACCAAGGACGGTTCGGTCGTCAACGAAATCAAGGACGCGGGCGACTATGTGTTCGCAATCAGCGGCGACGGCAACTACTATCAGGGCAGCGCCTCCGTCACCGTCAGCATCGCCAAGAAGGATATCTCCAACATGGATGAAATCGGCCTCGACAAGGATAGCGCGATCTATACCGGCAGCGAGATCCAAGTCGGTGCGACCACGTCCATCGATGTCGAAATCACAATCGCCAATGCCGACGGCCCCGCCGAGCTCATCAACGCCGGCACCTACACCGTGACCGTCACCGCGACCGATCCCAACTATACCGGATCCAAGACCTTCGAGTTCACCATCGACAAGGCTCCGCACAAGGCGCCCGTTCAAACCGAATTGACGATCGAGGTCACTTGGAACAGCGTCACCGTCACTCACGAAGAGTTCACCGTTCAGCTGTCCAAGGACGGCACCGAATGGGTCGACACGACGATGGGCGGCTACGACGCGAACAGCGACTATACGCTCCACGTCAGGTTCAAAGAGGACGCCAACCACTCCGCGAGCAGCAATACGATCATGATTTCCGACAAGACCGCGGAAAGAACGGCAGTCGAGTTCACGATCGCCGTCGCCGCCGAGCACTACAACAGAGCCGTCCTCACCATCACCTTCGAGGAAGACTTCTCCGGCAAGGTGGAGTACAGCCTCAACGGCACCACCTGGAACGAGCTGACCGTCCAAGACGGCAAGTACGTCGTCTCCGGCCTCGCCGAGAGCGCAGAGTACACCGTGCAGGTCAGAATCCCCGAAGGAGACGACTACCTCGGCTCCGATCCGCAGTCCGTCAAGGTCAAGACGGGTATCGATCCCGCCAAGTACACCGAGACGCTGACCCTGTTCGGCGAAATCTTCTCCGCCGGCAACCTCGCCGACTACGAGAAGCTCGCAGAGCAGTTCAACGGCTTGACCGAGGCGGATAAGGCAGGCGTCGATTCCGCCAAGTTCGCGACAATCACCGCCGCGCGCGACGCGTTCGTCGCCTCCGTCAACAGCGACATCGAGGACATCCAAAACGTCGCCGCCAAGACCGCCGGCAAAGCAGTTGCAGCAGCCGCTGCCGCTGTGACAGCCGCCGCGATCGCTCTCTTCATCGCGAAGAGGAAATTCATCTGAGAGGTGTGATATGAAAAAGAAACTTTGCATTTTGCTTACCCTCATCCTCGTCCTCACGGCGGTCGTCGCCGTCACCGCTACGGCCTGCGTGACAGAACTCACCGCCGAAGAGCTGTGGGCGGCCGCTCAAACCCCCGGGACGGACGCGGATATTCACGTCACTCTCAAAGGCTCGGACGGCACCGTCCTCTATGAGTACGAGCTCAAGGACGGGAAGGTGGTGACCCAGACCACTGCGCCCGGCATCACCGCGCCCGATATCGCTAACAAGCTGACCGGCACGGGCGGACTCAACTTCAACGCCGGATACTTCTCCGACACGTCCATTGCGGCGGAAGGCGCAAACTCCGTCTATTCCGCAAACATCACCCAGCCCGCCAACTTCCTCGGCATCAGCGACGCCGTAAACGGCAAACTGACCATCATCGCCAACCGCGAGAGCGGCGCGCTGGTCAGCACGACGATCACCTATACCACCGCGTCCGGCAACAGCGCCGCGGTCACCGTGGTCGCCTGACGCAAGTCAAACCAATCGGCACGTCCTTCGGGGCGTGCCTTTTGCTTGCGCTCCGTCCGCCGTCCGCGGCAATGAGGAAAAGACGCTTGCGGGCGGACGTGTTTTTTGCTATAATTCGAGTATGAGACAAAATGCAATGGCGAAAAAAATTTTCGACGTAGCCGTAATCGGCGGCGGCGCGGCAGGCTGCGCTTGCGCGATTATGCTGTCAAGGCGCGGCAAAAGAGTGGTCGTGCTCGAGAGCGGCGCGCGCGTCGCGGCAAAACTCGCCGCGACCGGCAACGGCCGCTGCAACGCGTCCAACGTCGACCTTTCGCCTGCGCATTACAATGCGCCCGAATTCGTCGCGTCCGCGCTGGGCGCGTTCGGCGTGAGCGAGACGCGCGCGTTTTTCGCGTCGCTCGGCGTCGCGCTGCGCGAGTCGGACGGAAGAATCTATCCCTACGGAAACAACTCGGGCTGCGTCGTCAATGCCTTCGTGGCCGCGCTGGGCGAGTGCGAGGTACGCGTCTCGGCGCGTGTGACGGCTTTGGAGAGGCGAGAGAGCGGCTGGTCGATATCCGCGTCGCAGGACGGCGAAACGCGCGTTTACGCCGCCGCCGACGTCGTCTTTGCCTGCGGCAGCAACGCGACGAGCGGACTCGATTCGCTGTCGCTGATGACCGCGCTCGGGATTGAGCGCACCGCCTGCGTGCCGGCAATCGCGCCTCTGCCGTGCTCCGCGTTCAAGGGCGCGTCCGGGGTCAGGGCGTATGCCGAGGGCACGCTGCTCGCGGCAGGCAAAGAGGTCGCGAAGAGGCGCGGCGAAGTGTTGATGCGCGACGACGCGGTGTCGGGTATGCTCGCGATGGAATTGTCGAGCGCGTATGCGCGGCAGATGAGGCGCGGCGCGCGGTCTTTCGCTTTGAAATTGGACTTTGCTCCCGACTTCGGCGACGACGAGGTCAAGGCATATCTCGCCGCTTCGCCCGTCAAAGAGGCGAGGGGAGCGCTGATTGCGTTCGTGCCGCGCGCGCTGGGCGAAAAGCTCGCCGCGCACGCCGGGATACGCGCCGACGCGTCGACAGAGGACTGCCTCGACGCGCTTTGCGCCGCGCTGCGCCCGACGGTCAAAATCGGCGGAGCGCCGTCCATCAAGCAGGCGCAGGTCGTCTGCGGAGGCTTGGAACTCGGCGGTTTCGACCCCGAGACGATGATGTCAAAGAGATTCGGCGGACTTTATGCAATCGGCGAGGCGCTCGACGTGGACGGCGATTGCGGAGGCTACAACCTGCAATGGGCGTGGGCGAGCGCGGCGGCATGCGCGCGGTCAATCGGAGAGAAGAGATGATTGTGTTGAACGGCGTGACGCTTCCACTCGACTTCGACGACGCGTTGCTCGCGCGAAGGGCGGCTGAGACGCTGCGGCTGAAGCCGTCCGACGTCAAGGGCGTCAAATTGCTCAAACTGTCCCTCGACTGCCGCCGCAAACCCGACCTCAAATATGTCGCGTCAATCGGCGCGGCGCTGTCGCCCGAGGCGGAAAAGAGGGCGAAAAAGCGCGGTTTGCCCGAATACAAAAGGGTGAAGACTTTGCGCGAGATTGCGCGCGAGATGACGCCGCCCAAGGAGTTTTTGCGCCCCGTCGTGGTGGGCAGCGGTCCTGCCGGGCTGTTTTGCGCGCTCACGCTCGCGTACGCCGGGTTCAAGCCGATAGTGCTCGAGCGCGGCGACAGCGTGGAGAAGCGGCTCGCCAAGGTCAAGGCGTTCGCCGAGGGCGGCGCGCTCGACCCCGAAAGCAACGTGCAGTTCGGCGAGGGCGGCGCAGGCACTTTTTCGGACGGCAAGCTCGCGACGGGTATTTCGGACACGCTGATTGCGACCGTGCTGGGGACATTCGCCGAAATGGGCGGAGGAGAGGAACTGACCGTCGACGCAAAGCCGCACATCGGCACGGACAGGCTGGTCGACGTCGTCGCCAATATGCGCCGCGAGATTGAAAAATTCGGCGGCGAGGTGAGGTTTAACTCCAAATTCGTCGCCGTCGAGACGAGCGGCGGAGCGCTCAAAGCGGTGCGCGTCGTCGGCGAGGGCGGCGAATATACAATCGACACCGACGTGTGCGTGCTCGCGGTCGGGCACAGCGCGCGCGACGTGTTCGAATATTTGGACGGCAAGACGCTGATTGAGCAAAAACCGTTCGCGGTCGGCGTGAGGATAGAGCATTTGCAAAGCGACATCGACCTCGCGCAATACGGCAGGGCGCGCGGCAGACTGCCGGCGGCGGACTACAAGCTGTCGTGCAAGACGGACGACGGCAGGGGGTGCTACACCTTTTGCATGTGCCCGGGCGGCTACGTCGTCGCCGCGGCGTCCGAAGAGGGCGGCGTCGTCACCAACGGTATGAGTTTGAGCCGCCGCGACGGAGTCAACGCCAACAGCGCGCTGCTGGTCGGCGTGAGACAGGGCGATTTCGGGGCGGACGACGCGCTTGCCGGGATGCGCTTTCAGCGCGACTTGGAGAGGAAGGCATACGCCGCGGGCGGCGGATACCGCGCGGCGTGCATGACGGTCGGCGCGCTGCTCGGCGGCGGAGCGAACGCGCCCGGAGACGTCAAGCCCACCTATCCGCGAGGGGTGACCTTTTGCGACCTTCGCGACGTATTGCCGCGCTTCGTGACGGACGGCATAGCCGCGGCTTTGCCGGTGTTCGGGCGCAGAATCAAGGGTTTCGACAGCCCGTCCGCGCTTTTGACCGCTCCCGAGACGAGGTCGTCCTCGCCCGTCAGGATTGCGCGCGACGACGGTTTTCACAGCTCGATCAAGGGCTTGATGCCGTGCGGAGAGGGCGCCGGATATGCCGGAGGAATCACCTCGTCCGCGGTCGACGGTATCAAAGTCGCCGCCGCCGTCGCTTCGTATCTTTGCTCCGGCGGAAGGACAAAATGAACGATATCGCGAAAAGCGTGAAATTTTATTGTAATATGCGCGTCCGTGTGTTATAATAGTAAACGCCGCGAACGGTTTCGAGCCGAGCGGCAAAACGGACAAAGGATGTTTTTATGACAAAAAGACAGAACATAGCCCTGATTTGCGTGATAGCGGTGATCGCGGTCGTACTCTTTGCGGTCGGCGGTTACTTCATCGACACCTACGCCTCGTCGGACGGCGAGAGACGCAGCGACGGGTTTGTCTATTCCGTGAGCGGCAACACCGCGACAATTTCCGCCTATGAGGGCGAAGACACCACATTGACCATACCTGCGCGCATTGCAGGCAGGCGCGTCGCGCTCATTGAAGAGGGCTTCCTCGACAACACCTCCGTCACCGAGGTGATCTTCAGCGAGGACATCACGATGATCGAGCTTGAGGCGAAGATTTTCGCGAGCAACACCAAGCTGACCTATGTCAGCCTGCCCGATTCGCTCAGCGTCATTCCCGACAGCGCGTTCGAGGATTGCACCGGGCTTGTCCGCGTCAAATTGCCGTCCTCGCTCCAAAAGGTCGGCGCGCACGCGTTCGAGGGCTGTTCCAACCTCGAGACGAGCGGCGCGAGCGGCGAGAAACAATTCGTGCTCCCCGACACGCTCACCGAGGTCGGCGAAGACGCGTTCAAGGACTGCGGCGATCTCACTTCGGTCACGATCGGCACCGGTCTCAAGGACATCCCCGACGGCATGTTCGACAATTGCGACAGCATCAACTCGCTCACTTTCGCCGAGGGCAGCACCGTTGAGAAAATCGGCGAGGGCGCGTTCCGCGACAACAACCTCGGCAGGACGACGCTTCCCGACAGCCTCAAGTATATCGGCGCATATTCGTTCGAGAACAACGACAACTCGTCGTTCACCTCAATCACCATTCCGGCAGGAGTGGTCACCGTGTCCGCGTATGCGTTCAGCGGCTGCTCCCGTCTGTCGACCGTCGAATTCGCGGTGAGAGATGACGGCACACGCGACCTCGAGGCGGTGGGCGAAGGCGCGTTCATGAATTGCGTTCGCCTTGCGACCGTCAAGCCGTCCGAGGGCAGCTACAACACCTTGCCCGACAGCGTCACCGAGATCGCCAAGCTGACATTCTACGGCTGCGACCGTCTTTCCGGGTTCACAATCGGCAAGCAGGTCACGAGCGTCGGAGACGGCGCGTTTGCGGGCGGAGTCGCGTCCGAAGTGACCTCCGGCATCGACAACAAGTTCCTCAGCGAGGCGTCCGGCTATCAATTCGTGCAATTGACCTCGTACACCTACTTCGGGACGAACGCGAACAGCTCTCCCGTCAACAGGACGCACTACATCCTGACCGACGCGACAGGGGAGGTCGTCTATGCCTACATCGGAGCGTTTGACCCCGATACTTGCAACAATATGCCCGACATGACGTCGTACAACCAAAGCAGATACACCTCGTTCTATTTCCTCATGGACGCGGCGATTGAAAGCGACATCGTCGAGCTTCGCCCATATGCGCTCGCAGGAGTCAAGGGCACGATCAACATTCCCACGACGGTCGAGACCATCGGCGCGTTCTGCTTCAAGGACTGCGAGCCGGACGGCGACTTCCTCAACATCTTCATCGCCAACTCCGATTGCGTCATCGACGAAGAGACATTCGACGAGACGGGCATCTCGGACAACCAAAGCATTCAAATCCTCGTCAGCGACACCAATTGCGCGCTCGTGGACGCGATACAGGCGGCAATCGACGCGGACAACCGCAATTGGATCTCCGACCCCGTACAGGGCAAGGCGGTGCGTTGACGGCGCCAAAAGCGCAAAAGGCAAAAAATTGATATAAATCGGTTGCAAAATCGCGCGATAATTGTTAAAATTATTGCGAACCCGAAAAGGGACAATACGGAATTATTTTTGGAGGACTATATATTATGGCAAATGTCAGAGTAGCTATCAACGGCTTCGGCCGCATCGGCAGACTTGCGTTCAGACAGATGTTCGGCGCCGAAGGTTACGAAGTCGTCGCTATCAACGACCTCACCAGCCCCAAGATGCTCGCTCATCTTCTCAAGTACGACACCATGCAGGGCAACTACGTCGCTATGGGTCACGAGGTGACCTACAAGGACGCCGTCATGGCTGAGGACGGTAAGACCGTCGTCACCCCCGGCAGCATCACCGTCGACGGCAAGGAGATCACCATCTACGCTATGCCCAAGGCTTCCGACCTCCCGTGGAAGGAGCTCAAGGTCGACGTCGTGCTCGAGTGCACCGGCTTCTACACCAGCAAGGCCAAGGCGCAGGCTCACATCGACGCCGGCGCGCGCAAGGTCGTCATCTCCGCTCCCGCGGGCAACGATCTTCCCACCATCGTCTACAACGTCAACCACAAGACGCTCAAGCCGGAGGACACCATCATCTCCGCTGCGTCCTGCACCACCAACTGCCTCGCTCCGATGGCTAAGGCTCTCAACGACTACGCTCCCGTCGTCAGCGGCATCATGACCACCGTCCACGCCTACACCGGCGACCAAATGATCCTCGACGGTCCGCAGCGCAAGGGCGACCTCAGAAGGTCCAGAGCCGGCGCGCAGAACATCGTTCCCAACAGCACCGGCGCCGCTAAGGCGATCGGTCTGGTCATCCCCGAGCTCAACGGCAAGCTGATCGGCTCCGCTCAGCGCGTCCCGACCGCGACCGGTTCCACCACCATCCTCGTCGCCGTCGTCAAGGGCAAGGATGTCACCAAAGAGGGCATCAACGAGGCTATGAAGTCCGAGGCGACCGAGTCCTTCGGCTACAACACCGACGAGATCGTCTCTTCCGACGTCATCGGCATGAAGTACGGCTCGCTGTTCGACGCGACCCAGACCATGGTCAGCAAGATCGACGACGACACCTACCAAGTCCAGGTCGTCTCTTGGTACGACAACGAGAACTCCTACACCAGCCAAATGGTCAGGACGATCAAGTACTTCTCCGAATTGAAGTAACAACGCGCTCAAGCCTCGCCTCGCGGCGGGGCTTTTGTCGTTTTTTTGGAGGTCTATCATGGCAAACAATTCCAACAAGAAGCAATCCAATTCCACCGGCAAGCGCGGCAGCGTCGTCAGCACCGGCAATATCATCAATCTGCTCGCGTGCATCGCGATCTGCGTCTCCGTCGTCGTCTATGTCGTCAACCTCATCGTCAACGCCGTCGACGGCTCGCTCGGCACGGTCGGCACCGTCCTGACCACGATCAAGGACATCTGCGTCGTCATTGCGCTCGGCTTCCCGACGTTGATGTATGCGCGCGGCAAGAAGCAATGGGTGAAACTCATCATCTATGTGTTGTTGGCGGTGTTCTTGGTTCTTGCCATCCTCGGCAACGTACTTATTTGACCGCACATAACGGCACACCTTCGCCCCGTTCGGAACGTCTCGGCGTCTGACCGTGTACGATCAAGTACACTGGGTCGCCGCCTCGCAACCCGAACGGGGCGAATCTGCACCATTCTGTTCGGTCAAATTTTTTATAAGTAGGTGAGTATCGCACAGACAAAAATGCCGACAGCAAAAATGCTGTCGGCATTTTTTTGTCGATAGAGCGCATACGCGCCGCGCGGCGGTATCCGTATTTTGCCGAGCCGGCGCGGACGGCGACGAATGACGGAATACGGCGCCGTTTACGGCAGGATCAAATAAGCGCGCGCGGAGAGCAAATACGCGCCCGATTCGAAAGGCGCGCCGTACGGAGCGGCGCCGACCCCGTGCGGCGGCGCAAAACGCTTGCCTGCGGCGGCGATTTGAGTTACAATAGCGGTATGGAAAACGTGATCGAGACAAAGAGGCTCGTTCTGCGCCCGTGGAGGGAAGAGGACGCGCCGTTTATGCATCAATGGCTTTGCCGCGACGACATCGCCAAGGCGTGCGGCGTGCATCCGCACGCGAGCATTGACGACAGCCTTGCGGCGATACGTCACGCCGAGCACACGCCCGGCTATCGCGTCGTCACTTTGCACGACGGCTGTCCGGTCGGCGCGGTCGCGCTGGTCGAGGGCACCGAGCGCGCACGCGCCGCAGGCACGCAGGCGGAGCTCATCTTTTGGATCGCCGCGCCCTATCGCGGGGACGGCTATGCGACCGAGGCGTGCGAGGCGATGCTCGAGTACGGCTTCGGCGAAATGGGCTTTGACAGCGCGTCATGCAACATCGTCGGCATGAACGACCGCCCGATGAAGACGGCGGTGAGGCTCGGCTTCGAGTACGCATTTGTCGAGAGAACGCGCCTCTACGACGGCGAGGTCACGTCGCTGGTCTACACCGTCATGCTCAAAGAGAGCTGGACCTACCGCCACCGCCAAAGATGAAACGATCCGAGTGGTCTGTCCCGTGCCGCGCTCGTGCGGGAGAGTAAAAGTGCGACGCGCGCCCTCGGGCGCGTTTTTTGCAGTATTGCTTAACCGAATTTTGTCTATTGAGAATTTTTGCACTTTTTGACAAAAATTCTCAATAGACGACATATGGCTGAAACGAAAAAACGGGAGCGCCGCGGCGCTCCCGTCATTTTGCATGATTTTCGAAATTTACCTCATCGTCTCGACGTCAAAGACGTCGTCGCACAGCTTCTCGGCGTAAAGGGGCTCGTGGCTGACGAGGATCACCGCGCCCTCGTAGGCGTCGAGCGCCTCGAAAAGCGCCTCTTTGGCGTTGACGTCGAGGTGGTTGGTCGGCTCGTCGAGGATGAGCAGATTGCTCTGCCTTTGCATCAGCGCGCACAGCTTGATCTTGACCTGTTCGCCGCCCGACAGCGAGCCGATCGCCTTGGTCGCCAGCTCCTTTTTGATGCCCACGCCGGCGAGCGCGTTGCGGATGTCCTTTTGCGACATGCGCGGATAGGTCTCGTTCATGAACGTGACCGCGTTCATCGCGGGAGAGCGGAAGACGAGATCTTGCTCGATGTAGTTCGTCTTGACGTTGGGGTTGTAGCGGAACGTGCCGCCCACCGCTTTGAGCCGCCCGACAAGCGTCTTGAGCAGCGTCGTCTTGCCGATGCCGTTCGTGCCGCGGACCCACAATTTGGACGTGCTCGTCAGCGTGAACGAGATCGGCGGCAAGATCGCCTTGCCGTCATAGCCCACCTCGAGCCCCTCGACGTCGAGCAGGTGCTTGGTCACCAGAAGAGTGTAGGGGAAGGAGAAGGTCGGCTTTTCGACGCTGATCGGCTTTTGCATCACCTCGATGCGGTCGAGCATCTTTTTGCGGCTGTTCGCCATGCCGGCGGTCGCGGCGCGCGCCTTGTTGCGCGCGATGTATTCTTCCATCCGCTTGATCTCGCGCTGCTGGCGCTCGTAACTGTCCGCGTATTGTTTGGCGTTCTGCTCGTGCTGGGCGAGATATTCGTCGTAGTTGCCCCAATATTTGCGGATCTGACCGTTCTCGATGTTGATGATGATCTTGCACACCGCGTTGAGGAACACCGTGTCGTGCGACACGAGGATGAACGTCCCCTTGTAGCCGTCCAGGAACTTGCGCAGCCACTCGATGTGTTCGAGGTCGAGGAAGTTGGTCGGCTCGTCCAAAAGCATGACGTCGAGGTCTTCGAGCAGCAATTTGGCGAGCATCACCTTGGCGCGCTGTCCGCCGCTCAGCTTGAAGATCGGCGTGTCGTAGCCGAGCGCCGCGACCCCGAGCCCGCCCGCGACCTTTTTGATCTTGGCGTCGAGATCGTAAAATTCCGCGCGGTCGAGCTCGTCCTGCATGCGGCTGCTGCGCGCGATCAGCTTGTCCAATTCGTCCGGATCGGAGACGGAGCCCATTTGCTCGTACAATTTCTCCAACCGCTCGTTGAGCTCGAAGAGGTGAGTGAACGAACCTTGCAGATATTGCATCACGGTCAGGCTCTTGTCGACCTGCGCGTGCTGGTCGAGATAGCCGAAACGCACGCCGCTCAGCCACTTGATCTCGCCGGCGTCCTGCGACAGCCTGCCCGAAATGATGTTCATGAATGTGGACTTGCCCGCGCCGTTCAGCCCGACCACGCCGATATGCTCGCCGTTGTTGACGGTGAGGTCGGCGTTGTCGAACAGCACGCGGTTGTCATAGACGTGGGTCAAGCCCTTGACGGTCAATATGCTCATGACCTCTATTTTACATAGCGCGGGCGCGTAAGTCAAGCGCGCGAAGGGGTGCGGCAAGCCCGTTTCGCCGCGCCGCGTAAAACGGACACGATGTTGATTATGTCACGAGTTCGGGACAATTGTGAAAAAATTGTGCAAAAAATTTGTATATCGATATTGAAACGCGCGTAATTGTATGATATAATAAGGAAAAACGGGAGATGTCTCGCACACTTTATGGAAAAGAATCTTCAATTGCCGATCTACCTGTTCCATGAGGGGACAAATTACGAAAGCTACAAGCTCTTCGTGCCGCACACCGACAAAAAGGACGGCGATGTCTGGACGTTCCGCGTCTGGGCGCCGCACGCAAAGAGCGTGTCCGTCGTCGGCGATTTCAACGGCTGGGACGCCGAAAAGAACGTCTGCCGCGCGATCGCTCCCGGCATTTGGGAGTGCGTGATCGAGGGGCTCAAAGACTTCGACGCGTACAAGTATTGCATTACCGCCGCAAACGGCAAGACGGTGCTCAAATGCGACCCCTATGCGGCGCACGCCGAGACCGCGCCCGCAAACGCTTCCAAATTGTATCGTTCCCGTCACGTCTGGCGCGACTCCAAGTGGATGAGCGCGCGCAAAAACCGCGACCCCTACCGCTCGCCGATGAACATCTACGAGGTCCATCTCGGCAGCTGGAAGCGCTATGACGACGGCAACTTCTTCGACTATCGCAAGCTCGCCGACGAGCTGAGCGCATATTGCATCGAGATGGGCTACACCCATGTCGAGATTTTGCCCGTCACCGAGTACCCGTTCGACGGCAGCTGGGGCTATCAGGTCACCGGCATGTTCGCGCCCACGTCGCGCTACGGCACCCCCGACGACTTCCGCTATTTCGTCGACCTCATGCACCGCAAGGGCATCGGCGTCATCCTCGATTGGGTCGTCGCCCATTTTCCCAAGGACGAGCACGGGCTTTGCGACTTTGACGGACAAGCCCTCTACGAATATGAGGACGAGCTCAAAAAGGAGCACAAGGAGTGGGGCACGCGCGTGTTCGACTACGGCAAAAAAGAGGTGCGCAGCTTCCTCATCTCGTCCGCCAACTATTGGGCGGAGGAGTTCCACGTCGACGGCATCCGCATGGACGCGGTCGCCAGCATGCTCTACCTCGACTACGGCAGGCGCGGCGGCGAGTGGCGCCCCAACGCGTTCGGCGGCAACTACAACCTCGAGGCGATCGACTTCATCAAACAGCTCAACACCGAGATGCTGACCCGCCACGAGGGTCTGCTGATGATCGCGGAGGAGTCGACCGCATTCCCGATGGTCACAAAGCCCGCGTACGACGGCGGCTTGGGCTTCAACTTCAAGTGGAACATGGGCTGGATGAACGACATGCTGTGCTATGTCTCCGCCAACCCCTTCTTCCGCAAGGACATGCACGACAAGGTGACGTTCGCAATCACCTATGCTTTCTCCGAGAACTACATCCTGCCCATCTCGCACGACGAGGTCGTCCACGGCAAGCACTCTTTGCTCGACAAGATGCCGGGCGAATACACCGAAAAGTTCTCGGCGATGAAGGCGTTCCTCGGCTTTATGTATGCCCACCCCGGCAAGAAATTGCTGTTCATGGGCAGCGAGTTCGGGCAGTTCATCGAGTGGGACTACAAAAAACAGCTCGATTGGTTCTTGCTCGGCTACGAGAGCCACCGCAGACTGCACGCCTTTGTCAAAAAACTCAACGAGTACTACCTCGCCCACCCCGAGATGTACGACCTCGATTGCAGCTATGACGGCTTCAAGTGGATCGTCGTCGACGACAACACGCAAAACATCGTCTCCTTCGTGCGCTATGACGAGAAGGGCGACTATACGATCGCGGTCGTCAACTTCAGCCCCATCCGCCGCCAAAGCTATTGCATGGGCGTGCCCGAGATGAGACAATACGAGGTCGCCCTCGACAGCAACGCGGTCGAGTTCGGCGGAGACGACGCCGAGGCGGCGGTCTATGACGCCGAGGACGGCGCGATGCACGGCCACGAGCAGTTCATCCGCATGGATATCCCCGCCAACAGCGTGATCTATCTGCGTCCGGGCAAGGCGCTCAAACGCAAAAAGCGCAAGGTCAGGGAAGAAGAACAAAAGCCGGTCAAGGCGGACAAAAAGGCGTCCGCTCAGGCAAAGAAAGCGGCAAAAGACGCCGCGCCTCAAAAAGAGACAAAGCGCAAAAAAGCGCAAAAATAAGCGAGACAGGGAGGAAATTATGTATTCCAACAAAAAAGAATGCGTCGCTATGCTGCTTGCCGGCGGACAGGGTACGAGGTTGTACAGCCTGACCGCGCACGTCGCAAAGCCGGCGGTTTCTTTCGGCGGCAAGTATCGCATCATCGACTTTCCGCTGTCCAATTGCATCAATTCCAACATCGACACGATCGGCGTGCTGACCCAATATCAGCCCTTCGAACTCAACGAATATATCGGCAACGGCCAGCCGTGGGACCTCGACAGGCTCAACGGCGGCGTGTTCGTGTTGCCGCCCTATATGAAGAGCGCCAAGTCGGATTGGTACAAGGGCACCGCCAACGCGATCTATCAGAACATAGACTTCATCGACAAGTTCTCGCCCGAATACGTCCTCGTGCTGTCGGGCGACCACATCTACAAGATGGACTACTCGGACATGCTCGACTTCCACAAGAGCAAGGGCGCCGATTGTACGATTGCGGTCATCAACGTCTCGCTCGAAGAGGCGTCGCGCTTCGGCATCATGAACACCAAGCCCGACGGCTCCGTCTACGAGTTTGAAGAAAAACCCAAAAAGCCAAAGAGCACCAACGCCTCGATGGGCATCTACATCTTCAATTGGCAGGTGCTGCGCAAGTATTTGATCGACGACGAAGCCAACCCCGACAGCCACAACGACTTCGGCAAGGACGTCATCCCCGCGATGCTGAACGGCGGCCGCAAATTGTACGCCTACCGCTTTGACGGCTATTGGAAGGACGTCGGCACGATCAAGAGCCTTTGGGAAGCCAATATGGACCTCATCGACCGCAACAGCGGTCTCAACATAGAGGACGCGTCGTGGAAGATCTACGCGCGCAACGCCGCCGAGCCGCCGCACTTCGTCGGCGACCACGCGGACATCATCAACTCGCTGGTCACCGAGGGCTGCGAGATCGACGGCACGATCCGCAACAGCGTCATCTCCTCGCGCGTCGAGATTCAGCGCGGCGCGGTCGTCGAGGACAGCAACATCATGCCCGGCGCGGTCGTCAAAGAGGGCGCAAAGGTCTACTATGCGATCGTCGGCGACGGAGCCGTCATCGAAGAGGGCGCGATCGTCGGCGAGGCGCAGGACAACGTCCCCGTCGAAGAGGTCAAGATCACCGTCGTCGGTCCCGGCGCGGTCGTCAAAAAGGGCACGGTCGTACCCGTTGCCGCAATGGTGGATTGAGGTGAAGATATGAACAACGAAATGATGAGTATAATCTTTGCGAGCGACAACGAGACCAAGCTCAACGAATTGACCATCCACCGCACGACGGCGTCGCTTCCGTTCTGCGGCAGGTACAGGTTCATCGACTTCACGCTGTCCAACCTCGTCAACAGCAACATCACGACGATCGGCATCGTCACGCGCAACAACTACTCCTCGCTGATGGACCACATCAGGATGGGCAGAGATTGGGACCTCAACCGCAAAAACAGCGGCATCGCCGTCTTCCCGCCGTATGCGTCCAACACGTCGCGCACGATGTTCAAGGGCAAGATCGAGGCGCTGTACGGCATCCTCGACTACATCGAAAAGGCGACCGAGGAATATGTCGTCCTCACCAACAGCAACATCGCGACCAACCTTGACTTCGAGGACGTGTACAAAAAGCACATCGCCGCCGGCGCGGACATCACGATGCTGACCTATTCGTCTCATTCGACGTCGTCGCGCCGCGTGCTCGTCGACACCGACAAGTCGGGCAAGGTCGTTGGTACGCGCATCACGTCCACGCTCAGCGAGGACATCGCCGAGGTCGGGCTCAACATCTATCTGCTCAAAAAAGATCTGTTGATCTCGCTGATTACGGACAGCTATGAGCGCGGCTATACCGACTTCGAAAAGCACATCATTCAGCAAAACGTCGCAAAGCTGGGCATTTATGCCTATCACGTCGACGGATATGCGGCGATCATCGACGACGTCAAGTCGTACTACACCGAGAGCATGCGCATCCTCGACACCGACATCCGCAACGATTTGTTCTATCGCTGCGGCAAGATCTTCACAAAGGTCAAAGACTCCGTCCCGACCAAGTACGGCGCGGGCGCCAGCGTTCGCAATTCACTGATCGCCGACGGCTGCGAGATCAACGGCAGGGTGGAGAACAGCATCCTCTTCCGCGGCGTCGTCGTCGATGAGGGGGCATACATCAGCAATTCCATCGTCATGGAGAACGGTCGGATCATGAAGTATTCCGAACTTCGCTACACGATCACCGACAAGGACGTCACCGTGACGGAGGACAAGACGATCAGCGGCTCGGAGAACTATCCCGTCGTCATCGTCAAAAACAAGACCGTTTGAGGAGGGAATATGGCAAGAAAAGCTAGCGAAAAACCCGCCGCGAAGGCGCCCAAGACCGCGCCCGAAAAGGCGGAGGTCAAGTTGCAAGAGGCAGCCGCCGCATTGACCGCCGAGGTCAAGGCGGAGGAGAAAAAGGCAAAAGCGCCGGCAAAGAGGGTGTCCAAGCCCAAGGCGCCCAAGCAGGAGGCGCCCAAGGCGGAAAAGTCCGAACCCAAAGCGGAAAAGCCCGAACCCAAAGCGGAAAAGCCCGAACCCAAGGCGGAAAAACCCGTCAAAGAGGCAAAGCCAAAGGCTAAAAAAGAGGCGAAACCCGCGCAAAAGAAAGAGGAGAAGACCGTCGAAAGCAAGCCCGAAACAAAGCTCGAGCCGCAGGCGGCGAAGGTCGAACAGCCTCAGCCTGCGCCCAAGGCGGAAGCCGCTCCGGCGAAGAAAAAGATCTTGTTCGTCACCTCGGAGGCGGCTCCGTACGTCAAGACGGGCGGGCTCGGCGAGGTCGCCGCGGCTCTGCCCAAGGCGCTCGTCCGCAAGGGGTACGACGTGCGCGTCGTGCTGCCGCTGTACTTCAACATCCCCGGCGAATTCCGCCGCACGATGCAATACCTCGGCTGCTGCTATGTCTCGCTCGCGTGGCGCTATCAATATTGCGGCGTGTTCACGCATATGTACGACGGCGTCAGATATTACTTCATCGACAACGAGTACTATTTCAAGCGCAACGGACTGTACGGGCACTATGACGACGCCGAGAGGTTCGCGTACTTCTCGAGGGCGGTGCTCGAGGCGCTGCCGATCATGGACTTCAAGCCGGACATCATCCACTGCAACGATTGGCAGACGGGCTTGACCCCGGTCTATCTCGACACTTACTATCGCGGCTCCGATTTCTGCCGCACGTCGCGCACGGTGTTCACCATCCACAACATTGAGTTCCAGGGCAAGTACGGCGAGGACATCATCGGCGACATCGTCGGTCTGCCCGGCGACAGAAGGTCGCTGGTCACCTATCAGGGCTGCGCCAACTTCATGAAGGGCGGCATCGAGTGCGCCAACCGTGTAACGACCGTCTCGCCGACCTACGCCAAGGAGATCCTCGACCCCTATTACAGCTTCGGTCTGCAGGACATCCTCAACGCGCGCCGCTACAAGCTGAGCGGCATCGTCAACGGCATCGACAACGAGCGCAACGACCCCGCGACGGACAAGGCGCTGTTCAAGAATTACGACAAGACGACCGTCTCGGAGAAGTATCTCAACAAGACGGGGCTTCAACAGCTGCTCGGGCTTCCGGTCAAGCCGTCGGTCGCAATGATCGGCATGGTCGGCAGGCTGACCGAACAAAAGGGGCTCGACCTCATCCGCAGCGTGTTCGACGACATCCTCGCCAAGGGCATTCAGATGGTAGTGCTGGGCACCGGCGATTGGAAGTACGAGTCCATGCTCAAAGACATGCAGCGCAAATATCCCGAAAAATTGCGCGCGATCATCAACTTCTCGAGCGACATGGCGAGCAAGATCTACGCGGCGGCGGATATGTTCCTGATGCCCAGCAAGTTCGAGCCGTGCGGGCTCAGTCAAATGATCGCGATGCGCTACGGCACCGCGCCCATCGTCCGCGAGACGGGCGGTCTCAAAGACACCGTCGTCCCGTACAACGGCTCGACCGGGCAGGGCAACGGCTTCACCTTCTACAGCTACAACGCGCACGACATGCTGTACGCGATCGAGCGCGCGGTCGGGCTGTATTACGACTACAAGGACGATTGGAAAAAGCTGATCGCCAACGCGATGAACGCCGACTTCTCGTGGGACCGCATCTCCGAGCAATACGTCGAACTTTACGACCGTCTTTGAGATAATACGCAAAATGCGCGGTATTGCGGAACTTTTCGCAATACCGCGTAAACGCTTTGCAATTCGTGCGAAAAAGTGTATAATTGCATAGATAAGGCTTGTGGACGCAAGCCTTAGAATTTTGACAACGGGAGAGTATATGGAGAGAGAATACGACGCTGCGCGCGTCAAACAGATCCTCGAGATCAAGGCTCAGACCTATTTCGGAGTGCCTCTTGCCGAGGCAAGCAAGACGCAGGTCTACAAGGCGGTCTGCATGACCGTCAGGGACATCTTGACCGAGATGCGTTTGGAGTTCAAGCGCAAGCGCAAGGAACAGAAAACAAAACAAGTCTACTACATGTCGATGGAGTTTTTGCTGGGCAGGTCGCTCAAAAACCACCTGTTCAACCTCGGCATGACCGATATTTTCGCCGAGGCGGTCAAGCCGCTCGGCGTGTCCATGGACGAGCTGTATGCGATCGAGCCCGACGCGGGTCTCGGCAACGGCGGTCTCGGCAGATTGGCGGCTGCGTATATGGAGTCGCTGACCAACCTCGACTATGTCGCAAGCGGTTTTTCGATCAGATACGACTACGGCATCTTCAAGCAGAAGATCGCCGACGGCTGGCAGATCGAGATGCCCGACGAGTGGCTCGAAAACGGCGACGTCTGGCTCGCTCCGCGCGAAGAGGACACCTTCGAGGTGCGCTTCGGCGGCACGGTCGACCAGCATTGGGACAACGGCAGGCTCTACATCGACTACAAGGACTGCGACGTCGTGCAGGCGGTGCCCTATGACATGAACATCAGCGGCTATCACGTCCCGGCGGTCAACAAGCTCAGGCTTTGGTCGGCGAAGGCGCCGGTCGACTTCGACATGAACCTGTTCGCGCAAGGGCAGTATGTCAAGTCGTTGCAGAACAAGGCTCTCGCCGAGTCCATCTGCAAGGTGCTCTATCCTGCGGACCACCACGTCGAGGGCAAGATGCTGCGCCTCAAACAGCAATACTTCTTTGTGTCTGCGTCCATTCAGTCCATCATCAAGACGCATCTGCGCGACTACGGCACGCTCGACAACCTGCCCGACAAGGTCGCGATCCACATCAACGACACCCATCCCACGCTGTGCATCCCCGAATTGATGAGGCTGCTGCTCGACGAGTACGGCTACAGCTGGGACGACGCGTGGAGCATCGTCAGGCGCACGATCTCCTACACCAACCACACGGTCATGGCGGAGGCGCTCGAGAAGTGGCCCGAGGGCATCTTCAAGCAGCTTTTGCCGCGCATCTATCAGATCGTCTGCGAGATCAACCAGCGATTCTGCAACGAGCTCTGGTCGTTCTATCCCAACGATTGGAACAAGGTCGCCTACAACGCGGTGCTTTCGCACAATCAGATCAAGATGGCGAACATGTGCCTCGCCGCGTCGCACACCGTCAACGGCGTCTCCGAGCTCCACTCCGAGATCCTCAAAAACGACGTGTTCAACGACTACTACAAGATGCACCCCGGCGTGTTCACCAACGTCACCAACGGCATCACCTACCGCAGGTGGCTCGCGCAGGCGAACCCCGAACTCGCCGCGTTCATCACCGAACTCATCGGCGACGGCTTCATGAAGGACGCCGACAAGCTCAAGGGGCTCGAAAAGTTCAAGGGCAAGAGAGACGTGCTCGACAAGTGGCTCGAGATCAAGAGACGCAACAAGCTCAAACTCGCCGAGTACATCAAAGAGAGCAACGGCGTCGTCGTAAACCCCGATTCCATCTTCGACGTGCAGGTCAAGAGGTTGCACGAGTACAAGCGTCAATTGCTCAACGCGCTGCACATCCTCGACACCTACTATGCGCTCAAAGCCAATCCGTCGCTCGACATCAATCCGCGCACCTATATCTTCGGCGCGAAGGCGGCGCCCAGCTACTATATGGCGAAGCAGATCATTCGCCTCATCTGCCAGCTGGGCAACCTGATCAACAACGACCCGCAGGTCAACGAAAAGCTCAAGGTCGTCTTCCTCGAGAACTACCGCGTCTCGCTCGCAGAGATGATCATGCCTGCGTCCGACGTGTCCGAGCAGATCTCCGTCGCGGGCAAAGAGGCGTCCGGCACCGGCAACATGAAGTTCATGATCAACGGCGCGGTGACCATCGGCACTATGGACGGCGCGAACATCGAGATCCACAGCGCCGTCGGCGACGAGAACATCTTCATCTTCGGCTTGCTTGCAAACGAGGTCGAGGAACTGTCCAAGAACGGCTATGAGCCGACCTCGTACTACCACCACAACGCGCGTATCAAGGCGGTCATAGACGGTCTGCACGCAGGCATCGCGGGCGTCAGCTTCGGCGAGATCGCCGACAGTCTCACAGTGGGCAGCGGCGGCGCCGACCCCTACAAGGTGCTCGCCGACTTCCAATCCTATTGCGACGCGCAGGACAGGCTGGACAGGGCATATTCCGACCGTGAGCGCTGGGGCAGAATGTCGCTGATGAACACCGCCGAGTCCGGCTTCTTCTCCTCCGACCGCAGCGTCAAGGAGTACGCCGACAGGATCTGGAACCTCAAACCCGTCCGCATGACGGCGAAAAAGAGCAAGTGATATGCAAATCCGTTACGACGAAAACTCCGTGCAATGCAAGTCCCCGTTCGGGGCGGTCAAAGCGGGCGCGAAGGTCGCGTTCACAGTCTTTGCAAAGGACGGAGTCTTCATCAATCGCATCAATGTGATCATCTCGGACGACGACGGCGAAAGCCTCGTCGTCTCGCCGCTTTCTTACATAGACAAAGAGGACGGCGTCAGCCGCTTCTGCGGCAACGTCCGCATCGACAAGCCGGGGCTGTATTGGTACCGCTTCGAGCTGGACACCGAGCTTGGCATCTTCTTCAAGCGCAAAGGGGAGAGCGAGGACTATCAATTGACGGTCTATTCCAAGACTTTCCGCACCCCGTCCGCGCTCAAAGGCGGCACGATCTATCACATCTTTGTCGACAGATTTTGCAAGGGCGAAGACCTAGGCGTCGTGCCGCACGGCGTGCAAAAGGAGTGGAACGAGCCGCCCACATTGCGCGACCCCGACGGCGTGTACCGCGCCAACGACTTCTACGGCGGCAATTTGCAGGGGATCATCGACAAGCTCGACTATCTCGAGTCGCTCCGCGTAAGCGCGATCTATCTGTCGCCCGTCTTCGAGTCGTCGTCCAACCACCGCTACGACACCGGCGACTATCTCAAGATCGATCCTCTTCTCGGCACCGAGGACAAGTTCCGCGAATTGGTCGAGAGGGCGGCGGAGAGGGGCATCTTTGTCATCTTGGACGGCGTGTTCAACCACACCGGCGCGGACAGCCGCTACTTCAACAAGTTCGGCAGATACGACTCCGTCGGCGCCTATCAGTCCAAGGGCAGCAAATACTACGATTGGTACCGCTTCTACGATTGGCCTGACGGCTATGACAGCTGGTGGGGCGTGACCGTCTGCCCGACCGTCAACAAGGACGCCGAGGGCTGGCGAAAACTCGTCTTGCACAAGGGCGGAGTCATCAAAAAGTGGACCGCGATGGGAGTCAAGGGCTGGAGGCTCGACGTCGTCGACGAACTGCCCGAAAAGACCGTCCGCGACATCCGCCGCGCGATCAAGAGCGTCGACCCCGACGCCACCGTGATCGGCGAGGTCTGGGAGGACGCGTCCAACAAGATCAGCTACGGCAAACGCCGCCACTATCTGCTGGGCGGAGAGCTCGACGGCGTGATGAACTATCCGTTCAAGGACGCGATACTGCGCTATGCCAAGGGCGGAGACGCCGCCGCTTTCTGCGACGCGGTCAAGGTCATCTGCAACCACTATCCCAAGAGCGCGCTCGATTGCTGTATGACGCTGATCGGCACTCACGACACCGTGCGCGCGCTGAACGCGCTCGCCGATTTCGACGCGTCCGTGATGACCAAAGAGGAGAGGGCGCACGTCCGTCTCGACGGCGCGATCTTGGACGAAGCCAAGGCGCGCGTCCGCGTCGCCGCGACGCTGCAATTTATGCTGCCGGGCATTCCGTCGATATATTACGGCGACGAAATCGCGATGCAGGGCTATGAAGATCCGCTCAATCGCATGCCGATGGCGTGGGACGACGCCGACGAAGACACGCTCGCGTTCTACCGCCGCCTCGCCGCCGTGCGCGCGTCGCACAAGCCGCAGGTCACGGGAGACATCGACATCTATGTCAGGGACGGGCTATTGGTCCTCGTCCGCACCGCGCGCGTCAAGCAATTGACAGTCGTCGCAAACAATTCCGGCGAGAGCAAGCCTCTCGGCGAATACGCCGATTCGGTCGACCTCTTGACGGGCAAAAAAGTCTTCGATCTGCCGCCCTGTTCGGTCGCGGTCTTCGAGACGAGAAAGGCTTGATTGTCAATCTTTGATTCGCCGCCGAAAGGCGGCGGATTTGTTTGAGCGGCGAAAGCCGCCGGTTTTCGCCATTGACACCGCGGCTTATCGTATGGTATAATATAGGCAATTCGATAGGGTAGGTAAATTATGCTGAAGCTTTCGGGCATTGAAAAATCTTTCGGTAAAAAGCACGTCCTCAAGGGCGTCGACCTCGTCGTCGGCGACGGCAGGATATGCGGTCTGCTCGGGCTCAACGGCGAGGGCAAGAGCACGTTGATGAAGATAGTTTGCGGTCTTGTCGTTCCCGACGGCGGAAGCGTGGAGATCGACGGCAATCTCGTCAAGCCCGGCAAGGCGCCCAAAGGCGTCGGCGCGATGATCGAGGCGCCTGCGTTTTACGGCGGACTCAGCGGTTACGACAATCTGGAATTGATGCGCGTCCTCTGTGACGGAGTGCCCGAGGAGAGAGTGGGCGAAGTGCTGCGCGTCGCCGGCATAGCGTCGAGCGCGACCGTCAAGGTCAAGGACTATTCCCAAGGCATGAAGCAGAGGCTCTATTTTGCGTTCGCGCTGCTCAAGCGGCCGCGCGTGCTCATTCTCGACGAGCCGTTCGTCAACGTCGACCCGGTCAGCGTAAAGCTGTTCGAAGACGTAATCAAGGCGCTTGCCGCGGACGGTTGTACGGTTTTGATCTCGGGGCATATCATCGCCGAGCTCAAAAACGTATGCGACAGCGCGGCGATCCTCGACGGCGGCACGATCAAACGCAATTTCGACGACCTGTCGTCGGTCGACCTCGAAAAGGAATTTTTGTCGGCGGTCTCGTCGAGCGGTGACGTCAGATGAAAGAGGTCTTTGTCACCGCCTATTTGAGATTTGGCAAGAGCAAGTTTCTCGTAGTCTGCGCGGCGGCGATCGTGTTGATGCTGCTCGGGACGATCGTGGGGCTTGCCGTCTCGGCGGCGGGTGCGGAAGTCGGCGCTCAAAAGAGCGACACGATACTTCTCGGCGGCGAAGACGTGCCCTATTCCGAATACTATCAATATTTGCTCGACGAATGCCTCAAAATTTATGAACGTGACGATTTGTCTCAAAGCGAAAAGGCGTCGCTCGAGATGGAGATCGCCGAATATCGCTTCTATCTTCAATCAAACACCAACACTACGCAATATTATCACGACGGCTACGGAGCGAAAAACGGCGGCGCCTATTGGATGCAGGTGCTGTTTTTCGTCGGCTTGTTCGCAAGTATGTTTTTGCCGATAGTGCTGACCGCATGGTTTTTGCCGGGCACAAAGAGCGGCGTCTTGAGGACAGAGTTTTTGACCGGGAGATCGCGCGCGGAGCTTTGGGGCGGCAAGACGGGCGCGGCGTTGGTCGCGTCGTCCGCGGCGCCGATCGTGTTTTCGCTCTCCGGGCTGATCTCGGCGTTGTGCACGCCGGATGCGATGTTCCTCGTCAAGGACGAATTGATCGGCAAAGTGTACGCCATATCAGTCTTTGCGCAATGGGCGGCGTTGACTGCGACGATGTTCGTCGTCGCATGGTCGGCGGCGGCTTTGGTGGAGCTCGTCACCTGCCTTTCGGGCGACTCCGTGGCAGGGGTCGCGGTACCGTGCGCGATCGTCTTGCTCTCAATTTTCGTCACGATTGCCGTGCTGTCGATCGTACCGGCGGAAGAGGCGGTCAAGTATGACTTTTCATGGATGCCTTTTTACGGTCTTATCGGCATGTTTCAGGTTGCGCCCGCGTCGGATGAGATCGTCATGATCGTCGCGCATGCGCTTGCGGCGGCGCTCGCATTGGGCGTTTCGAGATTCGCATTCGGGAGGAAGTCGCTGTGAAGGGCGGCTTTCGCGCCGCCGCGGCGGTCGATGTCAGACTTCATACAAGGCCGCTTTCGATTTTTGTATTTTTGGTCTCCGTGTTGATAATGATAGCGATAGTCGTGGAGTGCAGCAATCTTATCGGTGTCGGCGATCCGCATCGAACGACAGCCGAGGAGTATCGACAGCAGCTCGCCGATATAGAGAGGCAACTCGCCGCGCCGTCGTCGTCGCCTGTGGATCCGGCGGGTCACGAGGGTCTACTCTTTCGCAAGGCGATGATCGAGCGCTGTCTCGCGACCGGTACGTACACAAGTCAATATATCGAATTGGTCGCGCTCTCCGACGACTATTCCGATTACGGGCAGAGGGAGTGCGTCTATTTCATGTTCGGCGTCGTCATTGCCGTGATCGCATTCATCTGCGCGATGAGAGGGGCGTGGCGGATGTCGGAGATGTGTTCGCCGCAGATCAAAATGCTCACGCTCGGCGATCGTTCGCGCGGCGAGATGCTCGCCGCAGGTTTTGCGTTTGACGCTGCGGCATTGACGTTGTTGACGGTTGTCGCGTTTGCAATGCGCTCGATTTTGGCGGCTTCGCGCGGCATTGCCTATTTTTACGTCTACGGCGCGACCCCGCTTTTCGGCAGCGTTCACGAACTCTTTTTTGCTCAATTTTTGGCGGCGCTCGCTCTCGGTGCGGCGTGCTATTTTGGCGGTTTTCTCGCCGCGACGATCTCGCGCCGCTCACGCGCGCTCGTCGGGATGACGGTATTTTTGTGTGCTGCCGCGCTGTTTGTCGCGATTGCCGCGGCTCTCGAATACTTCGTCCCCGACGGTCCGACGATGCTCCTGCAAATTCCTCTCTTCGGCGTCGCGTTCTCGCTTGCCGGATTCAGAGAATATCCCTATTGGGTGCAACTTGTGCTTTGCGCGCTCGCGATTGCCGCGTTTTTGCCGCTGTCTTTGCGCAAATACAAGAAGATCTCTCTCTAAACGACCGTATCAAAGCGTATATTCGCCGTCGCGCGGCAACGAAGATGTTTGTGTACGCCGCCGTGACGCCGCCGGCTCTATGCGGCGCGTTCTTTGTCGCCGAAGCGAAAAAGAAAATGAGAATTATTCCCAATTTTGCTTGACAACCCCTATTTGCTATGATATAATGATGTCAAGGTAAAGGTATGGCAGGCAATTATTCGGTACAACGCGAGACGATCTATCAGGTGCTCAAGTCCACCAAGACTCACCCGAGCGCCGATTGGGTATACCGCCGTTGCAGGGATGTGCTCCCGGGCATAGGGCTCGCGACCGTCTATCGCAACCTCGAATTGCTCGTCGAACAGGGCAGGGCGATCAAGATCAACGTCGCGCAGGGCAAGGACAGGTATGACGCGGACGTCACTCCGCACTTTCACACCGTCTGCCCGATATGCGGCAAGGTCAGCGATTGCGACACGGACGGGGTCCTCGCCAAGGCTTTGGACGGAGAGTGCGAAAGGCGCGGCTATCAAGGCTGGTCGCTGATTTTCACCGATGTCTGTCCCGACTGCCGATCAACAAAACAAATCAAGATCTCACGATCTGATCAATAAAACCAATCGGAGGATAATATTATGGCAAAATACGTTTGCACCATTTGCGGTTATGTTCACGAGGGCGACAATCCGCCCGAAAAGTGCCCCATCTGCGGCGCTCCGGCGAGCAAGTTCGACAAGATGAGCGAGGAGCTCAGCTGGGCGGACGAGCACAGAGTCGGCGTTGCGAAAGGTCTCGACGAAGAGGTCGTGCAGGGCTTGCGCGAGAACTTCAACGGCGAGTGCTCCGAGGTCGGCATGTACCTCGCGATGAGCAGACAGGCGGAGCGCGAAGGCTATCCCGAGATCGCAGAGGCGTTCAAGAGATACGCGTTCGAGGAGGCGGAACACGCCGCCAAGTTTGCGGAGCTTTTGGGCGAAGTGCTGACCGCCGACACCAAGACCAACGTCAAGATGCGCATGGAGGCGGAGAACGGCGCTTGCTCCGGCAAGATGAAGATCGCAAAGCGCGCCAAAGAGCTCGGCTATGACGCCGTCCACGACACCGTCCACGAGATGGCAAAGGACGAGGCTCGCCACGGCTGCGGCTTCCAAGGGCTGTACAACAGATATTTCAAGAAATAATTTGGCGGCGACACGCCGTATATTGCAAAATTTCCGCGTCGCGAATTTGCGGCGCGGATATTTTTTGCGGCATATGCAAGTTTTGCGCGGAGCGCGAGTTTTTGAAAGTCGGAAAAGTTCAACATTCACAAGCACTTTTCAACGAATTTGACGATAGATTTGCCGAAAAGTGCCGCAAATTTGACGATACATCTGTCTCAAAATGCCGCAAATTTGACGATAGATTTGACAAAAAGTGCCGCAAATTTGACGATGCTCATATTTTTGCACGATCGGGCGCGAGCGTCTCGAAAATTTTTGAGCGAAAAAATAAGCGTTTTCGTTCAAAATTGGATGCAAGACGAAAAACGGACGCAAAAAAGCGCGCCCGAAACGGCGCGCTGTTGGTTTGTCATTTGCGCTTACTTTGCCTTGTGGTAAAGCTGTTTTGTCGAATAGATGGGTTCGCTGGTCACGTCCACGCCGAGTTTGCGGAAAATGGTCTCATCGACGGGGGAGAGGATGACCGTCGTGTGCACTTGACATCCTTTGAGCTTGCGCACCTGTTTGAGCGCCTTTTTGGCGACGTCGTTCGTCGCCGCCGAGATGGACAGCGCGATCAGCACTTCGTCCGTGTGCAGACGGGGATTGCGGCTGCCGAGCAGACCCGTTTTGAGTTCCTGTATCGGTTCGATCGCAATGGGCGAAAGCAGATTGATGTCGTCGTCGATGTGCGCGAGTTCTTTGAGCGCGTTGAGCAGCATCGCGGACGAACATCCGAACAGCGACGACGTCTTGCCGGTGACGATCTTGCCGTCCGGCAGTTCAATTGCCGCGGCGGGGGTGCCGGTGCGCTTTTCGCAGTCGAGCGCCGGTTTGACGACGTGGCGATAGTCTGTCGTCAGTCCCAATTTGTCCATAATCAAAGCGATCTTGCCGACCTCGACGTCATTGTTGTTTCCGCGTCGCTGGGCAACGATCGCCTTGTAGTAGCGGCGGATGATCTCCTGTTTGCTCGCCTCGCAGCACACCTCGTCGTCGCAGATCGCGTAGCCCGCCATATTGACGCCCATGTCCGTCGGCGACTTGTAGGGGGAGTGCCCCATCAGCTTTTCGAAAAGCGCGTTGAGCACGGGGAAGATCTCGATGTCGCGGTTGTAGTTGACCGCAACCTTGCCGTATGCGCTCAAATGGTAGGGGTCGATCATATTGACGTCGTTGAGGTCGGCGGTCGCCGCCTCGTAGGCGATGTTGACGGGATGGTCGAGCGGCAGGTTCCAGACAGGGAAGGTCTCGTACTTTGCATATCCCGCCTTGACGCCGCGCTTGTAGTCGTGATAGAGCTGCGACAGGCAGGTCGCCATCTTGCCGCTGCCGGGACCGGGGGCGGTGATGACGACAAGCTGCTTTGTCGTCTCGATATATTCGTTCTTGCCGTAGCCCTCGTCGCTGACGATGTGGGAGATGTTGTGGGGATAGCCCTCGATGTGGTAGTGGCGGTAGACTTTCAGTCCCAATTTTTCTAGCCTGTGTTTGAAAGCGATAGCTTTGACATTCTTTTCGTCAAATTGCGAAAGCACGACGCTGCCGACGTAAAGCCCTTTGCTGCGGAAGATGTCAATCAAGCGGAGCACGTCTTCGTCGTAGGTGATCCCGAGGTCGGCGCGCAGCTTGTTGGCGGCGATGTCGTTGCTGTTGATGACGATGACGACCTCCGCCTTGTCTTTGAGCTCTTGCAGCATGACAATCTTGTTGTCGGGCGCAAAGCCGGGCAGCACGCGCGAGGCGTGAAAGTCGTC
>NHCFR05603__coassemble_246_pt1 | contig 57246 bp, 51 predicted proteins | sample NHCFR05603__metabat2_high_PE_018 | metagenome-assembled genome bin NHCFR05603 | reverse complement strand
CGCACTTGGACGCGCAAAACGGGATGTGCAGATACAGCCCCGCGCTCATTTGTCGAATTTGAGAATGGTCATGAACGCCTCGCTCGGCACCTCTACGCTGCCGACCTGGCGCATGCGCTTTTTGCCCTCTTTTTGCTTTTCGAGCAGCTTCTTTTTGCGCGTGATGTCGCCGCCGTAACACTTGGCGAGGACGTCCTTGCGCATCGCCTTGACCGTCTCGCGCGCAATGACCTTGCCGCCTATCGCCGCCTGTATCGGGATCTCGAACAGCTGGCGAGGAATCACCTCTTTGAGCTTTTCAGCGATGCCTCTGCCGCGCGCATACGCCTTGTCGCGGTGCACGATCAGGCTGAGCGCGTCGCAGATCTCGCCGTTGAGCAAGATGTCGAGTTTGACAAGGTCGCTCTCCTTGTAGCCGGCGACCTCGTAGTCGAGGCTCGCATAGCCGCGCGTGCGCGATTTGAGCGAGTCGAAAAAGTCGTAAATGATCTCGTTGAGCGGCATCTCGTAATCTATCTTGACGCGCGTAGGCTCGAGGTAGGTCATGTTGACGAACGTGCCGCGCTTGTCCTGACACAGCTCCATGATCGAGCCGACATACTCGGGCGGCGTGTAGAGAAAGGCGTTGACGACCGGCTCTTCCATGTGGTCGATCTCGCCCGCCGGCGGAAGGTCGGACGGATTGGAGACGGTGACCACCTCGCCGCTCGTCTTGACGACGCGGTAGGACACGCCGGGAGCGGTCGTGATGAGGTCGAGATCGAACTCGCGCTCCAACCTCTCCTGGATGATCTCCATATGCAAAAGCCCGAGAAAACCGCAGCGGAACCCGAAGCCGAGCGCCTTGGAAACGTCGGGCTCATAGACAAGTGACGCGTCGTTGAGTTTGAGTTTTTCGAGCGCGTCTTTGAGGTCGTTGTAGCGCGCCCCGTCCGTCGGATAGATGCCGCAATAGACCATCGGAGACACCTCTTTGAAGCCTTCGAGCGGCTCCTTGACTCCGCCGACGGCAAAGGTGATCGTGTCGCCGACCTTGGTGTCCGCGACGTTCTTGACGCTGGCGCACAGATAGCCGACGTCGCCGGCGCTAAGGTTGTCGCACGGCGTAGCGCGCGGCGTGAACACTCCGACCTCGGTGACGTCGAACTCACGCCCCGTCGAAAACATCTTGATGCGGTCGCCGACCTTGACCGCGCCGTCAAAGACGCGAATGAACGAAATCGCGCCCTTGTAGCTGTCGTAGTAGCTGTCAAAGATGAGCGCTTTGAGCGGCTTGTCCGCGTCGCCGTGCGGCGGAGGCAGCATCTCGACGACCTGACGGAGCACGTCGTCGATGCCTATCCCCTCCTTTGCGGAGACGAGCGGCGCCTGCGACGCGTCCAGCCCGATGACGTCCTCGATCTCCTTGCGCACCTCTTCGGGGCGCGCGGACGGCAGATCTATCTTGTTGATCACGGGAATGATCTCGAGGTCGTTGTCGAGCGCGAGATAGACGTTGGTCAGCGTCTGCGCCTCGATGCCCTGCGACGCGTCAACGATGAGGATCGCCCCTTCGCACGCTTTGAGCGAACGCGACACCTCGTAGGTGAAGTCGACGTGTCCCGGCGTGTCGATGAGATTGAGCTCATATTGTTCGCCGTTGTAGGTATAGTTCATCCTGACCGGGGTCAGCTTGATCGTGATGCCGCGCTCGCGCTCCAGCTCCATGCTGTCGAGCAATTGCTCTTTGGCGTCGCGCTTGGCGACTGTGCCGGTCACGTCCATCAGCTTGTCGGCAAGAGTGCTCTTGCCGTGGTCGATGTGGGCGACTATACAAAAGTTTCGGATCTTTGTTTGGTCCTTTGGCATTGTTACTCCTTTGTGGCTTTTACAGACACGGGTACGTCAATTGTAGCTTGCAGCGAGCGCCTTGAACGCCTCGCGGCTGCCCTCAATCTTGGCAGGCGAAACGCAATAGGCGGCGCGCGCATATCCCTTCACGCCGAAGCTCGTCGACGGCACGATCAATATGCCTCTCTCCTTGGCTCGGGCGCAGAACTTCGCCTCGTCGCCGTCCGGCGCCTTGACGAACAGATAGAACGCGCCCTGCGGCTTGACATATTCAAGCCCCGCCTCGTCCAGCACGCTCTCGAACAGCTCGCGGTTTCGATCGTAAAACGCGACGTCGGGCTTGACGTCGACGCACCTTGCGATCACGCGCTGCATCAGCGACGGCGCATTGACAAAGCCGAGTATGCGAGTCGCAACGCCGCACGCAGCGCAAAGCTCGTCATATCCGTCCGCATCGGGACGAATCGCGATGTAGCCGATGCGCTCGCCGGCGAGCGACAGCGACTTGCTGTACGAATAGCAGGTCAGCGTGTTGCGGTAGTACGCGCCGACATAGGGCTGTACCGCTCCGCCGTAGACGAGCTCGCGGTAGGGCTCGTCCGAGATCAGGTAGACGGGACGTCCCGCCCTCTTCGACGCCCTTTCGAGCGCTTGAGCGAGCTCTTTGAGCACGTCCTCGCCGTAGACCGCGCCGGTCGGATTGTTTGGAGTGTTGACGATGACCGCCTTTGTCCTCTCGCCGACCGCCGCCTCGATTGCCGCGCAGTCGGGCATGAAGTCCGCAAGCGCCGGCACCTCGACGAGCTTGCCGCCGAAATTGGCTGCATAACAGCGATATTCGCCGAAATAGGGAGATACGACGATCACCTCGTCGCCGTCGTCCAACAGCGATTTGAACACGACGTTGAGTCCGCCCGCCGCGCCGACCGTCATCACGACGCCGCCTCCTTCGTAATTCGTACCGAAACGCGCGTTGAGCGAAGAGGCGATCTTCGCCCTGACGTCGTCATAGCCGGCGTTGCTCATATATCCGTGCAAAAAGACGGGGTCGTCCGTCTGCAATTCCGCCCTCACCGCGTCCGCGACGGCGGCAGGGGGCGCGATGTTGGGGTTGCCCAGCGAGAAGTCGAACACCTTGTCTTCGCCCCAAAGCGAGGCGAGGCGTTTGCCCTCCTCGAACATCGCCCTGATCGCGGACGAAGAATTGACCATCGCTTGCATCTTCTTTGAGATCATAAGCACCTCCGCGCGATTGCGCCAAGCTATATTATAATATCTCTGCGCGCCTGCGCGCAAGCATTTTGCGACCGCGACGAAAAATAGCGCGATATTATGCAATTTGTTGACCTTTTCGCTCCGCGATAGTAAAATATAGCAGAGGTGAAAACATGGACGAAAAGATATCGCGCCTGTGCGCAAAGGCGAAATTGCGTGGCTTCATCCCGCACGTCGCCGAAATAGAGCAAGTCAACGCCCTTGTCGAGAGCTTGATCGGCGCCGAGCCGAAAACGATCGGTTCGGGCGGCAGCATGACCTTGCACGACCTCGGCACCCTCTTCGGCCTCGCCGCAAAGGGCCACAAGGTGTACAGCTACGACACCGTATCGGACGAAGAGAGACCTACGATGTACCAACGCGCCGCCAACGCGGATTGGTTCGTCTCCTCCACCAACGCGGTCACGACGTCGGGCGACATCGTCAACATCGACGGCACCGCCAACCGCGTCGCGCCGCTGCTGTTCGGCGTGCCCAACATCATCTATGTGTTCGGCGTCAACAAGATTGTCGACACGTTGGACGAGGCGATCGACCGCGTCCGCAACCACGCCAGCCCTCTCAACGCGCGCAGACTGAACAAGAATACGCCGTGCGCGGTCACAGGCAAGTGCTGCATGTGCAACTCCGCCGACTGCATCTGCAACGTCACGACGATCGTCCACCACCCCACGCGCCTGCAAGCGCAGGTCCACCTGATCATAGTCCCCGAACAACTCGGGTATTGAGGAAGATATGAAGATTGCAAAAGACAGCCTTCTGACGACGCGGCGCATCGCGCACCGCGGTCTGCACGACAACAAGACCATCCCCGAAAACTCGCTCGCCGCATTCCGCAATGCGGTCGAACATGGCTACGGCGTCGAACTCGACGTCTATCTGACCGACGACGGCACGCTCATCGTACACCACGATCCCTCCCTCAAACGCACTTGCGGCGTCAGGATACATCCCGAAAAGATAGACTCGTCACACCTCGAAAACTACCGCCTTATGAACACGGACGAGACAATTCCGCGTCTCAAAGACGTGCTTGAACTCGTCGGCGGCAAGATAGGACTTGTCATAGAGATCAAGACCACGCGCAAAGTCGACGCCGTCTGCGCCGCCGTCCGCGACATGCTCAAAGACTACAAGGGCGAGTATTGGATCGAATCGTTCGACCCCCGCGTAGTCCGCTGGTGGCACGACAACTGCCCCGACGTCGTCTTGGGTCAACTGTACGACATCTATGCCCTGCAGCGCCTCTATGCTCGCAGGCTGGGCACGCACAAATACATCGACTTCATCGCCGCTCAATGCGGAATCGTCACCAAGCCCTTCTTCAACAAGGTACGCGCCGAGCGCCCCGAGGTCGTCACCGTCGTATGGACGGTGCGCACCCCCGATCAGCTCGCCCGCGCGACAAAGGAAGCGGACAACTTCATCTTTGAGTCAAACCTCAAACGGGACGACTATATCCCCCTGCCCGACCCGGTGATAAAATGAGAGACGCGCGCCCGGCAAGGGCGCGCTTTGCATATTGTCGCGCCTCTTGCGCACACTACCTCGCGAGGAGGTGGAACATGAAATTGTCGACATTCGTAGGTTTCGGAATGGGCGCATTGACCGCGGCAATCGCTGCGAAAAAGCTCGACGAAGCGAGCGGCGCAAAGAAGAGATCACTCAAAAAGAAAATACTTAAAATTTTGGACTGAGACGTTGCGCCGGGCGCAATGCACATTGCAAAATGCGCGATTTCGAAAATTCTGTTCCGCTCTTTTGCCGGAACAGAATTTTGCTTTGCGTTGCAAATTTTTCTTTCTTCAAAAATCAAAACGCCCGTCGCTGCATGCGACGGGCTCGATTATACACGGCGTCAAATCGTCCTCTGCTTGATTGTCGGATCGATGACGTTGAAGACGTCGACATAGTAGCGCCTGCCCTTGTAGCGATAGTAGACGACCATGTCGAAAATGCGCGTATGCAGCAGCGACACGATGATCACAAACACAGAACCGATGCCGAACGTCGCCACGCCGAGCAAGATCGTCGCCGCAAACACCAGTACATAGTAGGCAAAATACCAGCTCATCAGCGAGCCGAAACGCTCCTTCGCCATCTTGCAGCTCTCGGCGAGCGCCGCCCTTGCCGTCATGTCGTCCGCGACCATCGCCGGCGCCCATCCGGCAAACAGCGAACTGCGCACCGAAGTCAACAGAAAGAACACGAGCAATGTCATCATGCATCCGACCAGCGCCGACCCCTTGTAGACCGTCAAAAACAGCAGCCATACTATGAACACGCCGAACGCGTAGTAGACAAGACTGAGCAATGTGTACAGCGACGCGTAGCGCATCGCGCGCACAAAGTTGACGACCAAATTGGACGCAAAGCCGAACTTGCTGTTGCTGGACATGTAGTTGTGCATGATGTCCGAAACGCAATACATCCCCCACATCATGAACAACACGAACACGAAATAGAGCAAGATCGCAAGCACGATCGCGAGGTTGATCATCAGCGAGTTGCCGTCGATGATGCCGAGAAAAGCGTCGTACACCTCGACGAGATGAGCGTATGCCGCCTCCTGCGCCTCAGGCTGATCGCCGAAAATGGTCTTGGCGTAGTCGCCGATCGATTTGAGGACATGCAACTCCTCGACCTGGTCGATGAAGCCCGAAAGCGTCGGTAAAAGCACGCCCACCGAGACCGCCGCCGCCACTATCGCGAGCACGAGCAAAAACAAGAACAGCTTGTAGACCGTCGAGAACCGCGCGCTCATTATGCTGAGTGAATGCTTGAATGCCATATTACAATCTCTCCCCGTATTTTTTGAGGTCTTCCCTCTCTATGTCCTCTATGTCGAAAAACGCGACATACATGAGCACATGGTAGTAGATGAATGCGAACAGATAGAACAACACGTCCGTCACCTGTTTGAGCCCCGGCACGTCAAAGCCGTACGCAAGACACGGCGGCAAGTACGCTATGATCACCGGGATGACGACCGCCGCGAGCAGCCTGCCGAAATTTTTACACGCGACGGGCACGCTGCGCCTGATCGCCGTGAAAAAGCCGTAACCCTTGACGGTCATGTTGGGGATGACCAGCACGAACATCGTCGCAACGATCATAAAACACGCCGCCCCTACCGCGACTGTGACCGCGCTCATCGCGAGCGCCGCCGCTCCCGTCATCACCTGAGACCAAAAGAAAACAAACACGGACACGAAAAATCCGAGAAGTTCGACCATGATCATCAGCGCGACCATGCCAAGCGTGATCGCGATCGCGTTGGCGTTGACTTTGCGGAAAAACCGACGCGCAGATACGGGATAGAACTCGCCGTACCTCATCTTGTGCTGAATGCTCCCGACCGCCGCCGATGCGAACACCACATACAATATAAAGCCGAGCACGACCAGCGCGACCCTCCATCCGTCGGTCAGGTCGCTCGCGCCCAAAAACACTTCGTCAAAACTGAGCGAATCGCCGAAGTCGCTTTGAGTCAACAACTTGATCAGCGAAACGGGCGAATTTGCCGCCCCCAAGACGATCGCGGGCAATATGAAATACAACAGCATGCGCCAAAAGTGCCTGCCGATGTACCTGAAGCTGCTGTTCATGTATTGCATAGCGCGCCTCCTATCTTTCTTTCATTATATCCCTTTTCACGCGCGCGGTCAAGGACAAAGCCCAAACTCACCGCCCCTGCGTCAAAAACGCGCGCACGTCCTCGGGGCTCGCCGCGAAAAAGACGATGTTGGGCTGAGTCAACTGCTCGCGCACGCCGAAGCCCCACTCGCATATTATGCAGTCCATCCCGACCGCTTGCGCGCCCTCGGAATCGAACACCGTGTCGCCGATCATCACGCACTCTTCGACCTTTGCGCCCAGCGCGTCCAGCGCGTGCGACAGCACCTCTTGCTTGGTCTCGCGCAGGTGGTAGACAAGCCCCGAGACAAAGTCGACGCTGTCGTACACCCCGAACGATTTGAGAAGAGCGATCGCCTCCTCCTCCTTTTTGCACGTCGCGACGCACACCGAAAAGCCGTCCGCTTTGAGCCGCGCGAACAAGTCCGCTATCCCGTCGTAAAGACGCGTCAGCTTGATGTTGCCCTCGCAATAGCGCTTGCGGAAAAACGCGACCGCCTCGTACGCCTTGTCCCTGTCGCCGAAGAGCGTCTCGAACGTCTCGGACAGCGGCGGACCTATCCATCGCGGATAGTTGCGCCTGTCGACCGTCATCCCGTAGTGGGCGAAAGTGTCGTCGAGCGTCGCGTATATCCCCTGCGACGTGTCGCAGATCGTGCCGTCGAAATCAAAGAAAAGCCGGCGGTACATCAATCTTTGAGCGCATCCGCCTGGCGGCGTATGTCGTCCGCCTTTTGGCGGTTGGCGGCGAGCTTTGCCGTCTCCTTGTCTATCAACGCCTTGGGCGCCTTGGCGACAAAACCCTTGTTGGCAAGCAGTTTTTCGCCGCGCTCGATCTCGGCAAGCGTCGCCGCGAGCTGCTTGTCCAGCCTCTCTATCTCGGCGGAGATGTCGACAAGTTCACCGAGCGGCACGAAAGCGGAACCGTACGCGCCGACAAGCGACACGACCTTGCCCTCGGGCTTGGCGCCGAACGTCACGTTCTCCACGCCCGCGAGCCGCTTGACATAGTCGGCGTCCTTTGCCGCGATCACGTCCGAAACGAGATACAGGTTGACCTTTTTGCCCGGCGCGACGCCCTTCTCCGCCTTCATGTTGCGCAGCGCGCGGATCAGCTCGATCACCTTCTCGAACCGCTTGCGCTCGGCGGTGTAGTTGTACTTCTTGTCCGCCTCGGGCCAATCGGTCAGCATTATGCTCTGCCTGCGCCCCGGCAGGTTGCGGTAGATCTCGTCGGTGATGAACGGCACGATCGGATGCATCAATTTGAGCACCGTCTCGAGCACATGCACGAGCACGCCCGCGGTGCGCGCCTTCTTTTCGGGATCGTCCGAATACAGCGACGTCTTGGCAAGCTCGATGTACCAATCGCAGAACTGCGACCACACAAAGTCGTACAGCTTGCCGTCCGCCATGCCGATCTCGTACTTGTCGAGCGACTTGGTCACCTCTTTGATCGTGCGGTTGAGCTCGGACAATATCCACTTGTCCGCCGCCGTCAGTCGGAACGTCCCTAGCTTAGCCGGCTTGACGCCCTCGATGTTCATCAACACAAAGCGCGACGCGTTCCACAACTTGTTCATGAAGTTGCGCGCGCTCTCCGTCTTTTCGTCCGAGTAGCGCGTGTCGCTGCCCGGCGCGATGCCCTGAGTCAGCGAAAAACGCAAGCTGTCCGCACCGTACTTGTCGATCACTTCGAGCGGATCGATGCCGTTGCCCAAAGACTTGCTCATCTTGCGCCCGTCCTTGTCGCGGACGATGCCGTGGATCAGCACCTCGGGGAACGGGATGTCGCCCATGTGCTCTATCCCCGAGAAGATCATGCGCGCGACCCAGAAGAAGATGATGTCGTACGCGGTCACCAATATGCTGTTGGGATAGAAGTATTTGAGGTCTTCCGTCTTGTCGGGATAGCCCAGCGTCGAGAACGGCCAAAGCGCGCTCGAAAACCATGTGTCGAGCACGTCTTCGTCCTGCTTGAAATGCGTGCCGCCGCACTTGGGACACACGCTCGGCGCGCTCTTGGCGACCACCGTCTCGCCGCAGTCTTCGCAATAGTACGCCGGGATGCGGTGCCCCCACCACAATTGACGCGAAATGCACCAATCGCGGACGTTCTCCATCCAATTGAGATAGATCTTGGAAAAGCGCCCCGGGATGAACTCTATCTTCTTCTTGCGCACCGCGTCGATCGCCGGCTTCGCCAGCCCGTCCATCTTGACGAACCATTGCTTGGACACGATCGGCTCGACCGTGCAGCCGCAGCGATAGCACTCGCCGACGTTGTGCTTGTAGTCCTCTATCCTCACCATGTAGCCGCCCGCTTGCAGATCGGCGACCACCTTCGCCCTCGCCTCTTCACGCGACAGCCCCGCATACGCGCCGGCTTGCTCGTTGAGCGAACCGTCGTCGTTCATGATCCTGATCACCGGCAGGTCGTGACGCTTGCCCACCTCAAAGTCGTTGGGATCGTGCGCAGGGGTGATCTTGACCGCGCCGCTGCCGAAATCCTTCTCGACATATTCGTCCGCGATCACGGGGATCTCGCGGTCGGTCAACGGCAATTTGAGCATCTTGCCCACCGCGTCCTTGTAGCGCGCGTCCGTCGGGTTGACCGCGACCGCGGTGTCGCCCAGCATCGTCTCCGGACGCGTCGTCGCGACGACTATCTCGCCGCTGCCGTCGACGAACGGATAGCGGATGTGCCAAAGATGCGACGCCTGCTCGGAATACTCGACCTCGGCGTCGCTGAGCGCCGTCTTGCACGACGGACACCAATTGATGATGCGGTCGCCGCGATAGATCACGCCCTTGTTGTAGAGATTGACGAACACCTCGAGCACCGCCTTGGAACAACGCTCGTCCATCGTGAACGCCTCGCGCGACCAGTCGCACGACGAGCCCAAACGGCGCAATTGCTTCTCTATCCTGCCTCCGTATTTCTCTTTCCACGCCCAAGCGCGCTGCAAAAAGCCCTCGCGCCCCACGTCTTTCTTGGTCAAGCCCTCTTCCTTTTTCATATTCTCGACCACCTTGACTTCGGTCGCGATGGACGCGTGATCGGTGCCCGGCAGCCAAAGCGCGCAATAGCCGCTCATGCGCTTGTAACGCGTGATCACGTCCTGTATCGTCTGGTCGAGCGCGTGCCCCATGTGCAGCTGCCCGGTGATGTTGGGCGGCGGCATCATCACGCAAAAGGGCTCTTTGCGCTTGTCTATCTTGGCGACAAAATAGCCCTTGCTCTCCCATTCTTCATAGAGCCTCGTCTCGAAATCCTGTGGATCGTAGGTCTTCTTCATGTCCATAAAAATTCTCCGCTCCTTGTGAGTTTTCTTCGATGTTTATCTTTGTTTTCGTTTGTTTCGTTCAATCCGCGCAGACCAGCGCCGTCACCGCGCCCGCGACCAAGATTAGCGTCCCGACCAGCCGCACCGCCATCGACAGGTTTGTCTTGCCGATCGACTTGCGCGCCCGACGCTCGGCGTCATCCTTTTCGGAACCGCCCTCCTGCTTCATCTTGCCGTCGTCGCGTTTGAGCGAGGCGATGTCGCGCCGCTTCGCGTACCACGCGTTCAATGCTCGGGACATCCCGTCCGCCGCAAGCACGACGATCAGTCCGACGACCATCAGCACTATGCCGGCGATCACCCCGGGACGGGTAAACCGCTCGGGCGAAAATTCGAAAAAGTCTGCGGCAAGCCGCATCTCAAACGCCTTCATTGCGCGGCTCCGTCAAGTTCGTCATCGGCGCTCGCCTGAGACGCTCCTTCGGCTTGCGCCGCGCTCTGCCGAGCCGCGATCGCCGCCTCTTTTTCGGTCGCAATGCCGTATTTGACCCTGAGCTGCTCTATCGTCTCGCCGCCCAAGGGCTCGCCGTTTTGATCGAGCTCCGCCAAAATGCCGCTGCGCTTGACCTTGTTCAATGCCTTCGCGTACTTGACGCCGTATTGTACGCCCGCGATCACCGCAAGTGCCGAGCCCGCGATCAGGATCGCAAGATCGATCCACTTGACCGCATCGTGCAGCTCCACCAAAAACGCGAGCGTTATGCCGGCAAAATTGACCGCCGCGGCGGCTTTGCCCCACTTGTTCGCCATCTGCTCGACCTGCCGCTTGCTCGCGCGCATGAAATACTTGCTGGAAAAGAGCATGTACAGCTCCTTGGCGATGATGATCGCGATGAACGCCCAATGCATCAACCCGATGATGCCCAGCGTCAGCATCGCAAAACATTGCAACAGCTTGTCCGCAACGGGATCCAACACCTTGCCGATGTCCGACACCATGTTGAAATGACGCGCGATCCATCCGTCCGCAATGTCCGTCGCCGAAGCGAACACGAACAGCCCGAATCCCGCCCACAGATATTGCGACGCCTCTCTGTCCGCAAAATAGGCGAACATCATCCACAAAAAGAACGGCAGGCACAACAGCCTGATGTAGGTCAATATGTTGGGGACGGTGAATGCGTCTTTCTTGGAAAACTTCATTTGATTGCTCCGTATTTTTTTACAACACGTTTTGTTGCACCGCCTATTATAGCACGCGCGGAGCGCGAGCGCAACTTTTTTTGAGGGGGCACCATTTTGCTTATCGCTCAAATCAATGCCGCTTGCAAGCAAATCGCTTGCGGGCGGCATTTTCATATGAGCGGCGAAATGGTTCCCCCTCAATACTCCCCCTCCGACAGGGAACATGTTCGCTCCGCTCACGCCCCTGCAAGGTGAAGTCCCCGAAGAGCGCGGTCGTTCGGGGACTTCGTTATCAAGTCGCGCGAGAAGCGCGGTTTCGCGCGACATTTTCTGTTCCGCACCCCAAAGTTGGTGCGGAACAGAACGGGTTGCCATCTCAAAAAGCGGAGCATATTATGCAATGTGTTCCCTTGCAAAATTTTCGGGACACCTCTTTGGAGATTGTATGAAAAAATTGTTCACTCTTTTGCTTGTGCTGTGCGTCGCGGCGATCGCTTGCGCGTTCTGCTTCCCCGGCTGCACCGCCGAACAGGGCACCATCAGGTTGATCGAGGTCACACACTCAGTCTTTTATGCTCCTCTTTACGCCGCGATAGACGGCGGCTTCTTCGAGGACGAGGGCATCACGATCGAACTCACCAACGGCGGCGGCGCGGACAAGTGCATGACCGCCGTGCTTGCAAATCAAGCCGATATCGGCTTTCACGGCCCCGAAGCGGTCATCTATGTCGCCGCAGAAAAGAGCGACGACTTCCCGGTCATCTTCGGACAGCTCACCGAAAAGGACGGTTCTTTCTTGATGGCGCGCGAGCCGATCGACGACTTTGAATGGTCCGACCTCGAGGGCAAAGAGGTCATCGGCGGAAGGCGCGGCGGCGTGCCTGCGATGGCGCTCGAACACGCGATGCTCGTCAACGGTTTGGTCGACGGCGTCAACGTGACGATCAATTACGACGTCCAATACGACCTCATCGGAGCGGCGTTCGAGGGCGGCACGGGCGACTTTTGCACTATGTTCGAGCCCGCCGCGAGCGCGATGGAGGACCGCGGTGTGGGCTACAAGGTCGCGTCCGTAGGCGAAGCCGCAGGCGATATGCCCTTCACCGCGTTCTCCGCCAAGCAGAGCTGGCTGGAAGAGAACGCCGAGACCGCCGCCGCATTCTGCCGCGCTATGACAAGGGCGATAGATTTCGTCCAAACCTCTTCCGCCGAAAAGATCGCCGAAGTCGTGCTGCCCTCCTTCCCCGGCACCGACGTCGCCACGCTCGCGAACGCGATCCAAGCCTACAAGGATATCGGCGCGTACAGCTCGTCTCTTGTTATGGACAAATCGGACCTCGACGCCCTGCAAGCGATCATCATCGAAGCCGGCGTGATCGACGAGAAGGTCGACTTTGAAAAGATCGTCGACAACTCGTTCGCCAAAGCCGCCGAAAGCGAAGTCTCGGGGGCGTGAGATGGAGCGCCCCATCCCCGTCGTCCTCAAAGACGTCGGGCTGACATACCACACCTCGGACGGTGAGACCAAAGCGGTCGAGCACCTTTCGCTCACACTCAAATACGGCGATATCCTGGGCATTGTCGGTCCGAGCGGCTCGGGCAAGACCACCCTTCTTTCCGTCGTCGCCGGCATCCTTGCGCCGACCGAAGGCAAGGTCGAAGTGTGCGGGCTGCCGCCATCGGAAGGCAAAGACAAGTGCGGCTATATGTTGCAGCGCGACGAATTGTTTCCGTGGCTGACGATCATCGACAACGTGCTGCTCTCCGCCAAGGTCAAGGGGCTGAAAGACAGGCGCGCCTATGCCGAAAATTTGCTGGACAAATACGGACTCAAAGCGTATGCCGACAGGTATCCGCGCGAACTGTCGGGAGGCATGCGACAGCGCGTCGCGCTCATCCGCACGCTCGTCCCATCGCCCGAGATCCTGCTCCTCGACGAACCGTTCGGTGCGCTCGACTTTCAGACGCGCGTCTACGTCGTCGACGACGTGCGCAAGATCATCAAAAACGAGGGCAAAAGCGCGCTCTTCGTCACCCACGACATCTCGGAGGCGATCTCGATGTGCGACGCGCTCGCCGTACTCTCGGCGCGGCCCGCGCACGTCAAAAAGTTCTTCGACCTGTCCCGCCTCGCCCACCTCTCGCCCATGCAGCGGCGCGACGATCCGTCGTTCGGCGCGCTCTATGACGAGGTGTGGAAGGCGCTCGAATTCAAAAAGGAAAACGAAATATGAATGACGTCAAGAAAAAAGAGCAAGGCTTCTCAAAGGCGCATATCGAATTTTTGGCAAAGAAACGACGCGAAAAGATCGCGATCTATTGCTGCCGCGTCGGCGTGCTCGTCGTCGTGCTCGCATTGTGGGAATTGCTCGCGTTTTGCGGCGCGATCGACGCGTTCATCACCTCGTCCCCGTCGCGCATCGCCGCCAAATTGGCGCAGCTCGCGGCGGACGGCGAATTGTTCAAACACGCAGCCGTCACGCTCGGCGAAACGCTCGCCGGATTTGCGATCGCTACCGTCGTCGGCACTCTCGTCGCGATAGGGCTGTGGTGGTGCGAACCTCTTCGCAAGACGCTGGAGCCGCACCTCGTCATCCTCAACGCTCTGCCCAAGATCGCGCTGGGTCCGATTATCATCATCTGGATGGGGTCGGGCGCCGGCGCGATCGTCTTCATGGCGGTGCTCATCTGCGTGATCATCACCGTGATCGGCGTGCTGAGCGGCTTTATGCAGACGGACAAGGGCAAGTTGACGTTGATGGATACGCTCGGCGCGACCAAGCGGCAAAAATTGACGATGCTCGTGCTCCCCGCCAATATCCCGACGATAGTGTCCGCACTCAAGATCAACGTGGGGCTGAGTTGGGTCGGCTCTATCATGGGAGAATATCTCGTGTCCCGAGCGGGACTGGGGTATTTGATCATCTACGGCGGTCAGGTATTCGACCTCGACCTCGTGATGACCTCGACGATTGTGCTCTGTGTGCTCGCCGCCGCGATGTACGGCGCGGTCGCGCTGTTCGAAAAGGCAGTCGCCAAAAAATTCGACGCAGAAAGTTAAGCTCCCCGACCCTCGCGGTCGGGTACATAGAAAGCGAGCCGTTTGGCTCGCTTATTATCAATTATTATTCATTATTTTTAATTGGATTAGCTGATATCTTGTACATTATAAAAAGTCAACTTCACATATTTGAAGTTTTTGCAAGTCGAATTTTACACATTTTTGAGGTTTTGCGACGAAGCAAATTACACATTTTCGAGGTTTGCAAAGTTATAATTTTACACATTTTCGAGATTTAGCAAATAGCTGTCCTACACATTTTTGAGGTTTAGGACTCATTTTGCATTATTGCTCCGCCTGCTTACACTCAAAGATAGAGGTGTTTGCCGCCTTGTGAGCGCTCTCGAAAAGAATAGTTTTTTGTCGCCCCCGTCGTCTCTCGTCTTATGCTGCGGATACTCTCGTGAGCGCTGCCGATCGTCGACCTATGCGCCCTATCTCCTGCGGCGAAAAAGGTTGACCGAGCGGATGCTCGGACGGCGGACGGACAGCATGCTTGCGACAAAGACGGGGATAATGCCTATGACTACCGCCGAGGCGGCGGCGCCGATCAGCGGATAGAAACCGTCGACGGCGGACGCAAAGTCGAGCTTGGACGACGCGAGCGCGAGCATCGCGACAGCGCAGCTTGCCGACACTCCGCTGCCCAGCATCTTCGCAAAGCCGTCGCGAAGCGTCTTTGCCGCGCCGACGAGGGTCGTCAAGATCGCGGTGATCGCTATCGCCGCACCGACAAAGCCTGCGCCGATGTCGCGGCAAAACTCGAACAGAGGCATCGCAAAGTCGGCGTAGCCCATACTGACGACGTACACCCCGGCAAGCAGCGTAGCCATCACGCATCCGCTCGCCGCGGATATGCAACAGATCTCCGCCGCGCTCGCCTCTTCGGCGTCCTTGGACACGAGCACGCCGCCAAGCAGCATGTTCATCGCGCAATAGCTGACCGAGGGATAGATTGCGACGGGCAGGCTCTCACCCGTCTGCTCGCTCTTCGCCGCCAAATACAAGATCATTGCCGCCAGCGCCGGCACCAAGATCAAGTTGATCGCGCCCACTCCGCGCAGATCTTTGCCGGCGAGCGCGACCGCCGCCAGCGCCGCCGCTACGCCGAGATGTTCGACGCCCGTCAACCGCGCGAGCAATTGCTCAAGCCCCGCGGTCATCGTCGCAAAGATCAGCACCGTAGCCGCGACCCCGACGACGTTTACGCAGCAAAATCCGCCCCTCGCCGCAGTCGCCGCGATCGAGCCGTCCTTGCCGAGGCGCGCGACCGTCTTGCCGGCGGCGATGAACAACCCTGCAAACGCGCCCATCAATACCCCGGCAAGCACCGGCGACAAGATGCCCAAGTCGCCGAAAAAGACGATTATCTCGCGACCGGTCGCGAAGCCCGCGCCGACGACCGCTCCGACAAATATGCATACCGTTTTCAATATGTATGAAGTGCGCACAGCTATTGATATGCGCGCCCTCTGCCGGCAATGTCAAACAATGCATACATAGCTTTTTTGCATGAAAAAAGGCGGCGGAAAAGCCGTCGCCTTCAAAATGTTCAGTGTTATTTCTTCTTTGTATCGGATCTTGCCTTGGCAATGAACTCGTCAATATCATTCATTATATACTCGGTGCCCATCGTGTGTAAAACATCGTAGTACTTTTGGATGTAGTCGAACACCCCGTATCGCCCGAACAATTCCTCCACTTGCAAACCGGTCAACCCTTTATGCGCCTTGTACTCTTCCACGCAATAGGTCATAAAAGTCAATACTATACTCATGCCAAAAGTCCCTCCGTCGGCCATTCGGGCGCGCCTGTATCCTGTTCCGACTTCCAGACGGCGAAAAACGCCATTGGACTGTAATGCCATGCTTTAGAGCCTTCTACCTCAAGCACCGAATAGGTCTTCAAGCGCAAAAACGCCTTTAGAGCCTGCACCTCGGTCAACTTGCTGTCACAGGCGATCAATTCAGCCACTTGAGGAACGATCACAAGACCGAGCATTGTGATGAATTGCTTTTCGGTGATCATCGACTTTTGGTCACAAAAGATGCTTGACCCCGTCGGCGGTCGAGAAGCGATAGAGCGTGATCTTGAAGCCGAGCGTCTGCACTATCTCCGCACCGAGCGCGTCGGCAAGCGCGGCGGCGACGGTCTTGACGTCGTCGTCCGAGTTGCGAAGCACGCTGATCTTGACGAGTTCGCGCGCGGTCAATTGCTCGTCGACCTGCTTCAAGACGGTGTCGGTGACGCCGTTTTTGCCCACCTGCGTGATCGCCTTTTCAGTCATCGCGATCGAACGCAGTTTTGCCCTGTCCGATGTGTTCATATCTCTCCTTTTTTGCGATATGTTTCGCTTTTTGTCATTCTTCGTATTCAAATTCCGTGTCCGCGATGCGCACGGTGTCCCCCTCGACCATCCCCGCTTTGAGAAGCGCGGCGATCACGCCGGCGTCCGTCAAACGCTTTTGGAAGTAGTTGAACGAGCCGTAGTCGTCGAGTATCGTCGTGCGCGTCAACTTGTCGACCAATGGTCCCGTGACGACAAACGCTCCGTCCTCGGCGATGTCGACCGTGAACGACGAAGGATCGACGTATTCTTCACGCCTTTCGACCACTTCGAGCGGCTGTTGCTTGGGAAGCTCGGCAAGCCGCGCCGAGATCGCGGCGAGAAGCTCGTCCACGCCCTTTCTCGTCGCCGCGCTGATCGGGATCACCTTTTGCCCGACCTTGCGCTCAAACTCGGCGATCTGCTCTTCGGTCGCGATGTCGCACTTGTTCGCGCAGACTATTTGCGGAAGCGCGGCAAGTTTTGCGCTGTATTCGCTGAGCTCCTTGTTGATTTTGACAAAGTCGTCATACGGGTCTCGCTCCTCACAGCCCGACACGTCGACGACGTGCACGATCAGCCTCACCCTCTCGATGTGACGCAAAAACCGCGTGCCCAATCCGGCGCCTTGGCTCGCGCCCTCGATAAGCCCCGGGATGTCCGCCATCACGAACGAGCCGTCGCCGTACGCGACCACGCCGAGATTAGGCGTCAAAGTCGTGAAGTGGTAGTCGGCGATCTTGGGCCTCGCCGCCGACACGACGGAGAGCAACGTCGACTTGCCCACATTGGGGAAGCCGACCAGCCCGACGTCGGCGATCGTCTTGAGTTCAAGCGTCAATTCGACCTCGACCGTCTTCTCGCCCGTCTGCGAAAAGCGCGGCGCCTTGCGGCGGGCAGTCGCGAAATGCGCGTTGCCCTTGCCTCCTCTGCCGCCCTTGAACAGCACGACGCGGCTGTCGTCGTAAAAGATGTCGGCGAGCACGTCGCCCGTCTGTTTGTCCTTGACCACCGTGCCGCGCGGCACCTTGATGACAAGGTCTTGTCCGCTGCGCCCGGTGCAATTCTTGCCCGAGCCGTTCGCGCCGTTTTCGGCGCGGAAATGCTTGGCAAAACGGAAGTCGATGAGCGTCGAAGAGTTGGCGTCCGCGACAAAGATTATGTCTCCGCCCTTGCCTCCGTCGCCGCCGTCCGGTCCGCCCTTGGCGACGTATTTTTCGGTGTGAAAAGACACCGCGCCGTCGCCGCCGTTACCCGGTTTGACAAAGATCGTCGCTATGTCCAAAAACATCTCTTCCGTTCTCCTTGATCGTTATTTTTCCTACCCGTGTGCGTCAACCGAGCTTTGCCTTGATCGCCGCAGCCGCCTTGCGACCCGCGCCCATCGCCAAAATGACCGTCGCCGCACCCGTGACGGCGTCGCCGCCGGCGTATATCTTGTCATTGCTCGTACGCATAGTCTCCTCGTCGACGACGATCGTGCCGCGGCGCGAAAACTCTATCTTGTCCGTCGACTTGCGGATGAGCGGATTGGGGCTTGTGCCCAACGCGACGATCACCTGATCGACGTCCATCTCGAACTCGCTGCCCTCGATCGGCACCGGCGACCGTCTGCCCGACGCGTCGGGCTCGCCGAGAGCCATTCGCACGCATTTGAGCGCAGTCACTCTGCCGCCCTCGCCGAGCACCTCGACGGGATTGGTCAAAAGCTCGAACACTATGCCCTCTTCTTCGGCGTGTTCGATCTCCTCGCCGCGCGCGGGCATCTCTTCGCGTCCTCTGCGGTAGACGATCGTCACGTCCGCGCCCATACGCCTTGCGGTGCGCGCCGCGTCCATAGCCACGTTGCCCGCGCCGATGACCGCGACCTTTTTGCCGCAATATACCGGCGTGATCGCGTCCTCGCGGTATGCCTGCATCAGGTTGACGCGCGTCAAAAATTCGTTGGCGGAGCCGACGCCGTTGAGATTCTCGCCCGGCACGCCCATGAACTTGGGAAGTCCCGCGCCGGTGCCGATGAATATCGCGTCAAACTCGTCCAAAAGGTCGTCGATCGTCAAAGTCTTGCCGATCACCGTGTTGAGCCTGAACGTCACGCCCAGCGCCTCGAGCTTGGCGATCTCCTTGGCGACGACCTTGTCCTTGGGCAGTCTGAACTCGGGGATGCCGTAGACGAGCACGCCGCCCGGCTTGTGGAACGCCTCGAACACCGTCACGTCAAAGCCCGCCGCCGCGCAGTCCGCCGCGCAGGTCAGACCGCTGGGTCCGCTGCCGACGACCGCGACCTTTTTGCCCCTCTTCGCCGCCTTTTGGGGCGCCTTGGGGTGAGCGAGCGCATAGTCGCCGACATACCTTTCGAGCGCGCCTATCGAGACCGAACCGCCCAGCTTCGCCTTGCGCACGCAAAGCGCCTCGCATTGCTTTTCCTGCGGACATACCCTGCCGCATATCGCCGGCAGCAGCGTGTCCAAACTGATCTCGCGGACCGCGCCGTCCAAGTCGTCCTCTTTGAGCCGCGCGATGAAAGCGGGGATGTTGACCCCGACCGGGCAGCCCTTTCGGCAGGGCGCCGCCGCGCAATGCAGACATCTGTCCGCCTCTTCGAGCATCGTCGCGTGATCGTAGCCCAGCGACACCTCGTCGAAATTGTGTATCCTCTCCTCCGCCGGCTGTACGCCGACGGGATGTCTCGCGCTCGTATTCATAGCTTTTCACCTCTCAAACGGCAAGCCTGCTCGTGCTCGCGGTAAAAGCCGCTTCGGTTCATCGCCTCGGCGAAATCGATTAAATGCCCGTCAAACTCGGGACCGTCAACGCAGGCGTACTTCGTCTCGCCGCCGACGGTGACGCGGCAGCCGCCGCACATGCCCGTGCCGTCGACCATAATACTGTTCATGCTGACGATCGTGCGGATGCCGTAAGGACGGGTCAGCTCGCAGACGTTGCGCATCATGATCATCGGTCCGACGACGAACACGCAGTCTATCTTGTCGCCGCGGTCTATCAATTGTTGAAGGACTGTGGTGACAAAGCCCTTTACGCCGACCGAGCCGTCGTCGGTCGCGATCAAAAGCTCCTTGCTCTCGCGGCGAAATTCGTCGACCGCGAACAGCAGCTCTTCGGTGCGCGCGCCGATGATCGTCGTGCACGGCTTGCCCTGCGCGTTGCGAAGTTTTGCCTGCGGATAGATGACCGCGCAGCCTATGCCTCCGCCGACCAGGACGACGTTGTCGTAACTCGAAAGATCGGTCGCGTTGCCCAAAGGTCCGACGACGTCGTGAAGACTGTCGCCCTCTTTGAGCGTGCCCATCTTGTGAGTGCTGTAACCCACGTCTTGAACAAGCAGTGTGATCGTGCCCGCATGCCTGTCGTAGTCGCAAATGGTGAACGGGACCCTCTCGCCCTCGTCGTCCACGCGGACGATGACGAACTGTCCCGGCAAGCAATGTCTGGCAACGTCGGGCGCGGCGACCACATATTGTTTTACGCGCGGCGCGACGTCGTCGATCTTGATCAATTTGTTCATTTTTATACCTCGCCGCATATGCGGCAAATTGTTGTCTTTTTTGTGCCCGTGTGCGTCAGCGGCGCTTTTGCGTCTCGGCGTACATGTCGCAATATTCGGATATCATGCACTCGTCGCATCTCGGGGCGCGCGCTGTGCAGACGTATCTGCCGTGGAAGATGAGCGCGTGGTGAGCGGCGCTCCAATCCTCTGGATCGAACGCCTTCATCAACGCGTTCTCCGCGTCGACGGGCTTGTCCGACTTGACAAAGCCGATGCGGTTTGCGAGCCTCAAAACGTGGGTGTCGACCGCGATCGCGTTGCCGCCGAAAGCGACGGCGTAGACGACGTTGGCAGTCTTGCGCCCGACGCCCGCGAGCGTGGTCAGTTCCTCTATCGTCGACGGCACCTTGCCGCCGAAACGCCCGACGATGTCCTTCGCCGCCGAGATGATGTGCGCCGCCTTGTTGTGATAGAAGCCGCACGAGAAGATGTACTTCTCGAGCGTCTCCTGCGGCATCTCGGCGAACTGCTCGGGCGTCGAGTAGTCGGCAAACAGTTTCGGCGTCACCTCGTTGACGCGCTTGTCCGTGCATTGCGCGGACAGTATAACTGCGACGAGCAATTGGAAAGGCGTGCCGAAATCGAGCTCGCATTGAGCGTCCGGATGCTGCCTTTCCAAGCCCTCGAGTATGAGTTTCGCCTGCTTCTTTGTCTTCATTTGAGATCGGCGAGTATGCGCGCGACCGCCTCTTTGGTGCGCTCCTTGTCGCCGAACGCGGTCAGGCGGAAGTAGCCCTCGCCCATCGCGCCGAAGCCCGCTCCCGGCGTGCCGACGACGTTTGCCCTCGTCAGCAGCCTGTCGAAGTAGTCCCAGCTGGACAGCCCCATCGGACACTCCAGCCATATGTACGGCGAGTTGAGCCCGCCGGTGTGCCATATCCCCGCGCTCTCCAAGCCTTCGTGTATCACGCGCGCGTTCTCGGAATAGTATGCGAGATTTTGCTTGATCTGCGCCATGCCCTCGGGGGTGAACACCGCCTCCGCCGCACGCTGTACGACATAGGGCACGCCGTTGAACTTGGTCGATTGACGCCTGTTCCAAAGCGCGCCGAGCGACACGCCCTCCCTCTTGAGCTCGTGCGGCACGACGACGTAGCCGCAGCGCGTGCCTGTGAAGCCGGCGATCTTGGAAAACGAGTTGAACTCGATCGCGCATTCGCGCGCGCCGTCGATCTCAAAGATGCTGCGCGGCAGCGACGGGTCTGTGACAAAGCTCTCGTACGCCGCGTCGAAGAGTATCAGCGCGTCGCACTCGTTCGCATAGTCGACCCATTGTTTGAGCTCGGCATGGTCGTAGACCGCGCCGGTCGGATTGTTGGGACTGCATATGTAGATGATGTCCGCCTTGTAGCTCTTGTCGGGAAGGGGCTTGAAGCCGTTGCCCTTGTTGCCCTCGATCGTGTCTATCTTCCTGCCCGCCATGACGTTGGCATCGACGTACGCGGGATAGACGGGATCGGGGATGAGCACCTTGTTGTCCGCGCCGAAGATGTCGAGGATGTTGCCGACGTCGCTCTTCGCGCCGTCGCTGACATACACCTCGTCCGCCGCGACCTTGACGCCCTTGCCGCCGTAGTAATTCGCGATCGCCTCGCGCAAAAACTCATAGCCCGGCTCGGGTCCGTAGCCGCGGAACGTCTCCTTGACGCCCATCTCGTCCGCCGCCCTCTTCATCGCGTCGACGACAGCCGGCGCGAGCGGCAGAGTGACGTCGCCTATCCCGAGGCGGATGATGTCCGCGTCCGGGTTCGCCGCCTTGTAGGCGTTGACCTTCTTGGCGATCGTCGAGAAAAGGTAGCTGTCTTTGAGATCCAAAAAACCGTGGTTGATCTTCATTTGCTCTTCCTCACGATGTATTCGTCGCGCTCCGCACCCACAGAGACGCAGGTGATCGGGCAATCGACCATCTTTTCGAGCGCGGCGATGTATGCCCTCGCCTGCTCGGGCAGGTCGCTCTCCTTGCGGCACTTGCTGATGTCGCACTTCCAGCCGTCGAAATACTCGAAGATCGGCTTCGCGACGCGCAGTCTCTCGCCGCGCGGGAAGTCAGTCACCCTCTCGCCGTCGACGTCATAGGCGACGCAGACGGGGATCTTGTCCATATAGGACAGCACGTCGAGCTTGGTCAAAGCGAGTTCGTCCGCGCCCTGCATGCGCACGCCGTATCTGCTCGCGACGGCGTCGAACGCGCCGACGCGCCTCGGTCTGCCCGTCGCCGCGCCGTATTCCGCACCCGCGTCGCGCAGCGCCTTCGCCTCGTCGCCGAACATCTCGACGGTGAACGGACCTTCGCCGACGCACGAGCTGTACGCCTTCATGATGCCGAACACCTTGTCCAGCTTGTGACGGGGGATCCCCGCGCCTATCGGCGCGTATGCGGCGATCGTGTTGGACGACGACGTGTAAGGATTGATACCGAAGTCGATGTCCCTCAGCGCGCCCAATTGAGCTTCGAAGATGACTTTCTTGCCCTGTTTGAGCGCGTCTTCCAACCACAGTCCCGTGTCGCATACGAACGGTTTGAGGATGTCGCCGTACTTGCGCAGCCACGCCATCTCCTCGTCAAAGTCGATCGGCGCGCCGCCGTATGCCTTCTCGATGAAGAGGTTTTTCCACTCGATCACTCCCTTCATGCGCTTTTCGAGCGCTTCGGGGAAGAACAGATCGCCCATCGTGACGATCTTCTTCAAATATTTGTCGCCGTAGACGGGCGCGATGCCGCGGCGGGTCGAACCGTACTTGGCGTCGCCCAATCTGTCCTCTTCGAGGCAGTCTTGAAGGACGTGATAGGGCATGCAGATGACAGCCCTGTCGCTGATCTTGAGGTTGTCGGGCGTGATCTTGACGCCGGCGGCGGTCAAACGCTCGATCTCGCCGACCAAGTGCTTCATGTCTATGACCATGCCGTTGCCCATCACGTTGACGACCTCGGGACGAAGTATGCCCGACGGGATCAGGTTGAGGATGAACTTGCCCAAGTGATTGATGACGGTGTGACCGGCGTTGTTGCCGCCCTGATAGCGGACGACGACGTCGTAGTCGCTTGAGATCAAGTCGACCATCCTGCCCTTGCCTTCGTCGCCCCAATTGATGCCTGCTATTGCTGTTAACATATCTCTCTCCTTTCCGGCGCTGCCGGGTGAATGCTTTGGATTACTCCCACTCGATCGTCGCCGGCGGCTTGCTGGTGATGTCGTAGACGACGCGGTTGACGTGTTTGACTTCGTTGACGATGCGCGTCGAGATCTTTTCGAGCACGTCGTGCGGTATCCTCGCCCAATCGGCGGTCATGCCGTCGACGGACGTGACCGCGCGAAGTACGACCGTGTGGTCGTAGGTGCGGCTGTCGCCCATGACGCCCACGCTGCGCATATCGGTCAAAACGGCGAAATATTGCCAGATCTCGCTGTCAAGCCCCGCCTTGGCGATCTCGTCGCGGAAGACGAAGTCCGCCTCGCGCAGGATGTCCAATTTTTCGCGAGTGATGTCGCCTATGATGCGGATCGCAAGCCCAGGCCCCGGGAAGGGCTGGCGCATAACTACGTCGCGCGGCAGCCCGAGTTCGAACCCCACCTTGCGAACCTCGTCCTTGAACAGGTCGCGCAGCGGCTCGACGATCTCCTTAAAATTGACGACGCTGGGCAGTCCGCCCACGTTGTGGTGGCTCTTGATGACGGCGGAGTTGCCAAGCCCCGATTCGATGACGTCGGGATAGATCGTGCCTTGTACGAGGAAGTCGACCGCGCCGATCTTCTTCGCCTCTTCTTCGAACACGTCAATGAACTCCTTGCCGATGATCTTGCGTTTGGTCTCGGGATCTTTGACGCCGGCGAGCTTGGCGAGGAAACGCTCGGAAGCGTCTGCGAGGATGACGTTCATCCCCATGTCCTCTTTGAACACCTTCATGACCTGCTTCGCCTCGTCCTTGCGCAGCAGACCGTGGTCGACAAAGATGCACGTCAGCGCGTCGCCGACCGCCTTATGTATCAGCGTCGCCGCGACCGCGCTGTCCACGCCGCCGCTGAATGCGCAGAGCACCTTTTTGCCGCCCAGCTTGGCGCGAAGCGCCTCGATCGAGTTCTTGGCAAAGTTGCCCATCGTCCAATCGCCCTTGACGCCCGCGACCTCGTAGAGGAAGTTGCGGAGCTGATCTATGCCGCGCTGAGTGTGGTGCACCTCGGGGTGATATTGCACGCCGTAGATCTTGCGCTTGTCGTCCGCGAACGCCGCGATCTTGCAGGTGTCAGTGTGAGCAACGACCTTGAAGCCCTCGGGCAGCGCCTCCACTCTGTCGGTGTGGCTCATCCAGCAAATGCCGTCCTCAAGCCCCTTGTAGAGCGGACAGCTCTTGTCGTAGACGGCGTCCTGTCTGCCGTACTCGCGCGTTTCGGCATGTTCCACCTTTCCGCCGAGCGTGTAGGCGATCAGCTGACAGCCGTAGCAGATGCCGAGCACCGGGATGCCCAGCTCGAAGATGCCCTTGTCGACATGCGGCGCGCCGTCGTTGTAGACGCTGGACGGCCCGCCGGTGAAGATGATCGCCTTGGGCGCCATCTCGCGGATCTTGTCGAGCGACATGGTGCACGGATGCATCTCGCAATAGACGTTGAGTTCTCTGACGCGTCTGGCGATCAGCTGATTGTACTGACCGCCGAAGTCGAGGACCAAAACCTTTTCGTTGACCATTTTATGCTCCTTTCAAATGATATCTTTGGTGTTGTATCTTGCGGACTTTGCCGCCTTTTTGTGCGCTTTCTTTTCCTGCCGCCTCTTCGCCCTCTTCTCGTGCCCCGGGATCGCCGCCGCGACCCGTCCGAAGAACGCCCATACGTCCTTGCACAGCTTTTTGACCGCCTCGATCTCCGCCCTCATCACGACGATCATCGGGAAGACCGCGAGCAATATGAACACGATGTTCCACGTCATCTCCGTCGTCAGCGCCGCGAGCGACAAAATGTCGCGCACGAACGTCGCCGACACCGCCGCAATGTATACGACGACGCACATCGCGAGCAGATACAGCCTCTCCTTGTTGTAGGGCATGCACACCCAAAGCAACGTGATGAAGGACACGAGCGACGTCACATAGAAGGACATCGTCGACACCTGAGCGGACACGTCTATCCCGACGTCGCGGTAGACGACGCCTATGATCGTCACCATCACCGCAACGGTGAGACCGGACGGCAGCGCCTTGTTGAACACCTTGCCCAAAAACGAGCCGGTGACCTTGGCGTCGTTCGGCTCGATCGCAAGGAAGAAGGACGGGATGCCGACGAACAGTCCGCTGATCAGCGTCAGCTGGATCGGCTCGAACGGATAGGCAAGCCCCAAGATGATCAGTATCAGCGACAGCACGACCGAGAACGTAGTCTTGACGAGGAAGAGGGACGCCGCCCTCTCGATGTTGTTGATGACCCTTCTGCCCTCAGCGACCACGCTGGGGAGCGACGCAAAATCGCTGTCCAAAAGCACGAGCTGCGCGACGTTGCGGCTCGCCTCCGAGCCCGACGCCATCGCGATCGAACAGTCCGCCTCTTTGAGCGCCATGACGTCGTTGACGCCGTCGCCTGTCATGCCGACCGTCCTGCCGTGGTCTTTGAGCGCGGTGACAAACAGCTTTTTCTGCTTTGGCGTCACGCGCCCGAAGACGGTGTACTTTTCGACCGCATCGTAGATCTTTTCTTGGGTGTCGAGTTCGGTCGCGTCGACGTACCTGTCCGCGCCGGCAAGCCCCGCCCTCTCGGCGACCTTGGACACTGTCAACGGATTGTCGCCCGAAATGACCTTGAGCTCGACGCCCTGACGGGCGAAATACTCCAAAGTGGTCTTTGCGTTGTCGCGGATCTTGTCCGAAAGCACGATCAGCGCGACCGGGCGCATCTTTTCGGGATCCATTGTCTCGCCAAGCTGCTGCATCGTCTTGACGAGCACGAGCACGCGATAACCCTGCGCGCTGTATTCGGCGACGTCGCCTGCAACGAGCTGATATCTGTCTTTGAGCACAAACTCGGGCGCGCCGACGACAAACCTGCCCTCCGAACCGAAATCCGCCGCGCTCCACTTGCGCGCAGACGAGAAAGGCACCGTCTTTTCCGCCTTCCAGACGACGTTGGACTTGAAATATCTCGAAAACGCCTCGAACGTCGCGCCCTCAGCGCCGAGCGCCGCGACCATGTTGGTCATGATATCGTCCGGCAAGCCGTATCGCGTCGAGTATATGTGCGTCTTCTCCACCTGCATGCTGCCCTCGGTGATCGTCCCCGTCTTGTCCAGACAGAGTACGTCGACGCGGGCGAGCGTCTCGATGCTGTACAGATCCTGCACAAGCGTGCGCTTGCGCGCCAGCTTGATGACGCCGACCGCCAGCGCGATCGAGGTCAGCATCACCAGCCCCTCCGGGATCATGCCGACCACCGAAGCGACCGTGCCCGTCACCGCCTCGTTGAGAGAATCGGTGTTGGTGCGGTTGTTGAAAAACATCAATATCCCCAGCGGGAAGATTGCGATCGAGACGATGCGGATGATCCAATTGATCGAACGCATCAGCTCGGACTTTGGCTTTTTGAACTTCTTCGCCTCCGCCATCAGCTTTGACGAAAAACTGTCGGCGCCGACCGCGCTTACCCTCGCGCGGCAGTCGCCCGCCTGCACGAAACTGCCCGAATAGAGGAAGTCGCCGCTCTGCTTGTGCACGTCGTCCTGCTCGCCTGTCAGCAACGACTCGTTGACCTCGCAGACGCCCTCGGCGACGTGGCAGTCCGCCGGGATCTGCATCCCCTGTTTGAGCAAGATTATGTCGTCCAAAACTATGTCGGACACCGCGACCGCCTTCACCTCGCCGTCCCTGACGACGTCGACGTGCGGCGCTGACACCAAAGACATCTTTTCGAGCACCAACTTGGAACGTATCTCCTGCACTATGCCGACGATGATGTTGCAGGTGACGATGATGATGAACAACATGTTTTTGAGCTCGCCGTAGACAAGTATCAGCGCCGCCAAAACAAAGTTGATCAGGTTGAACAGCGTCAGCACGTTGGTGCGGAAGATGTTCGCATACGACTTGGTGACGATCGTGGGCTGTTCGTTGGTCCAGCCCGTCGAGACGCGCTCGTCCACCTGCGCCTGCGTCAGCCCGACGTGCGGATCCGCCTCCACCCTTACGGGGCGTGCGGCGCTGCGCTTGCGCGGCCTCTTGATCGGTCTTTGCTCTTTTTTCTCCTCTTCGGCGCTCGCGTCCGCAGCGGAAAGCTCCTCCTCGGGCGCGGGCTGCTCCGGCTCCGAAATCACCTCGGAAGGCTGTTCTGCCGCCGCATCGGCTTGCGGCTGTTGCTCCGCGGGCCGATCGGCTGTCTCCGCCGCCTTTTTGCGCGCCCTCCTGGGACGTGCGGCGGCGGACGCGGACTCGACCTCTTCAGAAGTTTGAGCCGCTGCCGCCTCCTGCTTTTCAGCCTTGCCGCCTTTGCGCGTCGGCTTGATCTCGGCACTCTCCGCGCTCGGCGCCTGCTGCGCCGCCGCGATTTCACTCTTTGCGGATGAGACGTCTTGCGGCTCGGACCGCCTGTCGGCGCGCGGTTTCTTCGCCGCAGACTTTGCGCCTGTCGGCTTTGTCTCCGCGGAGGCGTCCGCCGAAGCCGCTCTTTCGGCAGCCTCGTCCTTCTTCATCTCGCCCAATTGCGACGGCGGCGGAAGGGGCGTACCCCTGCCTCGCCGCGCCCTTTCGGGGCGAGCGACCTCAGCCTCTCCCAAGGGAGCGGCGGTGTCTTTTGACTTTCGGGATGAAGTGCGGACCTTTTCTTCCATACGTTAAGAATATACCATTATCGGCGCTTTAAGTCAATTGTCTGGCGCTATTATATACGCGCGGACGCACAATTTTTTACGCTGCGCGGGTGCGAAAACCTTTATCGATATCTTTTTGCCGAGCCGTTTTGCCTCTTTTGCCGCACGCCGAAAGATCGCTCGCCGAACCTCTCGGCGTTCGGACGCTTTGACTCGATAAGCTCTCCGGCAAACAAAACTTAACGCGGATGATCGTGCTCCGCGCAAAAGAAAAGCTCCGCCGAGAAGCGGAGCAAGTATGCGTTTTGTGCACACGGGCGCGAAAAAATCACTTTTTGACGTAGCGGTTTCGCCTCTCTGTCGACGACTTGAACAACGCCTCGAGCGCGTCCTTGTCGCCGGCGGCGAGCGCGTCTCTGATCGCGTTCAGCTGGCGCGTAAAGTCGTCGATCGAACGTATCAGATTGTCGCGGTTGCCGAGGAAAAGTTCGCTCCAAAGCGTCTCGTTTATGCTCGCTATGCGCGTGAGGTCGCGGAAGGAATCTCCTATAAATTTCTCCGTCTCCGCACTCTCTTCGTCGCTGTTGACGAGAGCGACCGCGATCGCGTGCGGCAGCTGCGAGACAAAGCCTATGATCTCGTCGTGCCTTTGCGCCGACACCTCGACGATGCGCCCGAAGCCCATGTCCTCGGCAAGCTTCCTCACCGTCTCCATCGCGCTTTGCGACGTGTTTGCGCCGCGCACCAGGATGAAGTTCGCGCCGCGGAGCACAGCCGGGTCGGCATAGTCGATCCCTCTCTTCTCCCTGCCCGCCATCGGGTGCGCAAACACGAACTCTACGCCCTCGGGCAAAGCCTCTTCGACCTCTTTTTGTATCAGCGACTTTATGCCTGCAACGTCAGTGACCACCGTCCCCGGGCGCAGATGAGGCGCGAGCGCGCGCAGATACGGGGCGACTTGTCCGGGATAGAGCGCGATGACGACGACGTCCGACTTCGCGGCAAACGGCGCGGCGTCGGTGCCGCCGTCCTCGATCATTCCCCTCTCCTTCGCCTTGGCGATCGTGTCGAGCGTGCGCGCGACTCCGTAGACGGTATACCCCGCCGCAGAAAGCGCGCCGGCATACGAGCCGCCGACAACTCCGAGCCCTATTATCGTGACGACGGGTCTTTTCATCTCACATCCTCGAACTTGCCCGAAACGAGCTGTTTGACCGCGAGCACATAGCCGTCAAAACCCTTGCCGCAGATCTGCGAGCGGCACGCCGGCGCGATCACCGACGTATGACGGAACTCCTCACGCGAGCCGATGTCCGAGATGTGCACCTCGACCGTCGGCACCCCGACCGCCTTGACCGCGTCGTGGATCGCGTAGCTGTAATGAGTGTGCGCCGCCGGATTGATGACGATGCCGTCCGTGCCGTCAAAGTAGGCGGCGTGGATGCGGTCGACGATCGCGCCCTCGTGGTTGCTTTGGAAAAAGTCGAGCTCTTCGCCCTCGCAGCCGCGCTTGATGTGCTCGCAAAGGTCGGCGTAGGTCTGCCTGCCGTAGACGTCGGGCTCGCGAATGCCCAGCATGTTCATGTTGGGACCGTTGATGACCAATATCTTCATATCACTTCTCCCCGAGAGCGCTCAATATCCTGTCAAAGACCTCGCGCTCGTTCGTATCGTTTGCAATCGTTATCTGCGCGGCGGCGGCATACCTGTCTTTGCGCTCGCCGTACAGCCGCCACACCCTCTCCGCGCCCTGCACGAGCAGAGGCCGCGACGCATAGTCGACATCGGCGATGATGTCCGCGGGCGCGCGGTCGATGTACACCGTCGTCCCCGAAAGGCGCATGCAGTCTATGTTGAAATCGCGCAGCACCGCGCCGCCTCCCGTCGCAATCACCAATCCCTTTCGGCACGCGAGACACGCGATCGCCTCGCTCTCTTCGTCGCGGAAAAAGTCCTCGCCGCGCTCGAACATCTCGGCGATCGTCATCCCCGACAGATGTTGGACGTATGCGTCCGCGTCGACAAATTCCCTCTCCGTCTTTTGGGCGACCCACGAGCCGAAAGTCGTCTTGCCGCAGCCCGGCATTCCGATCAGCCAAATGTTGCCCTCATCGCGCAAAAATCCGCGCGCTATCCTGTCGTAAACCGTCTTTGTCAACGCCTCCGCGCCGTCGTCTCCCGTCCAGATGTGCTGCGACTTCATCGCCTGCGCGACCAACATATATAGTCCGCCGACCGCCCTCTTACCCAGCGAGATCGCGCTGCGCAAAAAGCGCGTCAATACAGGATTATAGATCAAATCCGCCGCCGCGTCGAACCGCGCGACGACATCGTCGCCGACCGGCGACGCGTCCGCGTTCGGAAACATCCCCATCGGCGTGCAGTTGACGAGCAGATAGCCCTCTCTTCGCGCCAACTCCTCGTAATCTATCGCCGCGTGCCCGTCCGCCGCCGCCCTCGCCGGGTCGCGGCTGACCACAGTCACGTCCGCGCCCAGCCTGTTCAGCGCGTATATCACCGAGCGAGCCGCGCCGCCGTAGCCGAGCACATACGCGCTCTTGCCCGACGGGTCTATCCCCCTCGACGCGAGCATCGCCTCAAAGCCGTACGGGTCTGTGTTGTAGCCGAACAGCTTGCCGCCCTCGCGCTTGATCGTGTTGACCGCGCCTATCTCGCGCGCCTCGTCCGATATGCCGTCGAGAAGGGGCATCACCGCCTGCTTGTAGGGTATCGTCACGTTGACGCCGTCATATCCGAGCAAAAACTCTCTGCCGCGCGCAATCTCCTCCTCCGTCAGCTCGACGGCGGTGTATTCGCCCTTCCTGCCGCTCAACTCAAAGTAGGCGCGGTGTATCTCGGGCGAGAGAGTATGCGCGAGTTTTTTGCCGATAACGCAATACATATCCGTCAAATGCTCCCCTTGAGATATTCGCCCAGCAGCTTGAAATCGTGGGTCATCGTCTTTGCCGCCGCGAGCGCGAGCCGCATCTCTTTGCCCTTGCAGCTGCCCTCGAGATCGGCGACGAAATAGTACTTCGCCGGGTTTTTCTTGTCCGGTCGCGACTCTATCTTGGACATGTTCACCCCCAGCCGCGCGAACATCCCGAGCACGCGATGCAGCGTGCCGCATTCGTTGTCGACGACAAAGCTGACGCTGACCTTGTCCGCCTCGCGGTCGGTCAGGCGCGCGCTCACTATGATGAACCGCGTATAGTTGTCTTTGACGTCGTTGACAGGGCAAGCGAGCACGTCCAGCCCGTACAGCTTCGCCGCACTCTCGCTCGCGATCGCCGCGACCGACTTGTCGCCGCTCTCGGCGACGGACTTTGCGGCGGCGGCAGTGTTGACGTAGGGCGACTGCTCCCAGCCTCCCCTTTCCAAAAACTCCGCGCACTGCCCGAGCGCCTCCGCCTTGGACACGACGCGTCTGACGTCATCGAGCCTCGCGCCGCGGACGCCGACAAGCGCGTGACGTATCGGCTGCCAGATCTCGCCGACGATATACATCGACCGCGCGGCGAGCAGGTCGTACACCTCGACGACCGACCCGATCGTCGAGTTTTCGAGCGGCAGCACGCCGTACTTGACCTCGCCTCGGTCTATCGCGTCGATCACCGCGCCGAACGTCGGGTAGGCGGCGGCGTTGTCCAAGCTGCCGAAATAGCTCTCCGCCGCCTGCGACGAAAACGCGCCCGGAACGCCCTGATAGGCGACCTTCGCGCCCCTGTCGAACGGCTCGCGCTCAAGCTCGTCGCCGCCCTCGCAGATCCGCGACAGCTGACACAGCTTGCCCACGTCCATGACCGAGGCGACTATGTCCGCTACCGCGCGCGACAAGCCCTTGTCCTTCAACATCCCGACCGCGCGTTCGATGACCGCGCGCTCGCGCTCGGGCTGGAAGATCTCCATCCCGTGCGCCTTCTTGTAGTCGGCGACGTCCGCGGACGCGTGCAGCCGCTCTTCGAGCAGCGGCACAAGCCTTTCGTCAACGCCGTTGATCTGCTGTCTTATCTGTTCGAGTTCTCTCATATCTCACCGCATGAGGTCGCAGACCACGATCGCCGCGACCGCCTCGATCACCGGCACCGCGCGCGTGACTATGCACGGGTCGTGCCTGCCTTTGAGCGTCAGTTTCGCGTCCTTTTTTTCGACTACGTCGACGGTGTCCTGAGTCTTGAACACGGACGCGGTCGGCTTGATCGCGACCTCAAAAACTATCGGCATGCCGTCGGTGATGCCGCCGATGACGCCGCCGTTGTTGTTGGTGCGCGCCCTGACTACGTCGCCGTCAAAATATAGGCTGTCGTTGGCTTCGCTGCCGCGCATACCGCACAGCTCATATCCCTTTCCGAACGCGATCGCCTTGACCGCCGGCACCGAAAACGCAAGCGCGGATATGCGGCTCTCTACGCTGTCGAAGAAGGGCTCGCCGACCCCTGCCGGCACCCCGACGACCGCGCACTCGATAGCTCCGCCGACGCTGTCGCCGTCCGCTCGCGCCGCCTCTATCGCCGCGCGCATGCTGTCAGAAACGCCCTCGTCCAAAGTCGGAAGGCGCATGCCGCGCAGCCTGTCAAACATCGCCGCATCGACACGGGCGCCGAATTTTGAGTCGCATACATCCGCGACGCGCGTGATGTGCGCGCCGACCGCGATACCCTTTTCCGCAAGCAATTGCTTGGCTATCGCGCCCGCAAAAACCAGCGGCGCGGTGAGCCTGCCCGACGACGCTCCGCCGCCGCGCACGTCGTTGTGACCGCCGTACTTGACGAAGTAGCCGTAGTCGGCATGCCCCGGTCTCATCAGCCGCTCCAGCTGCGAGTAGTCGGACGACTTGGTGTCGGTGTTGAAGATGACCGCCGCGATCGGCGTACCCTCTGTCACTCCGTCCTTTACGCCGCACAAAATGCGCGCCTCGTCCGCCTCTTTGCGAGGGGTGGACAGGTCGCCGCCCGGCGCGCGACGTCTCATCTCATCGGCGATAAAGCCCGTGTCGAGCCTGACGCCCGCGGGCACGCCGTCGATGACCGCGCCGATCGCCTCGGCGTGCGATTCGCCGAACAGCGTAATCTTGAAATTTTGTCCGAAAGTCGCGCTCATTGCACTCTTCCTCCCAGCCGTGTGTATTGTTGCAAAAAGTCGGGATAGGACTTGCTCATGCAGCCGACGTCGTCGACTTCGACCTCGACCTCGCAGGCGAGCGCCGCAATCGCCGCGGTCATCGCCATGCGGTGGTCGCCGCAGGATGTGACCTTGCCGCCGCGCAGTCTTGCCCTTCCCTTGATTGTAAGTTCATCGCCGTCGCGGACGATGTCCGCGCCCAGCGTTTTGAGCATTTCGTACGTCGCCGCAAGGCGGTCGCACTCCTTGATCTTGAGCCTCTCCAGCCCGACGAGCCGCGTGCGCCTGCCCTCGCGTAGCGCGCATGCGAGCGCGAATACGGGTATGATGTCCGGGCATTGCTCGCCGTCGAAGACGAGGTCGCCCTCCCCTTTCAGCCTTTCGAGCATGGGCACGATCGCCCTGTCGCCCTGCAAGCTGTCCGCTTTGAGCCCTTGTATCTCCACTTCGCTTCCGACGAAATTCGCAACCGCGAAAAACGCCGCCTGCGACCAATCTCCCTCAACGGTGAAGTCGCGCGGCTCGTACTTACCGGCGGCGCGGAACACACCGTCGCGCTCTTCGACCGACACGCCGAACTCTCGCATCGCCGCGATTGTCATATCTATATATGCGCGCGAAGCGAGCGGCGTCGTCGCCCTCAACTCGCCGCCGACGAGCGGCAAGGCGAACAATATTCCGCTGAAAAATTGCGAACTGACGTCCCCTCTCATCTCGAAGACGCCCCCTCTCAACCTGCCGCCGACCGTGAGATCGAGCGCGCCGCCCTCGGACGAATTTTGCCAGAAAAGTCCGCGCTCTTTCCATATCTTCTCGTATTCGCCGAGCGGCCTTGCGCCCAGACGGCCTCTGCCGACGAAGCGGCAAGTCCCGTCCGTCAGCGCCGCGGCGACCGGGATGCAAAAGCGAAGGGTCGAGCCCGATTCGGCGCAGTCGACCATCGCGCAATCAAAGCCGCGCGCGCCGCATATCGTCCGCTCGTCGCCCTCTCCGTCGACAGCCGCTCCGAAAGCGCGCACCGCGGACAGGGTCGCGGCGATGTCGTCGCTCATCGCGAGATGACGCACCGCGCTTTGTCCGTCCGCCAAAGCCGCGCAGAGCACCGCCCTGTGAGCGACGCTCTTGGACGGCGGCGCAAACACCGCGCCCGACAGCCTCGACGGCGCAAACACCGCGCTCACAGCCAAAATCCTCCGTCGGTCGGATAGATGTATCCGTCGCCGATGTCGTGCAGCAGCACGACGTTGAGCGCGCCGTTCAAATTCTTTTTGTCGCCCTTGATTGCGCCTATCACCTCGCGGTAGGGCGCGTCGTCTCTGCAACTCAAACCGTACTTGTTGCAAAGCGAAGTTATCTTTGCCGCACAGCCGGCAGCGGTCAATCCCTTTCGCTCGGCAATCTCGCAGATTGTGCGCATGCCGACAGCGACCGCCGCGCCGTGCGATATCTTTTTGTAGTCGTAAAATTTTTCGAGAGCGTGCCCGTAGGTATGCCCGAAATTGAGCAGCATTCTCTCGCCGGTGTCGCGCTCGTCGCGCTCGACGACGACGCGCTTGATGTCACAGCAGCGCATCACGACGCCGTCGATATGCTCGCGCAGCTTTTCGCGCGAACCCGCCTCGTCCAGCCTCTCGAACAGCTCCTTGTCGCGGATGCAGCCGTACTTAATCACCTCCGCCATGCCGTCCGAAAAATACTCGTCCGACAGCGTGTCCAGCACGTCGGGGTCGACGACCACCGCCTTGGGCTGCCAAAAAGCTCCGGCGAGATTTTTGCCCCACGGCAAATCGACCGCGACCTTGCCGCCTACAGCCGAATCCACCTGCGCGAGCAACGTCGTCGGGACCTGCACGAAGTCGAGACCGCGGAGATATGTCGCCGCGGCGAAGCCGCCGAGGTCGCCTATCACACCTCCGCCCAGCGTGATCACCACGTCGCTGCGCGTGAGTCCGGCTTGAGCGAACATCGAGTAGACTGTCATCAGCGAATCGAACCGCTTGGTCGGCTCGCCTGCCGGCAGCGCGCCGGATGACACATCCAGCCCCGCCGCTTTGAGCGACGCGACCGTCTTGCCCAGCCACAGCGGCGCTACATTGGAATCGGTCAGCACGAACGCCTTGCGTCCTGCCCTGCCGAGCGGCGCGACCATCTCGCCGACGCGCGACAAAATGCCTCGCTCGCAGACGATGTCATAGCTGCGCTCGCCGAGACCGACCCTCAGCGTCTTCATCTCAGACCTCTCTGCCGACGACGTCGGCGATGCCCTTGATCTGCTTCATCACGTCGGCAAAGACCGCCGGCTTGATCGATTGATTGCCGTCGCACAGCGCGTGCGCCGGGTCGTTGTGCACCTCGATGATCAGACCGTCCGCGCCCACCGCGACCGCTGCGCGCGCCAAAGGCTCGACCATCCACCACTTGCCGGTGGCGTGCGACGGGTCGACGATGATCGGCAAATGGGACAGATTCTTGACCGCAACAATCGCGCTCAAATCGAGCGTGTTGCGCGTGTACGTCTCGAACGTGCGTATGCCCCTCTCGCAGAGAATGACCTGCCCGTTGCCGCCCGACATGATGTACTCGGCGGACATCAGCCACTCTTCGATTGTCGCCGAAAGTCCGCGCTTGAGCAAGATGGGCTTGCGCGTCTGTCCCAACAGGCGCAAGAGGTCGAAGTTCTGCATATTGCGCGCTCCCACCTGGATGACGTCGACGTCGCGAACGAATCTGTCGATGTCGTACGGCGACATGATTTCGGTGACGATGGGGAGCCCCGTCGCCTCGCGCGCCTCTTTGAGCAGCTCCAATCCCTCGTACTTCAAACCTTGGAACGCATAGGGGGACGTGCGCGGCTTGAACGCACCGCCGCGAAGCATGTTCGCGCCTGCCGCCTTGACGTCCTTGGCGACGCCGACAATCTGCGCCTCTGTCTCGACCGAGCACGGTCCGGCAATGATTGCAAGCTGCTTGCCTCCGACTTTGACGCCGCCCACGTCGACGACGGTCGGCATGGGGTGGAACATCTTATTTGCCTTCTTGAACGGCTCGGCGACGTGGAGCACCTTGTCCACGTTGCGATTGGCTTCGATCTGCGTCGGATCTATCTTGCTTGTGTCGCCGACAAGACCGAGAATACTCAATTCCGTACCGATGACCGGACTGACCTGAACGCCGAACCCGGTGATCTTGTCAATCAGCGCGTCAATTTCGCTCTTTGGCGTATTTGGTTTCAAAATGACTATCATATGTGTTTTGCCTCATGCAAAAAGATTATGCGTATATTTTATTACAACACAAAAATTTTTGCAAGAAAATGCGCGCGTGCTCGCTAAAATTTCTGTCCTTATCGATTAAGCACAGACAAAAAATATCGCCGAAGCCACTTGCTCGGCGATCTCTTTTGTATTCCGTTTGTCATTGAAAATACTTGTTACTATCCGTTAATATTCGATACTACGTAGCAAATTCATCGGTTTTTCTCCGATTACTGCGACAAACTTGCCGAAGCGATGAACGGCTATATTTCCGAATCCCACGCTCTCAAACAGCGCCGTCAGCTCGTCGGGGGTATAGATTCTCAAGTTGAGCTTTTTGGCGTTTTCGCTCGGCTCGCCGCTGCCGTCCGCGTCGTTGAACACGCCGAACTTTCCGCCCTCTTTGAGTACGCGGTTCACCTCGGCGAACGCAACCTCGATGGGCTGCCAAAAATATACGGTCTCGAACGCGGTCGCCATATCGAACGTGCCGTCCTCGAAGGGCATAGCGGTGACGTCGCCGCACACCACCTTGCACCGTCCCGACATGACAGCCTTGCGGTTGTGCCGCGCGCTCTTGCTCACGCTTACGGGCGAATAGTCAAGCCCGTACACCTCGCCTCCTCGTTTGAGCATGCGCGCGATGTTTGCGCCGCCGCCGCAGCCTATGTCGAGCGTCTTTTGCTCTTGCTCGAACAGCGTCAACGCCCACTCCGCAAGCCTTGCGTGCGTGCCTCGATTCATCCTGGTCAGCATTATCCGTCCCAAAACGCCCTTGGGTTTTCTCGCATTGTCTATGTACATGGCTCAATTATACCATACAAGCGCGCCGCGGCAAAGTATTTGGCTGCCGTTGCGCGATTCTTTTCGTCCGACGTTTTCGGCAAGCGCTCTTTCACGCGGCCGCTTGCGCGTTCGCATTGGTTGGCGGATTTGACCGAATTTGCCGCTTGTCCGCCCTTTTGACCTGTGCGCGCCGCCCGTTTGTCCGCCGCATTTTGCCGCGCCTCGTTCGGTTCTCAATCGTCTTCCTTCGGGCGCAAAAAACACCGCGCTCGGCGGTGTTTGCTGCTTGTCAAATTGTCGTTCTCTTATCGTTCAGTCTTCGACGTAGACCTTGATTGCCGAACATTCTCCGTCGTTGCATGCGCTCTCGTGCACGCTGCATGCCGATATACCTACGAACGCGTCGATTTCCGCGCGTAGTACGACGCGGTCGCCCGGCAGCGACTTGGGTGCAAGCACTTTGACCGAGCCGTCCGCGGCGATTTCGGTGTTCATGAACAGATTGACCGGTCTGATCTCGGGATGACGCTTTTTCATCGCGTGATTGATGTTGTCAAGGCATGTCGGATGCCCTGCGCCGTCATTGTAGAAAAAGTCATACATCTCTCTGCGGCAGCAGGGATGCAGAATATCGTGCGCGCCGACGTCGTCCGCCACCAGCGTGAACATGGGGCGATAGCGGTCGGAATAGACGACGTCGCCCTTTTTGAGCTTGATCGAATGGTTGACATCGATTGTCACCGCCGTCGACAAAAACTCGTCGCCGTTGTCCGCCGCCTCGGCGAAAAAGTCGGCGACCTGACCGCCGTTCATATCCTCGACGATTACGTTGCCGCCCCTCTTGACAAAGAAGGTTGTCGCGGTACAAGGATCGATGACGTATTCTCTCTTCATTTGTTCTCCTCTTCGATTGTTTTTTGCGCCGTTTTTGCGCCTGCGCCGACAACATTCGCGTCCGTTCTCGGCGCATCATTTCATGTTTTCCGCAACGCCGTCACAGACGGCATCGCAAGCTCTCCGGCGGCATTTCGCCGCAGACGTTCACATCTCTTTTGACGTCATTCCTCTCCCGCCTTGTCAATCTGATTGGGGGACATCTGCCGCACGGTGTTGATGATTATGTCGTTGATATACAGTCTGAACGCGCATCCCAAAAAGCGCGCCGCCCTCTCGCACATCATCATGCGCGGCAAAAAGAGGCTGAGATAGTCCATCACCGACGACGAGTTGTCCATATAGAACTTGATGCTGATAATCTTATGCTCGCTGTCGACGAGGACTATGTTTTTGCGTATGGAATAGTTGACTATGTCGTGGATGTCGTCAAAATGCTGCGATATCCTCTTGACGCGCGTGCGGTGGGCGTCCGACTTGTCGGCGATGATCAAAGCCGCGGCGATGGGATTGATGACCCAGCCGATCTCCTCTTCGTGATTGCCGATTGCCGCGCAAATTTCACACACGTCGTCCAAGTCCATGCCCATATCGCGCAATATCGGATAGCACAGCGTAGCCGCGGTGATGCCGTGGTTCTTGCGGTTGATCATGTTGCCGACGTCGTGGATATAGCCGGCTATCTTGGCGAGTTCGCACATCTTTTCGTCATAGCCGAGCTTGTTCAATATCATATGCGCTGTGCGCGCGACATAGCTGACATGCCTCAAGCCGTGCTCGGTGTAATTCATCACGCTGAGCACATGCCCCGCCTCGCGGATCAGAGCCTGAATCTCGGGATTGTTTTGTACATCGTCGAATGTGACCATATCGCCTCCTATTGTGTGCGCGTTCAATAATAATACAAATCGTCGATGTCGACTTCGGCGTCAATCTTGTCGACCGCGCAGCACGCCTTCGCAAGCTCGTCTCCGTTGTCGAAATCGTAGTTGTCGCAAAAGAACTTGAACATCTTGACATAGACGATGGGAGCGGATATCTTGTCGGCAACCTTGTACTTTTTCACCGCTTTGGCGAGATAGCGCGCGGCGTCGTCCAGCTTGCGCGGCTCATGCCTACCCTTGATCGCCAGCTTGCACTTGATGAGGTTGAAGGCGTCCATGAGCGCCGCATACTTCTCGGGCAAATCGAGCAGCTCGTCGGGCACGGAGACATCCATGCGATAGAGCCGTGCGCCGGCGACATAGTAGATGAAGTTGCGCGTAGGATCGCTCATCAGCGCATGCATTGTCAATTCGCGAATATCGGGCGACAAATCCTCGTCGAGAAGCCTGTCCTCGAGCACGGAGACGAGCCTCGGCGGCAGCTTGTCGCTGTTTGCGGCAATCTCTTCGCAGACCGCCAGGTAGTCCCAATTGCCGTCGTCGGTCGTCGCGCCGTAGCGCGCGATATAGTCGAGCGCAAGCTCGTTTTCGTCCAATATCTCGACAAAGCGAGCGATGTCGCCGTCATCGTCCGTCTTTTCCGCCGCCGCCCTGCACGCGGAAAGCCCGACATTCATCTCTCGGTCCATCTCGTCGGGATAGAACGATTCGAGTTCGGGATAGATCTCCGCGTCGGGATAGTGGCGCATATAGTGCAGCAAAAAGCGCGCGTCGTCCGCCCGCCCGAACATCGCCGCCTGGCGCGCAATCATCTTGCGAGCCTCATCGCGTCTGCCGTTGAGATGCAGCGCAAGCGCGTATATCTTGACGAACAGATAGTCCTCATCGTCCAATTCGCGCAATCTTTCGGCGTATGTGAGCATAAGCTCATAGAATTTGAGTTCTATTAACAGTTCGGCGATGTCGTAAATGTCGTCGTTGTCCTCGATGCCCCCGTCGTCCGCAAGGGCGCGCGCATATTCCGCCGCCGCCTCGTCGTCGCCACGGAAATGGGCGCTTCGGCACATCAGACAGCGCGCACGCGTATGCCCGGGAACGAGCTCGAGCACCTCGCGACACTCCGCCGTACAGCCTTCGTAGTCGCCGCCGTCAAAGAGACATTTGGCAATCATCAACATCAAGGTCACGCGAAATTCCGGAGGGCACTTTTGGAGCATCTTGCGGAGCAGCGCCACCGCCTTGCCGTATTTCTTTTTCGCAATCTGTTTTTTGACGTCGCCGAGCTCCGCGACAAGCGCCGAATCGGGAAAGATGTCGTCGGCAACGTCGTCCTCGGACGCCATCGCCGCCTTTTCGCCCACGGAAATGTCCGCCAATATATTCTCGACCGTCGAGACGCTCTGCCGATCCTCCGCCCGCTTGCGGCGGCTGAGCGAAAGATAGTAACTCGCCGCCTCGTACTTTTTGAGATCGAAACAATTGGAGACAACCCCTCTCAACGCCGGCGCGATATATGCGTCCTTGATTTTGCCGCCGTTGACGAGATACGACCTGATTGCTTTGAAATATGCCAAATCGGACAACGTCGCGTTGCGCATCATCGAAAAGGCTTTGCCGCGCAGCATCTCCGCGTCCGAGCCTGTACAGCGGCAGTCGTTGAGATAGATGAGACAGTTCTCCGCATCGCCGCGATCGAGCATGGAATGGGCGAGCGCGAGCTGTTCCAAAACTGAAGTCGCCTTGCCCGAAATGTTGATTATCTTTGCCATATCAATCCTTTTTGAAGATGTCGCTCACGTCGGCTTCGTCAAAGACGTATCTCTTGCCGCAAAAGTCGCAGCCGACCTCAATCCTGCCGGCTTCGGCGATGATGTTCTCCGCCTCTTGTCTGCCGAGCAACTTGATTGCCGCGGCGGTGCGTTCGCGCGAGCAGTCGCACTCATATGCGGGGTATACCGGCGCGAGATCGCTCTTTTCGAAGTGTCCGAAACGGTCGTCTATCAGCTGTTGAGGGGTAAACTTCGCGACTCTCTCGTCCATGTCGGTGAAGTCGCGGACGATGTCCTCGAGCATGACCAAAATCTCGTCCGTGCAGCCCGGCATCGGCTGGACGATCACACCGCCCGCCGCGACTATCTCGCCGTTTTCGTCAAACTTGACGCCCGTCGCGACCGCGGACGGGAGCTGCTCGGACTGTGTGAAATAGTAGGCGAAATCCGCGTCTATGCTGCCGTTGACAAGGCGGCTGTAACCATTGTACGGCTCTTTGAGCCCGAAGTCCTTGATCACCGCGAGCGTGCCCTCGCACCCGACGACGTCGCTCACCTTCGCGTCCGGTCTGTCGGCAAGACAGTCCGGATGCTCCATATATCCCCTGACCTTGGCGCCCTCTTTGCCGGCAAAGACCATCTTGCCGCCGGCGCCGTTGCCGTACAGAATGACGGTGAGCTTGTTGCCGAGATCCTTGAACCCGGCGCTCATGAACGCCGCAATCGTCAGCGCCTTCGAAAACGCCCTTGCCGCCGCGACCGAAAAGCCGTGTATCTCACGCGCCCTCTTAGCCGTCTCGGTGATGTCGAGCGCGCTGACTATCGCCTTGCCGCCGAACAATATCGACCTGTTGAGGATGTCCATCATCTGCGCCTGTACTGCGGACGTTTGCCGCCCTTTTTGCCGCCGCCCTGCTTGGGTTTTTGCTGCGGTTGAGGCTGAGACGGAGCTTTTGTTTGCTCGTCCGCGCCGTCCTCGTTTTGCACCTCGGGAGCCGCGTCAATGTTGACGGGACGGGCGTCCGCCTTGCCCTGCTTGCGCTTTTTGCCGCCCTTCTTGGACGTCTCCGCCTGCTTTTGTTCATACTCGTAAAGGGTGTTGAGCGACATATCGCCGATCCACATGCCCATGGAGATGTTGCACGCCATCAAGAAAGAGCCGCCGTAGAAGAGCATCATCACATAGATGATATAGTTGAGCACGTCGACCGCGAGCAGCGCGAACGGCGCCGCAATCAATATCGTCACCAAGATGACGTTGAACGCAAAGATCAAAAAGCAGAGAATCGCATTTTTGACGCTCACGCCGTACGAGAAATCGAAAATCACCGACATCGGCAGCCAAACCCCTACGAACAGTGCGGTCAAGAGCGCAATCAAGAGCGCGGTGATGCTCCAGATCCAAATGCCTGCGCCCGCCGTGCCCGTCGTCGAAGTGAGACGAATAAGCTCAATCGTCGACCATGCGGCATTTGTGCCGACAAGCCCGATGAACGTAAACGCGGAAAGGAACTTCCACCAATGCAGCTTTATGCCGCGGAAGTAGTGCTTGGGCTTGACCTCGCCGCCCCACATCCAATTGCGGATGCAGTGGTAAGCGCCGGCGCAGCCAATCGAGAGAATCATCATGCACGGCGTAAAGAAATAGAGGAAAAAGTCCTGTCTTATGCCGTAAATCATATTGATGCCGGCGACGGTGTCGTCGGTCAAACCGTAGCCTATGCCTATGAAACCGGAAAAGTTGAAGCCCGCCTCCGCAATCTGCGACGACTCGTACATGCCCATCAATACGATGAACATAACTACGAGCGGCGCGGCGAAGAGCGCGGTGACGAGGTTGACCGCGAGCATGCCGAGCTTGTGCTCGCTCATTGTCGAGATGACTTTGCGGAAGCGGCCTCTCTCGGTATAGTCTCTTACGGGACCGAGATCTTTGTCGACGGTCAATTTGCTTGCGAGTTGTGTAATTTTGGACATCATTGTCTCCATAAATGCCGCACGCGCGGCGTTTTGCACTAATATATTACACTATCGGCGGCAAAAGCGCAAACATATGCGCGACTTATGACGGCTTTTTTTCGCGCCGCCTCGGTCAAAGCCCGTTTTCGGACAAATTTCGCGCACAAAACGCGATTTTTGAATGCAAACGCTTTACAATTCCTCCGCCGTGTGCTATCATACTCGTGCAATAGAGGCGCGGTCCTCATCAGTAAGCGGAGTCACGTTTCAAAGAACGCCGCCCAAAGGGAGTACCGCCGAAGTCGCGCTCGTCGCTTTGAAGACGCCGCGGCTGGGCACGGGATCAACAATCCCGCGACTGTCATCGATCGCGATGGAGGGCTATTTGCGGAACAAAAGCAACTTTTCCGTTTTCGCCCGTCGCGAAGACGGATTTTTTTTGACAAAACCCGGGGCTTGCCCCAAGGAGAGTTTATGAAAAAATATAACATCGCCGTAGTCGGCGCGACCGGTATGGTCGGCAACAAATTCCTCGAAGTCCTCGAAGAAAAACAGCTTCCCGTCGAGAACTACTACCTCTACGCCTCCGCAAAGAGCGCGGGCAAAAAGGTCAAGTTCATGGGCAAGGAATATACCGTCATCGAATTGACCGAAGACAACGTCAAGGACAAGAAGATCGACATCGCCCTCTTCTCCGCCGGCGGCTCCACGTCCGCAAAGTTCGCGCCCGTCTTCGCCGAGCACGGCGCGGTCGTCATCGACAATTCCAGCCAGTGGCGTATGCACGACGACGTCCCCCTCGTCGTCCCCGAGGTCAATCCCCAAGACATAGATTGGCACCACGGCATCATCGCCAACCCCAACTGCTCGACCATTCAGGCGATGGTCGCGCTCAAGCCGCTCTATGACAAATACGGCATCAAGCGCATCGTCTACTCCACCTACCAGGCGGTCAGCGGCGCAGGCGTCGCGGGCTACAACGACCTCAACGAGGGCATCAAGGCGTTCGCGGGCGGCGGCACCTACAAGACGACCAAGTTCCCCTACCAGATCGTCAACAACTGCCTGCCCCACATCGACGTCTTCCTCCCCAACGGCTACACCAAAGAGGAAGAGAAGATGATCAAAGAGACCAAGAAGATCCTCGGCGACCAGTCCATCAAGGTCACCGCGACCACGGTCAGAGTGCCGGTGCTCAATTCGCACAGCGAGTCCATCAACGTCGAGTTCAACAAGCCCTGCACCCTCGAGGGCGTCAAGGAGGCGCTCGCCGCTCAACCCGGCATCGTGATCGTCGACGACGTCGCCAACAACAAGTATCCGATGCCCATCGACGCGACCGGTCACGACGAAGTCTATGTCGGCCGCATCCGCATCGACGACACCGTCGACAGCGGCGTCAACCTTTGGGTCGTCGCCGACAACATCCGCAAGGGCGCCGCGTCCAACGCGGTACAGATCGCTCAATACATGATCGATCACAACAAAATCTGAGGAGATACCTATGTTGTTCAAAGGCTTGGGCACAGCTCTCGTCACCCCGTTCGAAGAGGACGGAAGCGTCGACTTCGCGTCGCTCGAAAAACTTGTCGACAACCAGCTCAAAGGCGGCGTGGACGCATTGATCGTCTGCGGCACCACCGGCGAGCCGCCGACACTGACCGACTCCGAAAAGTCGCAGGTCATCCGCTTTGTCGTAAAGCAGGTGAACGGCCGAATCCCCGTCATAGCCGGCACGGGCAGCAACTGCACCGCCACCGCCGCCGAGAACTCGCGCCGCGCCGAAGACATGGGCGCGGACGGCGTCCTCGTCGTCACCCCCTACTACAACAAGTGCACGCAGGGCGGGCTCGTCGAGCACTACCGTGCGGTCGCGTCCGCGACCTCTCTCCCCGTCATCGCCTACAACGTTCCCGGAAGGACGGGCGTCAACCTGCTGCCCGCGACGGCGGCGAGACTGACAGAGGTCAAGGGCATCGTCGGCATCAAGGAAGCCAGCGGCAACATCACACAAGTCATCGAGACGTCAAAGGCGATCGAGGGCAGCGACATCACGCTGTACTCGGGCGACGACGCTGCGGCCCTGCCCATCTTCGCGGTCGGCGGCAAGGGACTGATCTCGGTCGCTTCCAACGCCGTTCCTGCGGCGATCAAAGAGCTGACCGACGCGTGCCTCGCCGAAGATTACGCGACAGCGCGCGGACTGCAATTCCGCTTCCAAAAGCTGTTCGGATTGATGTTCTGCGAGGTCAACCCCATCCCCGTAAAGGCGGCGTGCGCGATGCTCGGGCTCTGCAAGCCGTGCATGCGCCTCCCCCTCACCCCGGCGACGCCGGCAAGCACCGCGCTCATCCGCGAAGAGATGAAGGCGCTGGGCTTCATCAAGGAGTGATATGACAGACATCATCATCTGCGGCATCGGCGGCAAGATGGGCGCCAACATCTTGAAGGCGCTCGAAGACTATGACGACGTCAGGTGCGTAGGCGGCATAGACGCCTATGCCGATCCGAGCAAATTTTCCGTGCCCGTGTTCAAAAAGCCGTCCGATATCGACATCGACGCGGACGTCGTCATCGATTTTTCCCGCCCCGAAGCCCTGCAAGGCCTGCTCGACTTCGCGACCTCTCGCAAGGTCGCTCTGCTGCTCGCGACGACCGGCTATTCGCCCGAGCAAGTCGAGGCGGTCAAAGAGGCGTCAAAGCGCACCGCGATCTTCCGCTCCGCCAATATGTCGCTCGGCATCAATCTGCTGATCGGGCTTGCAAGGCGCGCGGCGGCGTTCCTCGGCGACAAGTTCGACGTCGAGATCGTCGAGACGCACCACAACAAAAAGGTCGACTCCCCGTCCGGCACCGCGCTGGCAATCGCCGACGGCATCCTCGCCGAAAAACCGGGGTATTATGAGACCTTCGGCAGACACGGCAACGCGACCAAACGCGACGCCAAGGAGATCGGCATTCACGCAGTCCGCGGCGGCACAGTCGTCGGCAAACACGAGGTCAACTTCTTCGGCGACGACGAGGTGATCACCCTCACCCACGAGGCGCACAGCAAGGCTGTCTTCGCCCACGGCGCGATCAAGGGCGCGGCGTTCCTCAAAGGCAAGGCGCCGGGCATGTATGACATGAACGACCTGATCGCCGCAATGATCGACTGAAAACTTCGCTTTCCCCTCCGCGCTTTGCGGAGGGATTTTTTTGCGCTTTTCGAATTTTATTTCCGCCACGATCCGTATCAATGCGATATGATTTTGAATGTTTATCGACATTGCAATGTTACTTTTTCTCAACCTCTTGCGCATATGCGCGCAATGGTGTATGATATAGACAGGGAATTTTCAGGAGGAATTTATGAGAGAGCGTACTTCCACTCCGCTCGGCGGAAAAATTTGGGCGTCGCTGCTGATGTGCGGCTTCATCGGACAAGTCGCGTGGATCGTCGAGAACATGTACTTTGCGACGTTCGCGCAGGACATCTTCGAAAATTCGCCCGACGCCAATCACCTCTACTACCTTGTCACGACGCTGATGGTCGTGCTGTCCGCGCTGACTGCGACCGTCACGACAATCTTTGCCGGCGCGCTGACCGACAAGGTCGGCAAACGCAAGCCGTTCATCTCGATCGGCTACATCGTGTGGGGCGTTACGATAATGCTCTTTGCGACGATAGACGTCGACGCCGCCGCAAGCAACAGTACGCTTGTGATCGCGCTCTTCGTCGTCTTCGACTGCGTGATGACCCTCGTCGGCTCGACCGCAAACGACGCGGCGTTCAACGCCTGGGTCACCGACGTCACCGACGGCACCAACCGCGGCAAGGTCAACACCATCCTCTCGGTGATGCCCGTCGTCGCCACCGTCGCCGCGATCGCGATCGCGATGTTCACCTACGACAAGGGCAACTATGCGGCGTTCTTCATCATCCTCGGCGTCATCCCCATCGCCGCCGGCGTCGTCTCGATCTTTCTCGTCAAAGACGCGCCCGGCATCGTGCGCTCGGACATGCGCACCGCAAAAGATGTCTTTTACGGCTTCCGCCCCTCGGTCGTCAAGTCCAACAAGATGATGTTCGTCTGTCTGACGGCGCTGTGTCTGGTCGGCATCTCTCAGCAGACCTTCTTCTCTTACCTCATCAACTTCGTTCAGACCACGCTGGGCATCACCGACTACCTGCTGCCGATCGGCGCGGTGATCGTGTTGTCCGCGGTGATCACCGGCGTGCTCGGCGTGTTCTACGACAAGCTGGGGCGCAAGAAATTCTACATCCCGCTCGCCGCATTCATAGTGGTCGGCACGCTCGCAATCTATCTGACAAAATTTTTGGGAGAAGGCGCATATCTGCCCATGCTCTATGTCGGCGGTACGGTGATGCTCGGCTCGCTGCTGTGCACCAACGGCGCGCTGATGTCGGCGTTCCAAGACTATATCCCCGACGGCTGCGAGGGCAGGTTCCAGGGCGTGCGCATGTGCTTCACCGTGCTCGTACCCATGGTCATCGGTCCGGTCATATCGATGGCGATCGGCATCAACTCGTTCGACCCCACCGACAGCGGCGCGATCGCTCCCCCGTTCGAGATCTTCCTCGCGGCGGCGATCGTCGCGGTGATCGCGATCGTGCCGATTGTGTTCGTCGCTCGCGACGCCGACAGGCTCCGCGCGGCAAAGGCGGCGCAAAATTCCGCCGAACGGCCTACCGAACATAGCGAAAACCCGTGACATGTCGTCAAAACTTGACCTTTGCGTCAAAATGTTATAAAATCATTAAAGAACAATTTCTGCGGTTTGCCGCAGCGGAGGAACAATGCACAAGACAGACCTGTGCGGAGTTTGGTCGCTGACCGATTCCGACAAAATCAAAGACATTCCCGCGACCGTTCCCGGCTGCAACTTTCTCGACCTCGTCAAGGCAGGGGTCATCCCCGACCCCTTCATCGGCTGCAACGAGACCGACGTTCAATGGGTCGGCAAGCATGATTGGACCTTTTCGCGCACATTCGAGATGAGCGCGGACGACCTCAAACGCGAACATGTCGTGCTCGTCTTCGAGATGCTCGACACTCTCGCCGATATCGTCGTCAACGGCAAGCGCATCGCCAGCGTACAAAACGCGTACCGCAGATATATCTTCGACGTCAAAGACGTGCTCGCCGCGGGGGAAAACACCATATCGGTCAAGTTTTCCAACCCTCTCGACTACATCGCCAAGTGGCAGAAAGAGATGCCTATGATCAACACCACCGAAGGCGAAGCCGGCTCCTGCCACATCCGCAAACCGGCATATCACTTCGGCTGGGACTGGGCGCCTCACCTGCTGCAATGCGGCATCATCAAGCCGGCATATGTGCTCGCCTACGACGGCGCGAAGCTGGACGGCGTGCGCGTGCGTCAACATCACGACGGCGGCAAGGTCACACTCGAACTCACGCCCGAGTTTTACGGCGAAAAGCGCGCGTCGGTGCACTATGTTTTGACCTCGCCCGACGGCGAAAAACTCGCCGAACTCGACGGCGAAAACGTCTCGATCGAAGTGACAGATCCCAAGCTGTGGCAATGCAACGGCAGCGGCGAACAACCGCTCTACACGCTGACCGCCGCCTGTGCGGACAACGCCGACGACGTGCATACTCTGAACCTCGGTCTGAGGACTATCGAACTCGACCTGTCCGCCGACGAATGGGGCACCAACTTCCGCTTTCTCCTCAACGGCAAGCCCGTCTTTGCGCGCGGCGCGAATTGGGTGCCGACGGACAGCTTCATCTCGCGCACCACGCACGACGATCTCGAATTTTTGATCTCCACCGCCGCGCACGCCAACATGAACATGCTGCGCGTTTGGGGCGGCGCTTACTTCGAGAGCGACGACTTTTACGACCTGTGCGACCGCTACGGCATCCTCGTATGGCAGGACTGCATGTTCGCCTGCTCCCCCTTCCCCTACGGCAGAGAGGACTTTGTCGCCGAGGTGGACAAAGAGATCGAAGACAACGTCCGCCGCATTCGCCATCACGCGTCGCTCGCATTGTGGAACGGCAACAACGAGGTCGAACAGATGTCGCTCGGCTGGCGCATCATGGTCGAGAACATCAAGCAGACCGGACCCTTCTATTATCAACACCTGCGCGAAAAAATCGCGGAGTTCGACGACGTCACTCCCTATTGGCCGGGCTCGCCGACGGGCGGCGAATTTCTCAAGGACATCTACTCGACGCGGCACGGCGACACACACCTGTGGAAGGCGTGGCACGGTCTGCGCCCGATAGCATATCTGCTGGGCAACTATACCCGGTTTTGCAGTGAGTTCGGCTTCCAGGCGTTCGCGCACGAGAATACGCTGCGCATCTTCGGCGAAGGCAAACTCCCCGAGTCGCTCGACGGTCCTTTGATGAAGCTGCACCAAAAGGCGATGGCGGGCAATTCGCGTACGCAATACTACATCATCGAGAGATATTGGACGCCCGAGAGATTTTGGGATCTCGTCTATCTGACCCAGCTCAACCAAGCCGACTGCGCCGAGCTCGCGACCGAACATTGGCGCCGCAACAAGGGACGCTGCAACGGCTCGCTCTATTGGCAATACAACGACTGCTGGGGCGTGACCTCATGGTCGGGGCTTGACTGGTACCGCAATCTCAAAGCGATCACCTACCGCGCGCGCCACTTCAACGCGCCGGTCACCGCGACCCTCGCTTTGGACAAAAAAGCGGTGCTCTTCCACCTGATCAACGACTCCGACATCGCCAAGCAATACACCGCAAAGTGCGCGATCGTCGGCTATGACGGCGTGCCCGTGACCGAGCGCGAACGCGTGATCGACGCGGCGCCCGATTCGGTCACTTTGATCGAAGAGATGCCCCTGCCCTCCAAGGCAAAGCGCAAGAATTGCTACGCGATTGTCCGCGTCTACGACGGCGAGACGCTCGTATCCGAGCGCATGCGCACCCTCTCTGCGGAAAAATATGCGCGCCTGCCCGAAGCGCCGCTGTCCTACACCACCGACTACGACGGCGAGACCTATTCGGTCACCGTCGGTGCGAGCGCGTTCGCGAGGGGCGTCGAGCTGACGCTGCACGACTTCAACGTGCAATGGAGCGACAACTTCTTTGACATGGTCGCAGGCGACAGCGTCACCGTGACCGCAAAGGTCTCGGGCGCTGACAAAGCACAGTTGGACAAAGCGCTCCGCGTGAGGTCGCTCGTCGACATTCCGCGCAAGCGCTCCCTCATCGGCGACAAGCTCTTCCGCCGCAAACTATTCTTTGAGCCGCTCAACTTCATCAATTGGATAGGGCGCTCGATCGAGGAATGATATGAGTTACAACCGCGATTTTTTCACCGATTCTTTGACCGGGCTGTGCGCGGCGCTGTGCGAAAAAGCCGGCGTCGCTCCCCCGGCGAACGCCGCGCCGGCGAGCAAACCGCTCTTGGACGAGTTGTCCGAAAGATACGGCGACTTTGCCGCCGACCGCGTGCTCATCTACAACCCCGACGCCGTCGGCGATTGGGTAATGGACAAGTATGCCGACAAGCTGCAAAACAGCCTCCGCCTTGCGCCGATTCGTCACCGTTTCGTCACCGTCTTTCCGCCCAAGACGCCCGTCTGCTTTGCGTCGATGTTCACGGGCGCTCAGCCCGAAACGCACGGCATTTTGCGCTACGAAAAGCCCGTCGTCACGATTGACAGCATCTTTGACGCGTTCATCCGCGCGGGCAAAAAGCCCTGCATCGTCAGCGTAAAAAACCAAAGCATGGACCGCATCTTCCGCGGCAGAGATATGGACTATTTCTCCGAAAAGTACGACGACGAGGTCGTCGAGCGCGCGCTCGAACTCATCAAAGAGGACAAGTACGACCTGCTTTGCGTGTACAACGAACGCTATGACGACGCGATACATGTCACCCACCCCACCTCGCGCAAGGCGCGGCACGCGATAGACTGCTACGAGACCAACTTCACAAAATTGGTCGACGCGGTGAGGCGCGACTGGACGGGACACGACACTCTGTACGGATTCTGCCCCGACCACGGCGTGCACCGCATGCTCATCGGGCTCGGCAATCACGGCAAGAACATCCCGAAGGACATGAACATATCGCATCTGTTCGGCTTCATCGGGAAGAGCAAATAGGACGATCAAGGCGCGCCGAAAGGCGCGCTTTCTCGCGCAGAGAGGAACGAAAAAGTCGTCCCGATCTTTGACAATATCTTGTCAAGAGTGAGTGCGCAATTTTTCCAAAATCAAGTCGTTTTGCGCAAAATGCGCCGTTTTTCCGCTCTTCGCGGCGATATCTTTGTCAAGAGTAAGTGAACACTTTTTTTGAAAAACTTTTCTGCTGCGCGATCGCGGTGAACTCGGCTTGTCCTTGCGCTTCACTGCGAGCACTCACGCATTTTGCTCATTGAGCATTTCGAATTGTGCATTGTGCATTTCGCATTGAGCATTGTTTTTATTGACTTTGCGCGTTTGATAAAGTATGATAGAGTTATGGGTTACTTCATTGCGATAGGAGTTTTGAGCGTGGTGTGCGCAGGCGTCAAGGCGTATTGCGACGTGCACAACCACAAACACCGCGAGTTCGTGTTCAAATTGTTCGCGAGCCTGCTCTTTTTGGCATGCGGTGTGATCGCGCTCCTGTTCAACAAGCAAAGTTTCGATTACGGCATCTTCATTTTGTGCGCGTTGGTTTTCGGCGCGATCGGCGACATATTGCTGTGTCTCGACGCGTTCTTCCCCGACGGCAGCTATGACGAAAACTTCTTTTCCATCATCGGCACCGCAAACTTCTTTGCCGGGCACATAATTTATCTCATCCTCTTGTACTACTATGCGCCCATCTCGCAGACGCCCTATCTCCTGCTTGCGCTGCCCGTGCTGCCGCTGGTCATGCTTGCGCTGATGGTGATGGGCAAGATCACTTTGAGCCGCGCCAAGAGCATAATGATGCTGTTCTATTTCCTCGTGCTGGGCGGCACGATTGTCGGCGGCGTGTCCTTTTACTTGGGCAATCCGTCCAAAGCGGGCATCATCGTCATCGTCGCGACTTGCCTGTTCACCTTCTCGGACATCATTCTCGGGCTCAAACACTATTGCCCGGCGGCGCGCATTCCGCATAGGGTCGCGCCCTATTTGGTCATGCTCAGCTATTGCACCGCGCAGGTGCTGTACGCGCTGTCCGTCTTCTATTTTTGATCTCGAACAAAAAAACGACCCTCGCGAGAGGGTCGATTTTTTTGACATGTTTTGGTTTTTTACGCCTTCAACGCCTGCATTTCGGACTCGATGAGCTTGCCGATCTCGGCGACGGCGTCTTCGAGAGCGACGCGCTCGGCGCCCTTTTCGCGGCGAAGTTTGACCTCGACTTTGCCCTCGGCAAGCGTCTTGGGCGAGATGACAACGCGTATGGGCATTCCCATCAGGTCGGCGTCGGCAAACTTGACGCCCGCGCCGCAATTGCGATCGTCAAAGAGCACCTCGACGCCCGCCGCCTGCAAGTCGGCGTACAGCTTGTCAGCCTTTGCTTTGACCGCCTCGTCGTCATAGCGCAGCGCGCAGACGTGCACCTGCCACGGCGCGACGCTCATCGGCAAGATCATGCCGTACTCGTCGTTGGACTCCTGCGCGATCGAACCGATCGCCCTGCCCACGCCGATGCCGTAGCAACCCATGATGGGATTGAACGCGGCGCCGTCGGGACCGTTGACAGTCATGTTCATGGACGCGGTGTACTTGGTGCCCAGCTGGAAGATGTTGCCTATCTCGATGCCGTTCTCGACGCGCAGCGTGCCGCCGCAGACGGGGCAGCGATGTCCCTCTGCCGCCTTGGCGATGTCGACGAACTCCTTGACGCCGAAGTCGCGGTCGACGTCGACGCCAGCGATGTGATATTCGGGCTTGTTCGCGCCGGTGACCATGCCGCTCTCGCCTTGGAGCGACTTGTCGAACACCTTGACGAGCTTGTCCGAAAGCCCTATCGCGCCGATGTTGCCGCAGACGATGTCCTCGCTGATGCCGCCGTCGTAGGCGACGACGTTTTTGCCGAGCGCCTTTTTGAGTTTCGCCTCGTTGACCTCGAGGTCGCCTCTGACGAACGCTACGACCAGCTCGTCCGCGCTGCCCTTGACTGCATAGACGACCGCCTTGACCGTCTTGCTCGCGGGGATGTTCAGCCTTTTGCACACCTCTTCGATGGTCTTGTCCTCGCCGGTGAAGATCTCGTGCGCGTCCTCTTCGACGCGCTCGCCCTTGGCGATGACCGAGGTCGCGACCTCCATATTTGCGCGGTAATCGCAGTCGTTGCAGAACACGATGCTGTCCTCGCCGTCGGGGGTGATCAGCATGAACTCGTGCGCGATCGAACCGCCCATCATGCCGCTGTCCGACTTGACGTCGACAAAGTTTTTGAGCCCGATGCGCTTGAAGATGCGATAGTAGGCGTCATACATGCGGTAGTAGTACTTCTCGAGGTCGGCGTAGTCGGTGTGGAAGGAATAGGCGTCCTTCATCGTGAACTCGCGCACGCGGATGAGCCCGCCGCGCGGTCGCGCCTCGTCGCGGAACTTGGTCTGCAATTGATAGATCATGATCGGCAGTTGCTGATAGCTGGACACGGTGTGGTTGACAAGGTGCACCGCCGCCTCTTCGTGCGTCATGCCGAGAAGCATATCTCTGCCGCCCCTGTCCTTGAAGCGCACCATCTCGTCGCCGATCGACGAATATCTGCCCGACTGCTCCCACAGCTCGCGCGGCATCACGACCGGGAACAGCACTTCCTGCCCGTCCTCGGCGTCCATCTCTTCGCGAATGATCTTTTGGATCTTTTGACTCATCTTCTGGCAGGGCATCGTCATCGTGTAGATACCGCCCGCGACCTGCTTGATGAAGCCGGCGCGGATCAGAAGGATATGGCTTTTGATCTTTGCGTCCTGAGGGACCTCTTTCATCCTCTCGCAGACGAGTTTGCTGACTAACATTTTTGCCTCACAAAAATTGATGTAATGCAATTATAACGCATACGCGCGCGATTGGCAAGCAATCGGCGGCGATAGTGCAAAATCGTAGCCCGATCGACGTAAAATCATATGAAAATTTGCTCATTTGCTCTGCACTTTGATGTTCATAGAACCATATCGCCGTACCGCCATACCGACATGTCGGCGCGCGATCATATCCGATATGTTCGTATGACGATATGTTCGTCAAAAGATTAACGCAAAATAGCCGCAAAATGCGCGTCAAACTTTTTGAAAACGCTTCCCTTTTATGCTATAATAAATGCGGAGGCCGATATGGACAAACAAAAAGTCAAATTTCTCAACGACAAAGCCGACGACATCCGCAAACTGATCATCGAGATGATCGGCAGGCTCGGCGTCGGTCACGTCGGAGGCTCGCTCTCTATCGTCGAGCTTTTGACCGTACTCTACTATGACAAGGCGAAGGTCGATCCCGCCCGTCCGGACGATCCCGACCGCGACCGCGTCGTGCTCAGCAAAGGGCACGCCGGCCCCGCGCTCTATTCGGTGCTCGCCGACAAGGGGTACTTCCCTATGAGCAAGATCCGCACCCTCAACCAGCCAGGCACCGATTTGCCGTCCCATTGCGACATGAACAAGACAATCGGCGTCGACATGACCGCCGGTTCTCTCGGGCAGGGTCTGAGCTGCGCGGTGGGCATGGCTCTCGCCGGCAAGATTGACAAAAAGGACTATCACGTCTATGCAATCATCGGCGACGGCGAATCGCAGGAAGGTCAAATTTGGGAGGCGATGATGTACGCCGGCAATATGGGCCTCGACAACCTCACAATCTTCCTCGACAACAACAAGATGCAGATCGACGACTACACCGCCAACATCAACAGCGTGGAGCCGTTTGACAAAAAGTGCGAGGCGTTCAATTTGCGCTCCGAGCGTGTCGACGGTCACGACGTCAAGGCGATTGCCGAGGCGATCGACCGCGCGCACGCCGCAAAGGGCAAATGCACATGCATCGTCCTCGACACCGTCAAGGGACACGGCGTCCCGTTCGCGGTGAGCAAGGGCGTCGGCAGCCACAGCTTCTCCATTTCCGAAGCCGAGTGGCGCGAATTCTGCGGCAAGGAGGCGGACTGATATGCAAGATGTCAAAGAGATGCGCGAAGTATATTGCGACAGCCTGATCGAAATGGCGGCGACCGACCCGAGGATCGTCGTCGTCGAGGCGGACCTGATGAATTGCATCAAGACAGGTCCGTTTAAGAAGGCGTACCCCGACCGCTTCTTCGACGTAGGCGTCGCCGAGGCGAATATGATCGGCATTTCCGCCGGGCTTGCGACCTGCGGCAAGATCCCATTCTGCTCCTCGTTCGGTACGTTCGCGACCCGTCGCTGCTATGACCAGATCTTCATCTCGGTCGCTTACAGCAAACAAAACGTCAAAATCGTCGGCACAGATCCCGGCATCGCCGCCGAGATCAACGGCGGCACCCATATGCCCTTTGAGGATATGGGCATCATGCGCGGCATTCCCGGCATGGTCTGCGTAGAGCCGACCGATTGCGCGATGCTCAAATCGCTGATGCCTCAGATCGTCGAACACAAGGGGCCCGTCTATATCCGCCTGTTCCGCAAAAAGACGGAAAAGGTCTTTGAGGACGGCGCGGCGTTCGACCTGTTCAAGGCGTTCACGCTGCGCAAGGGCACCGACGTCACTATCATTGCGAGCGGCATCATGGTCTCGCGCGCGCTCGAAGCCGCGGACCTGCTCAAAGAGCGCGGCATTTCCGCCGAGGTCATCAACGTCTACACCTGGAAGCCCATCGACGAAGATACGATCGCAAGATCTCTGCGCAAGACGGGCGCCGCGGTCGTCGCCGAAAACCACAACGTGTTCAACGGCTTGACAAGCGCGGTCTCCGAAGTCGCGGCAAAGCTCTGCCCCGTACCCGTAGAGAGCGTCGCGGTCAAAGATCAATTCGGCGAAGTGGGCAAGATGCCCTACCTCTCCGACCGCTACGGACTCAACGTCGGCAACATCGTCGACGCGGCGATCAAGGCGACGAAACGCAAAATTTGACAACTCAAACTTCAAAAAGTCATCGGACGCGGCAAGACGCCGCGTCCGATTTTGTTACATGTCCGATTTTAGCCTGTTGTGTTCGCGACACAGCATTTGGCAATTGTCTGCACTCGTCTTTCCTCCCTGCGACCAAGGCGTGATATGATCCGCTTCCATTTCGGACAAGTCATACTTTGTCTTTGACCTGTTTTCTTTTTTGCAATAAGGGCACACACCGTTTTGCCTCTCGTATGCCGCTCTTTTTTGGCTTTCGGTAAAAGCGCGAATATTCAAATATTTTTCTTTTCTAGTAAGCACATACGAATATATTCCCTTTTTGTTCGTCACATCGTCATCCATCATCAATTTAGCGACTTCATTTTCCAACGCGTTTTTGTCGAAGATTTTTTCATGATATTCATCGTACAAGCCTCCCCATTCGACGCCTTTCATTTCTTTTCGGTACTTGATAAATATCAAATTGACCCACTCGATTACATTGCGAAAATATGTCCAAAGGGCATCGGCGTTCGAGTCATGCTGATGAATTGCCATATAGTCTTCTATCTTGCCTTTTGAAATCCATTTGAGCGCGGTTTCCAAATACTCTTGCCTTATCGGCGAACCGTAGACATAATCTTTCGCCAGCAAATACGCTCCGCAATTTGACTTGCTGAATTTTGACTTAGCGTCGGTAAGCCATTCTCCCGTGTATGTTGCGTTTCTCAATTCCTGATCGGTAAGACGCTCTCCTGCGATATTGATTACCCTGAACCAGTCGAGTTTTTCTTTGTCGTTACCTTCGCAAAAATAAACCAACACTTTGTAATCCAAAATCCAATCTTTTTCTGTCTTTGTCAAATTGTGAAAATATTTGCCATTAAACGAAAAGTCTCCGGCTACATATTGACAAAAGCTTATCGTACGTTGCTGTCCGTCCAAAACTTCAAATGTTCCGTCTTCGTTTTTCACCCAATACATGACATTGAGCGGAAAACCTTTGACTATAGTGTCGATGACGGCGTTTCGCTTCTTTTCGTCATAGACGAATTCTCTTTGGTATTTCGGACGTATATTGAGCAGTCCTCCATAGCCGACAACCCCCTCTTCGTTGTTGTCAGCGTATCCGCTTGCAATATCTTTTATCGCTATTTCATGCAATTCAATCTTCATCACACTTTCCTCCTAATAATGATTCTTCTGTACAATGCTTTCCCGTTGAGATCAGGACCTCTGCCTCTCCATGCGACACGATGATCGTCAAGTCCGATGATCTCGAATTGATCGGGATTATACTTATCCAAAAACGTTATCGGTACGCCCATAAGCCCGTTACACTTTGAGCTTGATGAAGAGCCGCTTATATCTGCGCTCTCCGCGGACGAGCGGTTGGGCAGCCCCACTTGCTTCGTCCCACAATCCATATGAGAATCCTTTCCCTTCACTCTCGGTTGCTCCGACAAGCTCAAACTGGTCGGGGTTGTACTTGTCGAGGAACGTAATTGGGACTCCCATGACGCCATTACACTTTGCGCCTGATGACAATCCTGAAGTAAGGCGTAATCCTCTGTCTGTCTGTCTGTCTGTCTGTC
>NHCFR05603__coassemble_239_pt1 | contig 58875 bp, 53 predicted proteins | sample NHCFR05603__metabat2_high_PE_018 | metagenome-assembled genome bin NHCFR05603 | reverse complement strand
TGGGCGCACGCTCCGCGCGCGAAACGCCGAGACGACGAGACGACGCGCACCTTCCAAAGTGCGACAAAAAACGGGAGGCGTGCGCCTCCCGTTGTCTGTCTTGTCGCGTCAAGCGAGCTTGGACTCGAGCTCTTCGACCTGCTTCTCCAATTCCTTGGGGAGCTTGTCGCCGAACTTGGCATAGAATTCTTTGATGCCCTTGACCTCTTCGCGCCAATTGTCCTTGTCAATCTGCAACAGACCCTTGACGGTGTCGACGGTGATGTCGTCGAGCCCTTCGATGTTGATGTCTTCAGCCTTGGGGACGAGACCGATCGGAGTCTCGACCGCGTCGACGGTGCCCTCGATGCGCTTGAGCATCCAGTCGAGCACTCTCATGTTGTCGCCGAAGCCCGGCCAGATGAAGTGACCCTCATCGTCCGTCCTGAACCAGTTGACGTTGAAGAACTTGGGCTGTTTGTCCGCATCGACCGAAGCGCCCATGTCGAGCCAATGCTGCCAATAGTCGCCCATGTTGTAGCCGCAGAACGGGAGCATAGCCATCGGGTCTCTTCTGACGACGCCGGTCTTGCCGGCAGCCGCCGCGGTGGTCTCGGAAGCCATGATCGAGCCGACGAACACGCCGTTGTCCCAATCCTTAGCCTGATAGACGAGCGGAGCTGTCTTCGCCCTTCTGCCGCCGAAGATGAACGCGCTGATGGGCACGCCGTTGCCGTTCTCGAACTCGGGGCTGATGCAGGGGCAGTTGATCGCCGGCGCGGTGAAGCGGCTGTTCGGGTGAGCGCCCTTCTCGGTCGAAGTCTTGCCGTTCCAGGGATTGCCCTTCCAGTCGATCGCGTTCTCGGGCGGATTCTTGTCAAGACCTTCCCACCAAACGGTGTTGTTCTCGAGGTTGTGGCAGACGTTGGTGAAGATGGTGTTCTTCTTGGTCGCCGCAAGCGCGTTGGGGTTGGACTTGGCGTTGGTGCCGGGAGCGACGCCGAAGAAGCCGTTCTCGGGGTTGATCGCATACAGTCTGCCGTCGGGGCCCTTTCTGATCCAAGCGATGTCGTCGCCTACGGTGAAGACTTTATAGCCGTTCTTGCGATAGCCTTCCGGCGGAATGAGCATCGCGAGGTTGGTCTTGCCGCAAGCGGACGGGAACGCCGCCGCCATGTAGACGGTCTCCTTGTTGGGCTTCTCGATGCCGAGGATGAGCATATGCTCCGCCATCCAGTTCTCGTTCTTGCCCTGATAGGAAGCTATGCGCAGAGCGAAGCACTTTTTGCCCAAAAGCACGTTGCCGCCGTATGCGCTGTTGACAGAGATGATCGCGTTGTCCTCGGGGAATTGGCAAATGTATCTCTTCTCGGGATCGACGTCGCACTTGGCGTGGGTGCCGCGGACGAAGTCGTTGCTGTCGCCGAGAGCGTCGAGCACGTTCTTGCCGACGCGGGTCATGATCCTCATGTTGAGGACGACATAGATGCTGTCGGTGATCTCAATGCCGATCTTGGACAGTCTGCCGCCGACCGGACCCATCGAGAACGGGATGACGTACATCGTCCTGCCCTCGTACGCGCCGTCGAGGATGCCGTACAGCGTCTCATAAGCCTTGGAGGGTTCCCACCAATTGTTGGTCGGGCCGCAGTCCTCTTCCTTGCGGGAGCAGATGAAAGTCCTGTTCTCTACGCGGGCGACGTCGTTCTCCTTGGTGCGGTGGAGAAGACAGCCGGGAAGCAGGTCCTCGTTGAGCTTGATCATCTCGCCGGTCGAGATAGCCTCGGCGGTCAGCTTGTCGTACAGTTCCTGGGAACCGTCGATCCAAACGACGTTGTCGGGACGGCAGCGTCTGCGAGTCTGCTCCACGAAGTCGAGCACTTGCTTGTTGGAAGTCAACTCTTTCATGTTATGATCTCCTTAAAATTGTATTTCCGTATCGTTGTGCGCACGTGGCGCGTTCGGCGTTTCGCCGAAATCGTTAATATTATATCAAACCTTATCTCAATATGCAATCGTTTGCCCCCAAAATGCAAAATCCGCGCTCTCCTCTCCTCGCCGAAAAATATTTTTTTGTTTTTTTCGCGTTTTCATTATACTTTCACTCGGACGGAGTATTATGTCACCGTAAGGCACGGACAGCACCGTCGCCGGGAGGAAATGTATGGGATCCAAAAAATTGCTCGCCGCAATCACACTCACGCTCATATGCGCTCTCACCCTCGTCTGTTTCGCCGGCTGCGCCCAAGACGGCAAATCGGCGTATCAGATAGCCGTGGACAACGGCTTTGAAGGCACCGAGGCGGAGTGGCTGGAATCGCTCAAAGGCAGCGACGGTTCGGACGGCGCAGACGGCTCGGACGGCGCAGACTCCACAATCACGATTCAAGATCTGTTCGACGCATACGCCGAGACCCACCCGGGAGCGACGATGGACGACTTCCTCGACGCCTATCTCGACTTTGAGTACACGCAGGGCTTCGAGAACATCGCCGGCAAGGTCATCAAGTCGGGCGTCGCAATCACCGCAAGCTCGCGCTTCTCATCCTCGCTCGGTTCGGGCGTCATCTACAAGCTCGACGGCGAGACCGCCTACATCATCACCAACTATCACGTCGTCTACGACCAAAATTCGCGCGGCATCGCTTCGGACATTCACGTCTATATCTACAACAGATATTCCGAAAGCGACGCAATCGCGGCGCGCTTCCTCGGCGGCTCGTCCGATTATGACATCGCCATCCTCGAGGCGACCGGCGAAGTGTTCGCCGACAGCGACCTCACCGAGGCGGCGAAGGTCGACACCGGCACCCCTCAGCTCGGCGAAATCTGCATCGCGGTCGGCACCCCCGAAGAGATGCAATTCTCGGTCACGCAAGGCATAGTCTCCACTCAATCCGAATATATCTACACCAACGTGCTGGGCAACATGCAGACGTCGAGAGTGCGCGTGTTCCGCACCGATACCGCGCTCAACAGCGGCAATTCGGGCGGCGGCGTGTTCAACGCCCGCGGCGAGCTGATCGGCATCGCCAACGCCAAGAGCAGCGAGTCCGACGTCGACAACATCTGCTATGCAATCCCCGCGATCATCGCGGTCAACATAGCCGACAACGTCATCGAGACGGGCGGATCCAAATTCGTGCTGGGCGTGACGCTGAGCAACAACGGCGAGACCACGACCGTCTATGATTCGCAAAGCGGCGAGATCCGCACCGTCGAGACCGTCGCCGTCTCCGGCATCAACTCCGGCAGCGTCTGCGAGGGCGTGCTCCAAACCGGCGACATACTGACCTCGATCGACCTCATCCGCGGCGGCGAAGTCGTCGAAAGCTGCACGATCGAACGCGTGTTCAACGCGACCGAATTCTTGCTCAAAGCCCGCGTGGGCGACACCATCCGCATCAACTACACCCGCGGCGGCACGGCAGACAGCGCCGAGTTCGCAGCCACCGTGCTGACCGATCTGTAATACTTTTCATAATTCTCTCCCAAGCAAAAGGGAACGCCGATTGACGTTCCCTTTTGCGTTGTCTTTGGATTGACTTATTTTGTCTTATTCTTTTTCTTGCGGGCGGACAGCGCACCCAAGACCGTCGTCAGCTTTTTGCCGACCAACACATTGAGCACCGTCAATACGACGATGAACACCGTCAACGCGAGCGCCTGATAGCCGGGCGTGACCGTCATGCCGAAAAAGTTGAGTTCATAACCAAAACTGCCCGTCAATTGCTCCATCAACTCGGGATTGCCGATGTATGCGGCAATCGCATTGATTCCGTCGTTCATGAACGCATATCGGAACATTGCGCACGCATAGGTCCCGGGGATGAATCCGCAGACGTATTGGACGGCTTCGGGCATCATGAACAGCGGCATGTACGCGCCGATTAAGAAGCCTATCGCGGTCGAGATGATTGTGATGATGCTTGCCATAGTAGCGTCGCGCGTGACAAACGAACAGATAAACACCGAAAACAACACGCCGGCTATTGTCGCATACGCGAGCACTCCGACAAGAGTCAATACGGACACGAACGAGATAATCAGCTCACCGAGCGCCGCCAAATAGATGAAACACGCCAGCAAGAAGATGAGACAGACAACGAACGTGATGATGAAGTTCGCCAAAAAATAGCTGGTAATCAAAATCGGCGACGACACGGGCGACGACGCAAAGTCGCGGTTGATGCCGTTCTCCTTGTCGTTGACGGTGATTGTGTTGATCTGAATGGACACGGTAATCGTGCACATCGCGACGATGCCGCTGAGCATCCACGAGTCAATCAACGTGTGAATGTAATTCGCGAGAGTGGCATCTTCGAGGCTCAAGCCGTATTCGGCGAGTATGGGCTCGATGGTCATCAATTCGAGATCTCTCAAAAAGAAGATGTAGATCACAAAGATGATGAACGGCACCATGAGCGTGAAAAACACGCGTACGCGGTTGTTTACAAATACGAGCAAATGTCTCTTTGTGAGGCTGAAAAGCTGTTCGCCGTAGTTGGTCTTTTTCTTCATCTGCCCTCCTCCGGATCCATATCTTTGCGCCCCGTCACATTGAGGAAAACGTCGTCCATCGTCCCCTTGAGAATCTCGACGTCGCCGGTGAATTGCGGAAACTCGTTCATGATTGCGCGAGCGGCGTCCGTGCCGTCGATATTGACGCGATACGCGCCGCGCTCTTCGTCGTAAGCAAACACAAAACCGCGCTCTTCAAGCGCCTTTTCAAACTCCGCGCTGCGCGCGACATAGCTGACGAGCGAGTCGGACGCATACGCGTTTTTCAACTCGTTGGGCGTGCCACGCGCGATGATTTTGCCCTTGTCCATGATGACCACGTCGGAGGCGAGCTCCGCCTCTTCCAAATAGTGCGTCGTCAAGAAGACGGTCATCCCGGCTTCCGCCCTGATTTTGTCAATCAACGCCCAGACTATGCGGCGATTTTTGGGATCGAGACCTGTGGTCGGCTCGTCGAGAATGAGCAGCTTGGGCATGTGCACCATCGCCCTCGCTATATCGACGCGGCGCATCTGTCCTCCCGACAGATTTTTGACCGGGCGCTTGAGAATGGGCTCAAGCTCCAACAGCTTGATGATTGCGTCGATATTTTCCTTTTTCTCGCGCTTGCCGAGTCCGTAAAACGCCGTTCGTATCTCCAAGTTTTGAAGCACGGTCAAATCTCTGTCCAGCACCGAGCTCTGGAAGACAATGCCTATGTTCCTCTTGATTTCGATTGCGTCCTTGTCAAGGTCGAGCCCCTCGACGAGAATGCTTCCGCCGTCCTTGTCGAGAATGGAACATATGATGTTGATTGTCGTCGACTTGCCTGCGCCGTTTACGCCGAGAAAAGCAAAAAGGCTCCCCTTCTTCACATCGAAAGAGATGCCGTCCACAGCCTTGACGTCGCCGTACGACTTATAAAGATTTTTTATCTGAAGTGCATAGACCGGTTCGCTCATTTGATAATCTCCGGATATTTCTCCGCCAGCTCGTCGTATCGCGCGTATATGACGTCGAAGGCATGTGTCTTCATCTTGTTGTGTACCGCATCGCGGTCTGTCTGTTTGAAGTTGTCAATCCTCAGCAACAACCCGTAACGCTTGATTCTGCGGCAAAGATGCTTGATTACCGTGTCGTCGCGTATGTCGCGCTGTTCGTTGAACCGGCGCGGCAAAAGGAGCTTCGCGGTCGCATACTTGTTGAGCGCGGTCTGGTCGGGCATAATCATCTTGCGGTTTTTGACCATCTTCCTGCACTTGGCGAGCAAGCCCGTCTCGCTGCAGCGCTTGAGGTTGAGGCTCATGACACCGGAATTGAAATAGCTCGGCTTGAGCATCTTGGACAACACCACGTCCTTGACCGCCGCAAACTCTACGCCCTCGATGTCGACGTCCCACATCGGAGAGATGTCGCCGACAAACATTGTGTCCGTATCGAGATAGATTACCTTTTCGGGCATGTCGTCGACCACGTCGAACAGCAACCGAAATTGTGCATACGGGGTATAGTGCCCCTTATCGTTTTTGCCGCCGTAAAGACTGGCGCGATATTGCGCCTCGACATCGACAATCACGGCGTCGCTGTCCGCATTCCTATCCTTGAGCGCCTCGCGCAGCACCGCGCACATCCTCTCGTCAATCGGGATGAATCTCTCGTCCAAATCGGTCAAATCGGCGGTGACAAGCCTCACTTTGATTGCCCTGTCGCAATGTTCCGCCATCGACATCGCCGACAACAATATTTGCGGAAATGCCTTGGCGTTGCCGCAATAACATACCTCGATCCCGTTCATACCTTCCTCCCATGTCTGCGCGCCGTATTGTAATATCTTTACCCTTTTTCACGCGCATTACTCGATTTATTATACTTTATAATAAAGTCTTTGTCAATGATTGGCGTCCATTTTGCGCTCGCGCCGTGCGCGTCAGACTTCACGGGCAAGCGCTATCTTTTTGCCGTCGACGCGCACCAGGCCGTCGTCCGTCAGCCGCTTTAATTCCCTGACCATCGCACTGCGGTCGACGCACAGATACTCGGCGAGCCGCGTATGCGACATCGGCAGCGTGAACTCGCCGCCCCTGCGCGCGCTCTCAAGGCGGAAATAGTACATCAGCTTCTCGCGCGTCGTGCGCCTCGACAGCAATTGTATCCTCTCGCCGAGCGACAGCGTCTTTTTCGCCATCAGCTCGAACAGATTGGCGACCAGGCGGCTGTGATGCTCGCACGCCTTTTCGCACCGCTTGGTAATCTGATCGTATTTGAGAAAGACGACGTCGCAGTCTTCGTCGCATATGAGTTTGACATAGTCGCCGCCGTCGCCGAAGCACAACACCTCGCCGAATATATCGCCCTCCTCGACCTCTTCGAGCAACGTCTCGTTGCCGCTCTCGTCTATGCGAATCATCGACGCCCTGCCCGTGCGCATAATTCCCACGCGCCGCTTGGGGTCGTCCGAATAGTCGCATACGACCTCGCCGGCGCGGAACGAATCGAACTCCGCGCCGAAACACACCAGCATATCCGTACACGACGCCGCGCTTATGCCGTCAAACAACTCAATTTGCGAAAAATCCATTTTTTTCTCCGTTTTGTTGCATTTGCAACAGATACCTGCGTCAATAATATGATATATTAGTTTTGTAAATAAGTAAAGCGTTTGAACGCGCTTTCGGGAGGTAACATCATGATTGACGTAACAGTTCAAAACGGGACAATCGATCAAAAGGAGATTGACGCCTATATCGCATACGGCCGCAAGAAGTACCCCGGCAAGAGCATCATCGCGATGGATGTGACCTTGGACGGCGACTTTGTCGACCTCAAGTACCAATTCTCGCCCCAGCCGTTTGAGCGCATCCGCCGTATCACCGGCTATCTCGTCGGCACCCTCGACCGCTTCAACGACGCCAAGCGCGCCGAAGAGAGAGACCGCGTAAAGCACGGAGTTTGATTCAATCGGATTGCCGCCGTGCAAACGTTTTGCGCGGCGGCATTTTTGTGTTACAATATAGACGAAAACCTTTCGGAGGGACATATGGCAGCCATCAAGATCACAGACAACGTGTTCAGCGTCGGAGTTCAAAATCCCGACCTCGAGATCTTCGACATCGTGATGCCGACTCGTTTTGGCACAAGTTACAACTCTTTCCTTGTCAAGGGCGAGACAAAGACCGCTCTTGTCGAGACGAGCCATGCGGAATTCTTTGACGACTACAAGGCGAACATCGCCGAGGTCGCCGACCCCGCAAGCATTGACTACATCGTCGTCAACCACACCGAGCCCGACCACTCGGGCGCGCTCGCCGCTCTGCTCGGCGCGTGTCCGAAAGCGCAGATTGTCTGTACCGCGGTCGCGGCGAACTATCTCAAAAACATCACAAACCGCGCCGATCTCAACGTGCGCGTCGTCAAGGAGGGCGAAACGCTCGACCTCGGCGGACTCACGCTCAAATTCATCGTCGCGCCGCTGCTGCATTGGCCCGACACGATGATGACCTATTGCCCCGAAGAGAAGGTCCTCTTCCCGTGCGACTTCCTCGGCGCGCACTACTCGTTCGCTCCGATGTTCGACGCAAAGGTACGAAACCTCGACGACTATCGCAGCGCGTTCAAGGACTACTATGACGCGATTTTCGGTCCGTTCAAGCCGTTTGTGCTCGCAGGACTTGCAAAGATCTCCGCGCTTGACATCAAGTATGTCTGCAACAGCCACGGCCCCGTGCTGACCAAGGCGGGTCAACTCGACTATGCGATTCAAAAATACCGCGAGTGGAGCGCCCCCGTCAAGAGCGCGGTCAAGCGCGTGCCGGTGTTTTATTGCTCGGCGTACGGCTGCACCGCCGCCCTCGCCGCAAAGATACGCGACGGCGTGCTGTCCGTGCTGCCTTCGGCGGAATGCAAGACCTACAACATCATCGACTTCGACCTCGCGACGCTCGCCGCCGAACTCAACGGCAGCAATGCCTTTGCAATCGGCTCGCCGACGCTCAACGCCGACGCGGTGCCGCCGGTGTGGAATTTGATCGCCTCGATTGACGCGATCAACATCAAGAAGCGCCCGGTCGCGGTGTTCGGCTCGTACGGCTGGAGCGGCGAAGCGGTACCGGCGCTTGTCGCGCGCCTGACCGCACTCAAACTCAACGTGATCGGCGAAGGGCTCAAGGCGTGCTTCGTCCCGAGCGAAGCGGAACTCGCCAAGGCGTTCGAACTCGGCGCAATGCTCGCACAAAGCATCGCCTGACCGAAACAGACTTACAGCAAAAAGCGGAGCGCAATCGCGCTCCGCCTTTGTCTCTCTGCAGTCAAATCTCAAGCCATATCGCAGGGACAATACCTGCCGATGCGTCTTTCATCTCTTTACCAATCGATAACGCTCCCGATGAACTAATCATGCGTGCAAATTCCGATGAATACTGGTACGGGCTTCTGCTCCAATAATATCCGGAGCCTTTGTATACATTTTGATCAAGAAATACTCCTTTCGCCCTGGCATATTCGGACGCATCCATATTCCGCGTATAATCAGCAAGCAATCCGGAATCGTTAAATCCGTACGCTTCGTTGGTCAATTCTTTCGTACTCAACAAAAACACCTTGTCGATTGTGTTTTCGCAAATGTACGGATTGTTTGCGGAGGTGGAATTGACGCCGTTGTTCACTTCGGTATCGATGACAAACTCGGACAACACCTCTCCGAAAGCGGCATTTGCGAACTCGTCGTTGAGCCAAGCTCTGACGTCGCTGTATTTATAGTTGTTGGCATAAGTCCCGTCGGGAGCGCCGTTGGACGAGGTGTAAAACTCATCGCCTTCTTTGTAATACGACGACTGATATGCGCCCGAATCTATAATGCCCTCGCTCAACAAGAACATCTTCCCGTCCTCTCGCGTGAGCACGCGCCATTTGATCGGCTCAATTTTGAAATAGTAAGCCACGCCGTTCACAATCTCCGAGCCGTCGTCGAAGACATAGCCCGAGTTGTACGGCGATGCGACCACGCGTGCATAGCGCTCTCCGTCCGAGCCGATGTAATACCCGTCTTCACCGCCGTTGATTGTCACGTCCGCCGCCTTGAGAGACCTCGGATACTCTCCGAACAATATGTAATCCCCGTCGATGGTGTATATCTGTTCCGTTTCCGAAATATGCGCGGTGGGCTCGTCGCCCCATTTGGCATACAACGTCACCGAACCGCTTTGGATGTCCAAGCTTTCTACTTTGTTCACAAATTGCGGCTCGCTGTACCACCCGAGAAACGGATAAGCGTTGTATTCGATCTTAAACGCTCCGCCGACGAGCGACGTATGCGAAATCATGACGTCCTTTTTGACTGCTTCCGCAAGCGCCAATCGCCCCTGTTCGTCGAACGATTCGACCGTGTAGCTTTGCGGATTGTTCTCTGCATTTTCGCCGCCGTTCAATTCGTAGACAATCGTATATTCAATTGGTTCCCATTGCGCCGTCAATGTCAAGTCGCCGGTACTGCCCTTGTCGATTTTTTCGATATATCCCGACTGTGTCGACCAACCCAAAAACACATAGCCTTCGCGTTCTGCCGGCGACAATTCAATCTCGTCGAATATCGTATATTCTTTCGGATTGGCATGCTCCTCGTCGCTCGCTCCTCGGTATGTTATGCTGTATCTCGAGAGTTGCCATTGTGCGACAAAGGTCATGTCGCAGTCTGCGACGACATTTGCGCCGCTGTCATACATCTCGTCTCCGCTCTTCCAGCCCAGGAAAACATACCCCTCTCTGTTCGGTTGCGGCAATTCCGCTTGCTCTCCCTCGCGAACGACAGACTCTTGCAAAATGTCGTCGTATGCATAATCGAACGCAAACGCAAAAATATAAGTATCGCGATATACGGTCGCGACATACTCTTTGCTGTTTGTTCCGTCTTGAGAGGTGACGACAAGATAGAAAGTGTTTTCGCCGAGCTCAATTTTGACCTTCGACGCATCGAGCTCGTCCGTGTGAGCCGAGTCGCCGTATACGCGCAATGTCGCGCCGGTTGAGACTTGAATCATATAATCGAATTCCAAAATGTCCGTCTCTCTGTCCACTTGCGCGCTCAATTCGGTTCCGTTGACAACAAACAAGCCAGCCTCTTCGATCTCGCACTCGTCGTTTTTTGCCACTTCGCACGAAACCGCCGCTACGACAAGCAATGCAGTCAATATCAATATGGCTGCCACGATAACAATCTTCCTCTTCATTTTTACCTCCAAAACGTTCGGAAAAGTGTACTTTTTCAAACAAAACGCCTTGACAACCCGCCGGTTTTGAGTATAGAATATTAATAGTGAAAATGTGCTTGAGCGGCAGTAAAACCGTTAGGCAATAACACATTCATAAAAGTACACTTATTTGAACGGAGACGAAATTTTCGCCTCTTTTTTTTGTGCACATCAACGGCTTCGCGCCTTACAATAATAAGAAAACGGAGCATCATCATGGATCAATTCGCCTATGCGCGCGTATCGTCGACCGATCAAAATCTCGACCGCCAGCTTGACGCGTTCGCGGCGCTCGGAATCGCGCCCGAAAACATCTTTACGGACAAATCTTCGGGGCACACTTTTGACAGAACGGGCTATCATCGTCTTCTTTCGGCTCTACAACGCGGAGACTTGCTTTATATCGAAAGCATCGACAGATTGGGACGAAATTATGACGCGATAATCGATGAGTGGACAAAGATTACAAAGGGCATCGGGGCCGACATCGCAGTGCTCGATATGCCTTTGCTTGACACGCGAAACAAACAGTTCGGTTTGACGGGCAGACTCATTTCGGAGATTGTGTTGCAATTGCTTTCGTATGTCGCGCAAAAAGAACGCGAAGACATCAAAAAACGTCAACGCGACGGCATAGCCGCCGCAAAGAGTCGCGGCGTCACTTTCGGACGCCCTCAAATCAAAGCTCCCGAAAACCTCGGCGAATTGATTGCGGCTTACCTGTCGGGCGCGACTTCTCTCAACCGTGCCGCGCAGCTGGCAGGCATGTCGCGTTCCACTTTTTATGCAAGAGTCAGAGCTTTCGAGCGCGATTCAATGCGGTAGCGATTTTTCGTGCCCGTGTGCGTTATCAGCTCATTCGGCGCATATGCGGCACCGCGTAGGCAAAGAATTCGTCATAAGCGGCGCACTTGTCCAGATCGATACGCTCTCGCTTGCATCCGCCCATGCACATGCAAAACCAGCGGCAGCGCCTGCACTTGTCGGGATAGTTGCGAGACTCCTCGACAAAGCGCACGGCGACGGGGTGAGCGGCAATCCGATCGAGGCTCGAGTCGTTGATGTTGCCGAGACAATACTCGTCGAGACAATAGAAGTCGCACGGGTAGACCGCGCCGTCCCCCTCGATCACAAATTGGCGCGCGCAGCCGCCCGTCATACCGCACTGTTCGGCGCGGCGGAAGTTGGCGAGAGCGACAAAGTTGTCCATCTGCCTGATCGAGGTGTATTCTCCCCTCATCATATCGCGCATATACAGGTCGAACAGCTTGCGCAAATACTTGCCGTAAATTTCGCCGGTCAAATACATGCCGTCGTCTTCGACGCCGCCTTTGAGCGGTTTGAGCACGGGGATGAATTGCAAAAAGCGGAAGCGATTGCGCCTGTAAAAATCATAAATTCGCTCGATATTTTCGGCGACGGGACGCGTGAGCACGCACAATATATTGAAGTCGACGCCGCGCTCCTGCAACAGCTTTGCCGCGCCGTACGCTTTGTCAAAAGTCGGCGCGCCGTCCCTGTCCACGCGGTAGGCGTTCGCCTTTTCATCGCCGTCCAGCGACAGTCCGACGAGCCACTTGTTCTCCGAGAATATGTCGCACCACTCGTCGTCGATCAAGGTACCGTTGGTCTGCACTCCGACGGACACCGGCGAACGCTTGACGTTGAGTTCGGCGATCAGCCGCGCCGCCGTGCGAAAGAAGTCTTTGCCCGACAACAGCGGCTCTCCGCCCTGAAACGACAGCGAGACGGGTCCGCCGTCCGCATAGTCGAAGATCTTACCGAGGGCGGCGCTCAGCGTCCGCTCGCTCATCATGCCGCGAAAAGGCAGCTCGCGCAAAGCCGACAGCGAGTGGTAAAAACAATATTCGCATCGCATGTTGCACAGCGACGACGAAGGTTTGAACATCACCGAAACCGCTCTCAAATCATGTCTCCTTGCGCGCCGAACTACTTTATCCCTCTGCGATTTGTTCGCATTTCGGCGCGGAAGGCGTCGAGCGCGTCGGCAAGCCGAGCCTCGATATCGGGATATTTCATCGAGATGTTGTAGCCCTCGATCGGGTCGAGGTCGAGGTTGAACAGATAGTTGTTGTAGTATTGATCGAAGAACGCGGAATTTTCGGACTGAACGCGGTCGAAGTACTTGAAGTCGTACCTCTGCCCGTCCAGCTCCACGCCTATCAGCTGCACCGCCTGCACCTTGCCCTTCTTTTGATAGTACAATGCGTCGTGCACGGGCGCGTCGGGATCGAGCTCGCCTCTCCACAGCGCCGACAGGTCGACGCCGTCGATCACGCGGTCTGCCGGCAGCAAAACCTCTCCCGTCTCGTCGGTGACTCCGCAAAGAGACAAGATCGTCGTAAACAGATCGAACATCATCGACGAAGACTGCACGCGCGTCGTAGTCAACCGTCTTTCCGTGCCGTCCGAATAGGTCACGTCGACAGCGCTCTGCAAATCGGCGTTGCCGCCTATCCCACCCGCCGGATAGCTGACGAGAAGGGGCACTTTCATCCCGCCTTCGAAAGTCGTGTTCTTGCGTCCGCGCAGCGCGCCCGCCGCGCCCTCGCGTCCAGGTCCGTTGTCCGAAGTAAAGACGACGACCGTGTTGTCGTACAGCGTACCGCCGTTGACCTTGTCGGGCGTCGTGCGCAGATAGTCGAGCACCCTGCCAAGCTCGCGGTCAAACTCCTCTATGCAATCGATATAGCTGTCGTCGGACGTGTCGCCCTGCCCGTTGCCGTTGTTGTTCGAGTAGATGGGATAGTGCGGCCACGGCGTCGCGTAGACGGTGCAAAACGCGTTGCCGCTTTTGACCGAACCCTCAATCGAGGACAGCAACTCGTCGGTGAACATCCCCGTCGACATCGATTGGTCGAGGTTTTCGGCGTGCGACCTCACCTCTTCGTGCGACGCGCCGCCGGGATAGCCCTCTCCCGTGTCGCGCACCCAATTGTAGGGGGTCATATCGTTGACGTAATAGCTGCCGTAAAAGTAGTCGAAGCCCTGCTCTGTGGGCAGGTATTCGCCGTAATCGCCGAGGTTCCACTTGCCGATCAGATAGGTGTCGTAGCCCGACGCCTGCAGCACTTCGGCAAACGTGATCTCATCTCCCAAGATGCCGTCTACATTGTTCAAGAATTGATAGGGACCAAAAAAGTGCGTCGGCGACCAAGGGTCGCTGTCGACGACTGTCGGGAAGACGACGTTGTCGAGATAGCCGCGCGACGAGTATCTGCCCGTCAGCATGGAAAAACGCGACGGCGAACACACCGGCGACGCCGCGTAGAAGTTGTCCATCATCACGCCGTTTTCGGCAATGGAATCGATGTTGGGGGTGTCGATCGTCGACGGCTGTTCGGCATACTTGTAGCTGTACGCCGAGATGTCGGCATACGCCATGTCGTCCATCAATATCACGAGCACGTTGGGCGAGCCCTTGCGGCGGGCGGAGACGGAATCGAGATAGGCGTCATGCCCGTCCCACATCCTCTCGACGGTAGGACGAGCGCGCAAACTCATGAACATCGCATAGACGAGCGATGTCGCAAACACAAGTATTATCAACACGGGCACGAAAAATTTCGCAATGCGTTCCGCCGAAAACTTCTTTACGACGGGGATCGATGCGGTCAGCGCGACCGGGAAAAAGCACAGCACGAGGTTCCACCACAGCCGCCTGCCGAAGCTGTCCGCGCCCCATATGAGAAAGTACAAAAATATGCTTGCATAGACAGCAAAGAACGCCGCAAACAAAAAGACGCCTATATCTCGCCCCTTGAGCGCGCGCACAAACATCGCAAGCGCGTCGACAAGCGCAAGCACCAGCGCCGGAAGCGCCAAAAAGTTGAAACCGCTCGCGAGAAGCACAAGCGAAAACACCGCGTCTACGCACAGCAAGACAAAGCCTGTCACGTCGTCGGCGATCGCCGCCTTGACGGCTTGCGCTCTGCCCGAGCGCGGCGCGTCGTCGCGCATTTTGTCGTCTTTCATAATTTTCTCCTCTCTTCGTACTGACTACATTTTAGCACGATTTGCGCTCCGCCGCAACACTATCGAAACTTTTGGCACGAAAAACCGCGCCCCTGCGGAGCGCGGCGTATTTCGCAGCTTTTGCTCAGGCTTTGTCCTTTGCCGCCAAGACGTCGGCGAACTCCAACACCTTGCCTGCGATCGCAGCCTTGTCGATGACCTCGTCAAAGCGTATCTTTTTGTCTTTGAGCGCGGCGATCGGCTCGGGGATCTCGGCGCCGGAGAACGCGGACAGCTTTTTGCAATCCTCGAACGCGTCGGCGTCCTTCCTGCCGCCGGTCAAAGCGGTCAGCACGTCGCCGGAGAACTTGAACGCATTGGCGGTCGAGACGATGATCGCCGGGCACTCGTCCTCGGGGCAGGCGTTGTTGTATTCGCACCACACGTTGTAGGCGACGGCGGTGTGCGTATCCATCAAATAGCCGTACAGGTCCATCGCCGCGTCGATTGCGTTCTTTGTCGCGTCGTCGTCTGCATAGCCGACCTCGAACAGCGCGCGCATGCGGTTGAGCTCCGCCTTGGTGACGGAATAGCTCCCCTTCTTTTTGAGCGCGTCCATGCGCTCGGCGATGAGGGACGCGTTGCGGCCGCTGATCTCAAACAAGAGCCGCTCGAGATTGGACGAGATCAGGATGTCCATCGACGGACTGATCGTCTTGTGGAACTCGCGCTCGATGTCGTACTTGCCCGTCGTGAAAAAGTCGGTGAGCACGTTGTTGACGTTGGACGCGCAGATCAGCTTGTTGACGGGAAGCCCCATCTTCATCGCGTAATATGCGGCGAGAATGTTTCCGAAATTGCCGCTGGGGACGCAGAAGTCGACCATGTCGCCGAACTCGACCTTGCCCTCGTTCAGAAGGTCGCAATATGCGGAGATATAGTAGGCAATCTGCGGCACCAACCTGCCCCAATTGATGCTGTTGGCGGAACACAATTTGAAGCCGCGCTCGTGCAGCTTCGCGCCCATATCCTTGTCGGCGAAAATGTTCTTGACCGCGCTTTGAGTGTCGTCGAAGTTGCCCTCGATTGCGCACACGCAGACGTTTTCGCCCTCTTGGGTCATCATCTGCCGCTTCTGCATGTCGGAGACGCCGCCCGTCGGATAGAAGACGATGATGTCCGTCCCCTCGACGTCGCGGAAGCCCTCGAGCGCCGCCTTGCCGGTGTCGCCCGACGTCGCGACCATGATCAGCGACTTGTCCTTTTCGCCCACCTTGCGGCGCGCGGCGGTCAGAAGATGCGGCAGCATTGTCAGCGCCATATCCTTGAACGCGCAGGTCGGACCGTGCCAAAGTTCGAGCACATACAGCCCCTCGTCCACATTGACGAGCGGACAGGGATCGCCGTAAAAACGCGCGTATGCTTTGCGCGTATAGCTCAACAGTTCTTCATAGGTGAAGTCGGTGAGATAGAGCGACATGACCTTTGCCGCCCTCTCGGGGTAATCCATGCCGCACAGTTCGTCGAAGTCGGCGCGGCTGAGCCCGGGAAAAGATTGGGGGACATAGAGTCCCCCGTCGGGAGACAGCCCGTTGACGATCGCCTGCGCGCTGTCTATCGCGACGGAAGCGTCGCGAGTGCTGGTATATTTCATAAAATCTCCTTTCGGATCAGATGATCTTGTACTTCATCAAGTAGTCGGGCAAGTCGTCCGCCGCGGCGCTGACCGTCGCGACCACCGCGATCGAGTCCCTCTCGGCGATCTCGGCGAGCTTGGTATAGAAGCCCTCGAGGTCCGCGGGAGACTTGCCGGTGATGCGGCTCACCCCGTCTATGTACAGATTAGTGAGGTCGCTTCTGCCCGCCATAACGCCGAACACGAACGGGCCGAACGCGTCGCCGTCTATGCCGTATTGTCCGACGTCGACGAGTTTGACGTTGCGGTCCAGGTCGTACATGTATCTCTCGGTGTCGCTGACATAGATGCAATCGCCCTTTGCGGCGTTGACGTCTTTGTTGGCCTTGTCGATGATACGGCTGGTCTTTCCGGAGCCTTTCGCCCCGCAGATGAGTGTAAGCATAATTTACCTCCGATATCTTTATACTTCTATTTTACATTATATCGGCGCCCTTTTCAATAGGGTTTTGCAAATTTATGCTATTTTTTTCAATACGACTTGACGACCAGCTTTTTGTGCATCTCGGGATCGAGCGCCATGATGATCTGATCGAGCTCGTCGTCGCCCATATAGGTCGTGCGTCCGTCCTCGTATTCTCTGTCCACTCTCTCCTTGACCGCGACGACGATGGGGTCGTGCTTGTCCACCTTGTGCGATTCGGGGAGCGCGTAGAACGCGTTCATCCAATACGCAATGCCGGCAAGCCCGCTGTGCGCGTCGACGGAGACGAGCGGCGGCTTTTTGAGCAATTTTTCGGTGTTGAAGATGTTGTAGATCTCCTGGTCTTTGAGCAGCCCGTCCGCATGCACGCCGGCGCGAGTCGTGTTGAAAGACTTGCCGACGAACGGGGTCTGCGGCGGAATGATGTAGCCGAGCGAGTCCTCAAAGTATCTGGCGATGTCAGTGATGACGGTGAAGTCCATGCCGTCGTCCGTGCCTTTGAGCGACGCATACTCGATCGCCATCGCTTCGAGCGGACAGTTGCCCGTCCTCTCGCCGATGCCGAGCATCGAGCAGTTGACGGACGAACAGCCGTACAGCCACGCGGTCGTAGCGTTGGTGACGACCTTGTAGAAGTCGTTGTGACCGTGCCATTCGAGCAATTCGCTGGGGACCTCGGCGTAGTATTTGAGACCGCTGATGATGCCCGGGACGCTGCGCGGCAGCGTGACGCCGGGATAGCTGATGCCGTAGCCCAAGGTGTCGCACGCCCTGATCTTGACGTCGATGCCGCTCTCTTGGCGCAGCTTCATCAGCTCGTACGCGAACGGCGCGACGAAGCCGTAGAAGTCGGCGCGGGTGATGTCCTCGAAGTGGCAGCGCGGGACGATGCCTCTGTCGAGCGCCGCCTTGACGATGGACAGATATTTTTCCTTCGCCTGACTGCGCGTGAGGTTCATCTTTTTGAAGATGTGATAGTCTGAACAGCTGACGAGGATGCCCGTCTCCTTGATGCCCATCTGTTTGACGAGTTCGAAGTCCTTTTCGTTGGCCCTGATCCAGCTTGTGACCTGCGGGAAGTCGTACCCAAGCTCCATGCACTTTTCGACAGCCTTGCGGTCCTTTTCGGTATAGAGGAAGAACTCGCTCTGTCTGATTATGCCCTTGGGGCCTCCCAGCTTGTGGAGCAGCTTGTACAGTTCGACGATCTGCTCGACGGTGAACGGCGACGTCGACTGCTGTCCGTCGCGGAAGGTCGTATCGGTGATCCAGATCTCGTCAGGCATATCCATCGGGGTCTGACGGAAGTTGAAAGCGACCTTGGGCACGCTGTCGTACTCGAACAGGTCGCGGAACAGGTTGGGCTTGTCCACGTCCTGCAAAAAGGGCTTCCAATTGCTCTCGAGCAAGAGGTTCTTTTCGTTGCTGTACTTGATCATATCCTGCCTCTCAAAAAAGGTTTGTTTTCATTGCTGCGCGAGCAGCGCGTTCTTGTCCGCAAGCGCCAACGCGTCCGTCATCTCGAACAGATCGCCGTCGAGGAAGTCCTCGAGGTCGTATTGCGTGCGGTTGATGCGGTGGTCGGTCACCCTGCCCTGCGGATAGTTGTAGGTGCGGATGCGCTCCGAGCGGTCTCCGGTGCCAATCAGCGACCTGCGCCCTGCGGCGTATTCGCTCTCCGCCTTGTTCTTGAAATGGTCGTACACGCGCGCTTTGAGCACCTTCATCGCGCTCTCGCGGTTTTTTGCCTGCGACTTTTCGTCCTGGCAAGTGACGACTATGCCGGTCGGCAAATGCGTGATGCGGATCGCCGACTCCGTCTTATTGACATATTGTCCGCCCGCTCCGCCGCTGCGGTAGGTATCTATTTTGAGGTCGCGCTCGTCGATCTTGACGTCGACGTCGTCCATCTCGGGCATGACCGCGACGGTCGCGGTCGAGGTGTGGATGCGCCCCTGCGACTCCGTCTCGGGCACGCGCTGAACGCGGTGCACGCCGCTCTCGTATTTGAGCTTGCTGTACGCGCCCTTGCCGCTGATGCCGATCACCGCCTCTTTGACTCCGCCGAGGTCGGTCGCGTTGAGTTCGATCTGTTTGACCTTCCAGCGCATGCGCTCGGCAAAGCGCGTGTACATTCTCAAAAGCACCGCCGCGAACAGGCTCGCCTCCTCGCCGCCGGCGCCGGCGCGGAACTCCATGATGACGTTTTTGTCGTCGTCGGGGTCCTTGGGCAAAAGCTCGAATTTGAGCTCTTCTTCCAGCTTTTCTTTACGCGCCTCGACCGAGGTCAGCTCCTCGCGGGCGAGCGCACACATCTCCTTGTCCGAACCGTCCTCGATGATCTCGCGGCACTCGCGCTCCGACTTGTCGCATTCGAGCCATTCGTCGTAAAGCGCGACCGCGCTCTCGAGCGACGAACGCTCTTTGACGACGCTCTGCCAGCGGACGGTGTCCGCGATCACGTCGGGATCGGACAGCTGCCGGGTCAATTCGTCGAACCTGTCTTTGAGTTTTTTCAATTTTTCCCACATATTCTCACCGCCGCGATCCTGTCTTTGCCCTCGATATCCTTGACGATCTTCACCTCGCCGAACGGCGCGAACATCGCTTTGAGCGCTTCGCCCTGCTCCGCGCCCATCTCGACGAGCAATATGCCGCCCTCTTCGAGGTGAGCGGCGAGCCCCTTCGCTATCTCTCGATAGAATTTCAAGCCGTCCTCTCCGCCGTCCAAAGCGCAATGCGGCTCAAAGTCGCGCACCTCGCGATCGAGCGACGCGATCTGTTCGGTCGGGATATATGGCGGATTGGAGACGATCACGTCAAATCTGCCGTCTATGTTCTCCCAAATGTCGGACAGCAAAAAGCGCACTTTTGCGCCGTTCGCCTCGGCGTTGCGCGCCGCGATTTCGAGCGCGCGCTCGGAGATGTCGCTCGCGGTCACGTCCGCCCCCGTCTTTGCAAGCGCGATCGCGATACATCCGCTGCCGGTGCACATGTCGAGCGCCTTCACCCCGGGGCCGCAATACGCCGCCGCCCGCTCTACGAGCTCTTCCGTCTCGGGACGCGGACAGAGCACCCCTTCGCCGACCTCGATCCTCATGCCGCAAAACTCGGCATAGCCGAACACTTGCCACAGCGGTCTGCCGGTCGCGCGCTCACGCGCGTAGTCTATCATCTTTTTCGCCTGTTCCTCGCTCACCTCGCGCACGAGCGGCAGCGCTCCGCGCTTGATCCCGAGCGCCTCGCAGGCTATCCATTCGCGTTCGCTGCTGTCGGCGTTTGTGCCGGCGAGCAGCGAATCGACCTGTTTCAAGATCTCTTTGAGCGCGATCACTCGCCCTCTTCTCCGTCCGTCTTTTCGTCGCACTCGTCTTGCGGCGGCTCCGATTCCTCGTCGCGCGTATGCTGCGAGTCGTCTTGCGGCGGCTCCGCCTCTTCGACGGTCTTGGACGCGGAGGACTGTCTCTCCGCTTCCGCCTTTGCGGCGAGCGCCTTTTCGCGTTCCGCTTCAAGGTCGGCTTCGCCCTTGGCGATCATGAGCATGAGTTCCGCCTTGGAGTGCTTGATGTGGCTGACGTGCTCCAGCTCTTCGGGCGAGACGGCGAGCACCGCGCACATGATCTCTTTCGCCTTTGCCTCGTCTCCGCCGCACGCTTCGACGACCTGCTTTTGCACCTTGTGCGCGAGCAGCTTGGTGTCAAAGCGCAATTCGGGCAAATTGGGGTCTTCGTCCATCGCCTGCACCGTCTTGAACGCGGCGATCGCGACCTCGAGCATGTCGTCGCTCGGCTGACGAGTGGTCAATTTTTGGAGCGCGAGCCCGGGCGCCTTGATGACGCGGACGAACTTGTTGTCGAACTTGGCGAGGAATTTGAGCGCCTCGTAGCTGATGCCGGCGACAATGGGGATGAGCGCGAGCCTGAGCAGCAGGCGCAGCCACAATTGATCCGACCAGCCGGTCAGCGAAAACACGAGCACGCTGATGACCATCGTCAAAAACATGAACGTCGTGCCGCAGCGGTCGTGGATCGTGGACATCGTGCGCGCATTCTCGACGGTCAATTCGAGCCCGTGCTCATAGCAGCTGATGGTCTTGTGCTCTGCGCCGTGGTACATATAGGTGCGGCGCACGTCCTTCATCAGCGCGGTCGCGGCAATATATGCGACGAAGATGAGCATACGGATCGCGCCTTCGAGCAAGTTCATGCCGATCTGAACGCCTATGTTGGCGTCGGTGTCGATCTTGAACAGGGCGGCGATGCCGGTGACCGCGAGTTGGGGCAGAAAATAAAACAAAAGCAGCGACAGCGCGACGCCCACGACGACCGCGAACGCCATCACCACGCTGAACACATCGACCTTGAAAGTCTTGGCGAACCACTTTTCGACCTTGCTCGGCTGGGTTTCGCCGTCAAAGACTTCGCCCGAGCGCAAAAGAGTACCCACGCCCATGAACATCGTCCCGACGAAGTTGAAGATCCCGCGCAAAAACGGGGTGCGGAACAGAAAATTCTTGTCCTTTGTGGGTTTGATATACTTGCTTTCGACGACGATGTTGCCCTTTTCGTCGCGGACTGCGGTCGCCATACTGCGCGTGCCGCGCATCATGACGCCCTCGATGACCGCTTGACCGCCTATCGAAGTACATCTCTTTCTCGCCATTGCGTCTCCTTAAAAAATATGGTGCAAGATAAGCTCTTGCACCATCGTAGCTCACATGCCGTAACGCTTCTTGAACTTATCGACCCTGCCGCCCGTATCCACCAGCTTTTGCTTGCCGGTATAGAAGGGATGGCACTTGTTGCAAACTTCGACTTTGATCACGTCGGTATCCTTGGTCGTGCCGCAGACGAATTTGGCTCCGCAGCTGCACTGGACGACGACGTCGTGATATTGGGGCTGAATGCTCTCTTTCATGTCGTTCACCTCTCCTTTATTTATGCAACAACCATTATACTCACAAATATATTATTAGTCAAGCAAAAATTCAAGCTAATTTCAAAGGCTGTTTTCGCGGTCTTCATCGCCGTCGCTCGGGGGTTCGTCCAAGGGGACTTCTTCTCCGCGTTGCCGCGAAGTTTCGCGCGGCTCTTCGGGCGCGGGCTGTCCGTCGCCGCCCTTTTTGCCCTTGGGCGGTTTGGGGTTGAGCGCGCGGTACTCGGCGAGCTTGCGCACGAGCGCGTCGGCGTCGAGCGGCGGTTGCTTGACGCGCTTTGCCTGCCCGACAACGATCGTGATTGCGAGCAGCACCGCGAGCGCGAGCGACACCCACGTCGTCGCGGTCAAAGTCGTCTTGACGATCAGCGCCAAAAATTGAACGGCGGTCGCGATCATCAATGTCGATTGCAGACACAATACGCCGCCGGCGTCGCCCTCTTTGGCGATTTCGTCGACCTCTCTCCCTGCGGCGAGAGGGACGCATGTCTTGACGCAAAACAGCGCCTCCGCCTCGGCAATGCTCGGCCTGGGGACGTCCTTTTTGCGCTCGACGCCCCAAAGGATCGCGAACACCGCCGCGGCGAGCAGCACCGCTCCGCAGACGCCGCCGACGAACGCGGACAGCACGCCGATCGAGGCTTGTCCGCCCAGCATACGCCAAAAGACGAGGTGCGCGCAATAGCTCATCGCCGCGCCGATGACGGCGATGACGGCGAGTTTGATCGCAAAATACAGGAATTTGAGTCTCTTTGTGCCGAATTGCATATTCACCCGTTCAGAGCACAAAATTCGCGACATGTGCCGCGAATTTTGCAAATTTGTCAATCAAGCGCGGGAACCAGCTTCTTGAGATAGTCGGCAAGCCCGTCTTTGAGCGCTCTATCGCGCAGCGCATACTCGATCGTCGCCTCGAGGAAGCCCTGCTTGTCGCCGACGTCGTAGCGTCTGCCCTCGAAGTTGTAGGCATAGACGCCTGTCGAAGCCGCCATCATCTCGATCGCGTCGGTGAGGTAGACCTCGCCGCCCTTTGAGGGTTTGGACTGTTTGATGAGGTCGAAGATGTCGGCGGTGAACACATATCTGCCGATGCTGGCGAGGCGCGAGGGGGCGGTGCCGGGAGCGGGTTTTTCGACGATCTGTTTGACCTCGGAATATCTGCCCTTGACCGCGCCGGGCTTGACGATGCCGTATTTGAAGGTCTCCTTTTCGGGGACTTCCTGGCAGCCCAAGATGCATTTGCCGGTGTTCTCGAACGCGTCGATCAATTGCGCAAGGCAGGGTTTTTGGGGGTTGTAGACGATGTCGTCGCCGAACATGACCGCAAAGGGTTCGCCGGCGATGAACGCCTCGGCTTCGAGCACAGCCTTGCCCGACCCGTTCATCTCCTTTTGGCGGACGTAGTGGATGTGCGCCATGTCGGCGATGTCGCGGATCATTTTGAGATAGTCTTTTTTGCCCTGTCTTTCGAGGATCTGTTCCAGCTCGACGGCGATGTCGAAGTGGTCCTCGATGCACTTTTTGTTTTTGCCCAAGATGATGAGGATCTCGGTGACGCCGCTGGCGACCGCCTCTTCTACGACGTATTGCAGCGTGGGGGTGTCGACGATGGGGAGCATCTCTTTGGGGAGCGCCTTTGTCGCCGGCAAAAATCTCGTACCGAATCCGGCGGCGGGGATGACCGCCTTCCTAACTCTTTGCATGCCTTCTCTCCTCGGACGGCGCGCGCCGCCCAATGACATTATATGTATTATGATACTATCTATCGGCGGCAATTTCAAGCCTTTTGGGCAAAAAGTATCAAATGTGGACAAAATCCCGTGGTTTTGAGTGAAAAATTCAAATTTTCACGCTCGCGCCGCCGCGGTCGGCATCGTCCGCGCCGCAGCGCAAGAGGGCGCGGTTGCAAGTCCCTCGCACTGCGATATGAGCAAGCGGCAGCGCAAAGCGCGCGGTCGCGATGAGGCGGCGCAAGTCGTGAGGCGAGACGCCCTTGCCGTCCTCTTGGGCGACGTCGATGACGACGCAAGTTGCGCCCGAGCGCGCCGCGGCGGCAAGGTCGCGGACGCAGTCTTTGAACTTCACATTCGGAGCAATGACGACGGGCGTCAAGCCGTCGTCGCCCTTGCTCTGCGCAAGTGATTTTTCGGTGCCCGTGTGCGTTAACGGCAGATTTAACGAGACGTCGCTTTGCTCCGTTTGCAATCTCTTAGTTTGCGCCTCGCATTGCAAGCGGCGCGCCGCATCGCACAACCGCGGCAGGCGGACATGCCTCAACCTGCGCAATTCCCTCTCGGTCAACATGCCGCCCGAAGATATACGGCGAATGTAGCCGTCGACGGGGTCGAGGCGTTTGACCTCGACGGAATCGCGCCCCCAAACGTATGGCAAAATGCGCGGCGCGGCAAGCGCGCCCAGCGCCGCCCAAAGTGCGTCCGTGGGCAAGAACACAAGCCCGTAGGCGACGACGATGTGCGCGACGTCGACGTCCTGCCCCAAGTAAAACTTCATGATCAAGCCGAGGTAGAGCACCCCGACCGTATAGACGATGACAAGGTTGACGAGGCTGCCGCAAAGGCGGCGCGCAAAGCCGTTGACGCCGCGCGAGCAGATCAGCCCTCCGAAAAAGCAGCCGAGGCAAAAGCCGAGCAGATAGCCGAACGTCGGCTGCAAAACGTAGCCGAACCCTCCACCCAAAGTAAAGATGGGCACGCCGACCAGCCCCAAGACAAGATAGACGACGATGCTCAAAGTCCCCCACTTCCACCCGAGCAGCAACATCGCCAAATTGCAAAACGCGAATTGCAGCGTCACCGGCACCGTGCCGATCGGGATCTTGACAAATGCCCCGACGGCCGCCAGCGCCGCAAACAGCGCGATCAATGCGATCAACTTTGTCCGCCTCAAAGCAGTCTCTTTCATGGCAACATTATAGCATAGAAACGAGACATTGTAAACTTATTTCGCGCATTGGTTTACAATTGTCGCGTAAAAATTCGCCGCCCTTTCGGACGGCGAGAGTTTCACTCTGCGCAAAAGTTTTGTTCGTCGGGATGAGAGCCGTATCGCTTGCCCTCTTCCATCCCCTCGATGTCGCCGATGTCCGACCAATCCAGCTCGAAGTCGAAGATGTCCGCGTTCTCCGCCATGCGCGCCCTGTGCGTACTCTTGGGCAGAGGCAGCACGCCTTGCGACAGCGCGAACTTGACGCACACTTGCGCGACCGACTTGCCGTGCTTGTGCGCAATCGAGTTGAGCGTCGGGTCATCCAAAAGCCTCGCCCTGCCGATTGGGCTCCACGCCTCGACCAAGATGTTGTTGCTCTTGCAAAACGCGACCGTCTCGGGCTGAAGCAGTCCGGGGTGATACTCAATCTGATCGACCGCCGGCATAATGCGGCAATTGTCCTGCAAGCTGACAAGGTGGGACACGAGGAAGTTGCTGACGCCGATCGTCTTGACCTTGCCGTCCGCCTTCGCCTGTTCGAGCGCGCGCCATGTGTCGGCATTGACCGCCTGCCAATCGCTGTAATTCTTGGCGTTGGCGGGCCAATGGATGAGGCACATGTCCATATAGTCCAAACCGAGGCGTTTGAGCGACGCGTCTATCGCGCGCGAGGCGCGGTCATAGCCGTGCTCGCTCGCCCACACCTTTGACGTGACGAAGATGTCACCGCGCGCCAAACCGCTGTCCCTGACCGCCTTACCGACGCTCTCTTCGTTGCGGTAGATCGCCGCGGTGTCGATGTGGCGATAGCCCAGCTCGAGCGCGTCCGCGACGCTGCGATAGGCGACGATCGGGTCGTCGATCAGGTAGGTCCCGAAACCGAGACACGGGATGAAGTTGCCGTCCGCCAGCGCGAACCTGTCGCTTGCTCTGTCCATAATTTTTCCTCCCTGTGTGCGTTATTCAAACAAAGCGTCGATGAACGCCTCCGCGTCGAACTCCTCGAGATCGTCGATGCCCTCGCCCACGCCGACGAACACGACGGGCAGCTCGCGCTCCGCCGAGATCGCGAACACGACCCCGCCCTTTGCGGTGCCGTCCAGCTTGTTGAGGATGATGCCGTCCATGTCGATGATCTCGTCAAACGCCTCGACTTGCGACAGCGCGTTCTGTCCCGTCGTCGCGTCGATGACGATGTAGGTGCGGTAGTCGCAATCGGGATACTCCCTGCCGACGACCTTGTTGATCTTGGCGAGTTCGTTCATCAAATTCTTTTTGTTTTGCAGTCTTCCGGCGGTGTCGATCAACACGACGTCCGTGTTCTTCGCCTTCGCCGACGCGATCGCGTCGTATACGACCGCCGCCGGGTCGCTGCCCTCTTCGTGACGTATCACGCGCACGCCCGCGCGCTCGCCCCAGACCTCGAGCTGCTCCGCCGCCGCCGCGCGGAAGGTGTCCGCCGCCGCCATCACGACAGACTTGCCCTTGGCCGTGAAGTATTTGGCGAGCTTGCCCAACGCGGTTGTCTTGCCCACGCCGTTGACCCCGGCGACAAGGATGACCAGCGGATACTCATACGGCGCAATCTCATAGTCTATCGCGTCGGTCATGATGCGCTTGAGCAGGTCTCTGCCCTGCTCGGGCGTCTTGACCTTTTCGCGATAGCACGCGTCGCGAAAGTCCTCGATGATCTGCTCCGCCGCCGTCACGCCGACATCCGCGCCGATTAGGATTGCCTCGAGCTCGTCATAGAAATCGTCGTCGAGCGCGCGCCCCGCGAACAGCGCGTACATCTTTTTGGAAAAGTTCTCTTTGGTCTTTTTGAGCGCTTGCGCTATCTTTGAAAATATGCCCATTTTCACCTCAATCGTTTGAACTGTGCTTGACCGCCTCGGACAAGGTGACGCTGACCACCGTCGACACGCCCTTCTCCTGCATCGTCACGCCGTACAGCCTGTCGGCGAGCTCCATCGTCGGCTTGCGGTGGGTGACGACGATGAATTGAGTCGTGCTGCTGAACTTGTGCAGATACCGCGCGAACACCTCGACGTTGGTGTCGTCGAGCGCCGCCTCGGTCTCGTCGAGGATGACGAACGGCATCGGACGCAGGCGCAATATCGCGAACAGGATCGCAATCGCCGTCAACGCCTTTTCGCCGCCCGACAGCAGCGACATGCTCTTGAGCAATTTGCCCGGCGGCTGAGCGTAAATCTCGACGCCCGCCTCGAGCATGTCCCCGTCCTCGGGAACCTCGAGCTCCAACTTGCCGGTGCCGCCGCCGAACAGCTCCTTGAAAATCTCTTGGAAGTTGTCCTGTATCTTGGCAAACTCGGTGTTGAATTGATAGAGCATTTGGTTGGACAGATCGTTGATAATCTTCTCGAAGTCGGCACGCGCGGCAATCAGGTCGTCGTACTCCTTCTTCTGGCTCTCGTACTCAACGCTGACCGTGTCGTAATCTTGGATGGAATCCAGGTTGACGTTGCCGAGCGCATTCTTTTCGCGCTTCAAACGAGTGATCTCGCTTGCCGCCGCCTCGCGGTCGAAGTCGGGCACGCGATGCGCCGCCGCCTCTTCATAGCTGTGGATCATATACTCCTCGCTCAACCTCTCGAGCAGCGTGTTGATCGCGTCGTCGATGCGCTCGAGCGCGGACTCCTTCTTCGCCTTGTCCGAACCGACCTTGACCGCCTTGGTCTGAATGACGTCCTTGCGCGCCGTCAGCTTGGCGATGACGTCGTCGATCGTCAAACGATATTGCTCGGCGGAACTTATGTCCTTCCTGAGCCTCTCCAACTTGGGCTTGTACACGTCGGCGACGGACACATCCTCTGCGCCGCGCTTCGCCTTTTCAAGCCCGTCGACGATGCTGTCGATCTTTGCCTTGCACTCGGCAAGCGACGCTTTGAGCTCGTCCAACTCGCCCTTGACGCGGTCGACGTTCTCCTTCACCTTTTGGATGCCGGATTCCGCGGTCGCAAGTCTTACGCGCAAGCCGGACAGCTCGTCCGAGTACCTGTCGCGCGTCCTCTTTTTTTCCTCGAATTGCTCTCGAATCTTCGCCGCGGCGTCGTCCGCCTGCGAACGCGCGCCCGAAACGTCGCTCTCGCTCTTGTCGATCTCGCCCAAATTGAGTTCGATTGCCTTGATTTTGCCCCTCAGAATCTCGATTACGGATTTGTTGTTTTCGATTGACGCGACCAAGTCGTCTATCTTCGCGGCGATGTTTTTGAGCCGCTCGTTCTCTTTGGCATACGCGACTTCCGCCGCCTTGACGTCCGCCTCATATTCTTCAAGCTGTTCTCGATACTCTTTCAAGCTGCCGAGATCTGCTTTAAGCATGCGTTCGAGCGATTCCTTTTCCTGTTTCTTTTGCTTGACCTCTTCGTTCGCCTTGGCGATGTCGCTCTCCGATTTGAGGCGATTCGCCCCTGCCGCGGCGGATCCGCCCGTAATGGCGCCCGTCGTCGCGAACATCTCGCCGCCCAAAGTGATCATCCTCACAAGGTTGGGATACTTGCGGTTGATTGCGACCGCGTTGTCATAGGTGTCGACGATGACCGTCCTGCCCAAAAGACTGCTGATTACGTTCGCGTACTTGGCGTCGTACTTGATCAAGCGGCTCGCGACACCGAGGCAGCCCCTCTCGTTCAAGACCGCCGTTTGATAGGCGTTCAGCTCCGCCGCCTTGCACGTCGTCAACGGGTGGAACGTCGCGCGCCCCAATCCGCGTGCGCGCATGAAGTCTATCAATACCTTTGTGTCCGCCGGATCGCGAGTGACCACGTTATACAGCGCGCCGCCGAGCGCCGCCGCGATTGCCTCGCCGTATTGCTCGGGCACGGTGATGATATCGCAGATGAGCCCCATAATCTTGGGCGCGACCGCGGGCACGTTCCTCGCCGCGCTCACCAACTTACAACCCGGCGCAAAGCCCAGCTCGTAAACCGCCTTCGACCTGCTGTCCATCGCGGCGATGTTCTGCTCGAGCCGATTGATGTGACTGCGCTTGTCGCTTATGTTCAATTCAAGCTTTGTGACCTCGTGGGCAACCTCTTCTTTGTTGCGCTTCAACTTGTCGAGTTGCGCGCTCTTTTTGGCGACGGACTGTTCGAACTTGCTCTTTTCTTCTCGCTGTTCCGCGATTGCATGTTCGAGCGAAGCAATCTCCCTTTCCACCTCTTCAATGCGATCTTCTGCGCCTTGGCGCTCCGCAATCAGCTTACCCTTGTCCGCCTTGATGTCGGCAATGCTTGCCATCGCGTCGAGCATGGCGCGGTTCGCCGCCTCAATCTCGTTTTCGCGAGCTGTAATCTCGGCGACGAGCGCGTTGTATACTTCCTCTTTGTCCTTGATTTCGCGCGACAGCTCGTCCTTGTCTTCGTTCGCCATCTCGAGATGATTCATCATGTCGGCGAGCTCTTCATTCTTCTTCTCAATCTCGCCTTCGAGCGAGACGGAACGCGCCTCTTCCTCTTTTTTGCGCCCCTCGAGGTTCTCGATGCGCTCGCCGAGCGTATTGCCCTTGCCGAGCATCCTCTCTTGCTCGACTGCAAGATTCATCCTTTCCTCTTGCATTTTGCCGATCATGACATCGGTGTTGTGCCTGTCGGCGGTCTTTGAATTGTACTCGGCGTCGATTGCCGCGAGATCGCGCTCAATCGTCTCCTGCTCTGCCGAAAGACGTGCAATCTCTTCGCCGAGCTTGCGCTTTTCCTCTTCGCCGCCGTCCGAGCGCGCGAGGAACTCGTTCGCCTCCAACACGAGCAATCTGCTTTTGAGGTCGCGGAATTTGAGCGCCGCCTCGCGCTGTTTGGCGAGCGGTCCCAATTGCTTTTCGAGCCCGTCGAGCGCAATTGCTAGCATTCCTATACTATCGTTTGCGTTTTTAAGCTTTTTGATTGTCTCGTTGCGACGCATCTTGTAGGTCAAAATACCTGCAGCGTCCTCAAAGATTGCGCGCCTGTTCTCGGGCTTGGCATTCATGATCTCGTCGATTTTGCCCTGCCCGACGATGCTGTAGCCGTCCTTGCCCACGCCGGTGTCGCGAATGAGGTCGAGGATGTCTTTGAGCCTGACCGTCTCGTCGTTGAGCAGATATTCGCTCTGCCCCGACTTGAACAATTTACGCGAGATGATGACTTCGTCAAACGGGCTCTTCGGGAAAATCCTTTGAGTGTTGTCGATATACAGACTGACTTGGCAGAATGACAGCGACTTGCGGTTTTTTTCGGTGCCGCCGAAGATGACGTCGGTCATCTTGCTCGCGCGCAAATTTTTCGGCGACTGCTCGCCCAAAACAAAACGGATTGCGTCGACGACGTTGCTCTTGCCGCAGCCGTTGGGCCCGACAATGCCGGTCACACCGTCGTTAAAATCAATCGAAAGCCTGTCGGCAAACGACTTGAATCCGTATACTTCAATCTTTTTGAGGTTCATATTTCTCCTTATCTGTTTTTGAAAAACGATCGTGCGCACTCCTTCTCCGCTTCCTTTTTGGAATCACCTTTAGCGCGCGCGACAAATTGTCCGTCAATATAGAGCGCCATCGTAAAGCTTGGTCTGTGAGCCGGACCTTCGCGTCCTTCTTCGACAAAGCGTACGCGCTCATGACCGAACTCTTCATAGAGGGCGGACTTTTCGTCCTTGTCTTCTCTGTTGTCCTCCGGAAGTTCCGAAAGCGTGTCCAAGACGAACTTGCGAGCAGGCTCCATCCCTCCGTCCAAATATATCGCAGCGGTCAACGACTCAAAGACGTCCGACAGCACCGAATCCTTGCCCATGTGATGCGCGAGCACCGCAATCTCGTTCTCGAGTTTGAGACGGCGCGACGCCGCGGCAAGCGGCTGTTCGGAGACAAGCGCGACTCTGCGTTTGGTCAACTCGCCCTCGTCCGCGTCGGGATGACGGCGATAGAGCTCTTCCGCGACGATGAAGTCGACGAGCGCGTCGCCGAGATACTCCATCCTGTCATAGCTGACGCCGCCGTGAAGATGCGCATACGAGCCATGCGTCAACGCGGTGCGCAGCAAGGACTTGTCCTTGAAGACATAGCCCAGCTTTTTCTCAACCGAGTTCGCCTGCATATCTTGCGATACCTTCGGATATTGCCCCGACGACGCCCCGTTCGACAAGGGTACAGGCGTTGAGGATGCTCTTGCAAAAGCTCTCTTCGGTGCTCGAGCCGTGCGTCTTGACGACGACCCCTTTTGCACCCAAGAATACCGCTCCGCCGACTTCGTCCGCCGAGAACGTGTGTTTGACCTTGCGGAACACGCCCTTCAGCAGCAAATACCCAAGCTTCGCTTTGAATCCGCCTTTCATGATGCCGTCCTTGATCACGCTCATCATCGCCTTTGCCATGCCCTCGTACGACTTGATTGCCATGTTGCCGGCAAAGCCGTCAGTGACGACGACGTCGACCTTGCCGCTAATGAGCTCTGTCGGTTCAATATAGCCGACAAAGTTGAGCGGACTCGCCTCGAGCAGATCGCGCGCCGCTTTCACCAGCTTGTTGCCCTTTTCGCGCTCGGAGCCGTTGTTGAGCAAGGCGACTTTTGGCGAGGCTATGCCGTAAAGTTTTTGCATGTACGCGCTGCCCATAATCGCAAACGTCATCAACCGCTGCGGTTCGCAGTCGACGTTTGCGCCCATATCCGTAATCAGAGTGGGTGTGCCGGCAAGCGACGTGACAATGCTCGCCATTGCCGCGCGCCTTATCGGCGGAACTGTTTTCAAAATTATATCGGTGCCTGCCAAAAGAGCGCCGGTATTGCCCGCGCTGACCATCGCGTCCGCCTTCCCGTCCCTGACGAGTTCAAGCGCGCGGAACATCGACGCGTCCTTTTTGCGCCTGATGACTATGCCGGGATGATCGTTGTTGGTCACCGGCTCGCCGCACGCGCAGATTGTGACGCGCGACTTGTCATAGGTCCTGCCTTCAAACGCCTTTTCGAGTTGCGACTGTTCGCCGCAAAAGATCAGATTGAGATCTTGTCTGTCTTCGAGCGCTTCAAGCCCTCCGACAAGCGGAGCCCAAAGACCCATGTCGGCGCCATGCATATCAATCGCTATAATCATAATTCACCTCTTCTAATCCATTATAGCCTTGTCACGAAATTTTTGCAATCAAATACGCGCGCGTACGCGTATAAAAAATCGTCGGCGCTATTCACGCCGACCGTACAGCGGCAGCAGGGACGGACGTACCGCCCCCGATGCTGTCAAAAAAACTCAATTTTTCTTCTCTTTGGTATCCACCGTCACGACTTGCTTGCCGTCATAATAACCGCAGTTGTCGCAAACTCTGTGGTTGAGCTTGAGCTCGTGGCAATGACTGCACTCCACCATCGCGGGAGCGCTCAGCTTCCAATTGGCGGATCTGCTGTGCTTCCTTGCCTTGGACGTTTTTCCCTTGGGTACTGCCATATTCGGACACCTCCTTACTTTCTCGTTGCTATCGTATTATATATGGTTTGATTGCGTTTGTCAAACGATTTGCACGGGTTTTTGCGTCCCCAAGCTCATCTTTTCATCGCCGTAACGATGTCGCGCGTCTCTCTTGCGATGACCAGCTCCTCGTTTGTCGGGATGACGAGAATCTTGACGCGCGAATTCACGGTGTTGATTTCGTAAATTCTCCTGGGCTGTTTGGTGCCGCTATTGGCAGTTTCGTCGAGTTCTACGCCGAGGAACTCCAAGCCTTCGAGTATCCCCTTGCGCAACGGTCCGCTGTTCTCGCCGATGCCGCCCGTCATGACTATGCAGTCGAGACCGCCCATCGCCGCCGCATAGGAACCGATGTACTTCTTGACGCGGTAGGTGAACATGTCCATCGCCAGCTGCGCGCGGTAGTTGCCCTTCTCCGCCGCTTCGAGCACGTTGCGGCTGTCGCTGCTGACGCCGCTGACGCCCAGGAAGCCGCTCTGCTTGTTGAGATAGGTGACGACCTGTTGAGGCGTCATCCCCTTCCACGAGCAGAGCATCTCGACGACGGACGCGTCGATATCGCCGCTGCGCGTACCCATCGGCACGCCCTCGAGCGGAGTCATGCCCATAGAAGTGTCGACGCTCTTGCCGTCCTTGACAGCGGTGATTGAAGAGCCGTTGCCGAGATGGCAGGTGACAATCTTGTCCCACGGCAGCCCTTTGGATTTGAGATAGTCGATTGCACAGCCCGAAACGTACTTGTGCGAAGTGCCGTGGAAGCCGTACTTCTTAATCTTGAACTGCTCGTAGTCCTCGTAAGGAATCGCGTACATGCTCGCCTTGTCGGGCATTGTCGTGTGGAATGCGGTGTCGAATACGGCGACGTTGGGCACGCCCGGCAACTCCTTGACGCAGGCGTCGATGCCGGCGATGTTCGCAGGCATGTGGAGCGGGCCGAGATGAATGTTCTCGCGCAAAAGCTTCTCGACCTCGGCGTCCACCGCGACCGAACCGTGGAAGTCGGTGCCGGTGTGGAGCACGCGGTGACCGATTGCCTCAATCTCGGAGATATCCTTGACCGCGCCGCCGAACTCGGGAGAAGTCAGACAGCTCAACATGAGCTCGAACGCCGCGTTGTGGTCGGGCAGGTCTTTTTCAACCTCGTATTTTTTGCCGTCGACCGTCTGCGACAGATTGGAACCCGGGATGCCGATGCGCTCGATGCCGCCCTTGGCGATGACGCTCTCGTCGTCCGTTTGGATGAGTTGATATTTGACGGACGAACTGCCCGCGTTGATGACCAATACTTTCATATTCTTTCTCCGTTATTCCTGCGACGCCTGGACCGCGGTCATTGCGACCACCGCGACGATATCGTCGGAGGTGCAGCCTCTCGACAGATCGTTGACCGGCTTCGCGAAGCCCTGGCAGATGGGACCGATTGCAACCGCGCCGCTGAACCTCTGCGTGAGCTTGTAGCCTATGTTGCCCGATTGCAAATCGGGGAAAATCAAGATGTTCGCCTTGCCGGCGACATCGCTGCCGGGCGCTTTGAGCATGGCGACCGACGGAACGATTGCCGCGTCAAGCTGAAGTTCGCCGTCCACGGCGAGCCCGGGATCGCGTTGTTTGACAAGCTCTGTCGCCGCGACCACCTTGTCGACGTTGGCGTGCTTTGCGCTGCCCTTTGTCGAGAAAGACAGCATCGCCACGCGCGGATCGTCAATGCCGGCGAGCGACTTCGCCGACGCGACGGACGAGATTGCGATGTCCGCGAGCTGTTCGGCGGTCGGGTCGATGTTGACCGCGCAGTCGCCGAAGATGAGCACGTCCCTGTCCTTGTAGTAGGTGCCCTCAAAGCACATTATGAAGCAACTGGACACCGTCTTGATGCCCGGCTTGGTCTTGACAATCTGAAGTCCCGAACGGAGCACGTTGCCGGTCGAATTGATTGCGCCTGCGACCATGCCGTCAGCCATGCCCTTGCGCGTCATCATCGCGCCGAAGTTGAGATATTTGCGCATCTGCACCCTCGCCTCTTCGAGAGTCATGCCCTTCGCCTTGCGCAGCTCGTAGAACTCGCCCGCAAAGTCCTCGATGTCGGCGGTAGCCGGGTCGACGACGGTGCACAGCGACAAGTCCACGTCGGGATACATCTGCGCGAGCTTGTCCTTGTTGCCGAGCAGGATGATGTCGGCGATGCCGTTTTTGGTAATGATCTCGGCGGCGCGGACGGTGCGCGGCTCTTCGCCCTCGGCGAGCACGATGGTCTTGCGCAATGTCTTTGCCTTGTCGATGATGCCGGAAATGATTTTGTTCATAATTGCTCCTTCCCTCAAAACGCTTTGTTTCCGCGGCGTTTTGGTGTACAATAAGATTACGATAACATTATAACTTCATCGCGCGCATTTGTCAAAAAGATTGGCACACTTGCGCGCAAGGAAATGCAAATGAAAATTGCCGCGATCGTATGCGAATTCAACCCCCTGCACAACGGGCACGCCCGACTGCTCTCCCTCGCTCGCGAGCGGGCGGACGCCGTTGTCTGCGTGATGAGCGGAAGCGTCGTCCAACGCGGCGAACTTGCACTGCTCGACAAATACACTCGCGCCGTCCACGCGGTGCGAGCCGGGGCAGACCTCGTCCTCGAACTGCCTGCGCAATACACCTTGAGCGGCGCGCCTCAATTCGCCGCCGGCGCGGTCGCAATCGCAAACGCGCTCAACGGCGAGACAACCCTCTTTTTCGGCAGCGAATGCGGCGACGCGGCGACGCTGAAAACCGCAGCCGAGATGCTCTCCTCCGACGCCGTCAACAGCGAGATTGCTCGACTGATGGCGACGGGCAGCAGCTATCCTTCCGCCGTTTCGGCGGCGGCAAAGACATGCGCCTCGACCGATGTCGAGCGCGCCGCCGCGCAGGCTCTCGACAGCCCAAACAACGTGCTGGGCATTGAATATATCAAGGCGATAATCGACACGGGCTCGAAAATTGACTGCGACACGATTGCACGCCCGGGCTACGACGCGCGTCTTGCTCCGACCTCGTCGCAAGTGCGCAAAGACGCGCTTGCCGGCACCGACGTCTCCCCCTCAATCCCCGATGGCGTCGCGCGGTCGATCGCCGGCTTTGCGCCCTCTTTCGCCGCAAGAGACGACAGGCTTTTCGCGCTGATCAAGTATCTCGTACCGCATGCCCCGAGCGGCATACACGACGACCGCGAAGGGCTGTCGGACAGACTGCGTCACGCCGCTTCGGCAGCGTCCTCGCTCGCGGAATATCTCGAGTCGGCGAAGGTCAAACGCTATCCCATGGCGAGGATAAAACGGCTCACCCTCAACACTCTCATCGGCAACAAGAATATGCATTCCGACCTTGTCGGGCACGCCCCCGAATATGTCAACGTGCTGGCGGCAAAGAAGACGTCCGCCGACGCGCTGTTGAGCGGTGTGAAAGCCGCCGTCTGCGCGACGAGGCGCGACCTTGAGCGCTTTGAGGAAGAGTTTTCGCTCACCGCTCGCGCCGACGACCTGTTCGAGGCGGTCTGCTATCCGTTTGCGCGAAACGCGCGCTTTGTCTGATTTTCATTCTATAAAATATCTTCGCGCATAAACTTAACCGTGGCAAAAACACGGTTTTTTCGTGCCATTGCGGCAAATCCGAAACTCGTCGCGCTCAACGCGCTTGTCTGCGCGCTGACGGTAGCTCTCGCCGTCGACCCTAAGCGCTGTATCTCAAGCGTGCATTCCGCACTCGGCATGTTCGCGCAAAGCGTATTGCCGGCTCTTTTGCCCTATTTCTTTTTCACCAAACTGCTCACCTCGCTCGGGGCCGCTCGCGTACTCGGCAACCTATTCCGCCGCCCCGTCGCGCTGCTCTACAACGCGCCTCCTATCGGCGGATATGTCTGCCTTATGAGCCTGCTTTCGGGCTATCCCGTCGGGGCACGGCTCTTGGGCGACCTCTTCAAATCGGGCGTCATCGACGGCGCGGACGCGCGCTGTATCTCGTCATTCGCGTCGACGTCGGGTCCGCTGTTTGTCGTAGGTACGGTCGGGACGATGATGTTTGACAGTCCGCGCCTCGGTTACATTCTTTTTGCGTGCCACGTCGCCGGCGCACTTCTCAACGGTCTGCTCTATCGCCGCCGCAAGCCGTCCGTCCGCAGCGCGGTTCTCGTGCCGCCGCGCACCGACAACGTGCTCGCTTCCGCGATGACCGACTCCGTTCTCTCGGTCGCGCTGGTCGGCGGATACATTGCGGTGTTCGGACTTGCGATAGACGTTTTGATTTCTACCGGGATACTGAACGCGCTCGCCTCGCCCTTCGGCGCAATCCTGCAAAAGTTCGGACAAGATCCGCGCATAGCCGACGCACTCGCTGCCGGCGCGGTGGAGTTGACGCGAGGATGCAAGATGCTGTCCGCGCTCGGATTACAGACAAAGACAGCACTCCCCTGCCTTGCCGGAATGCTGTCTTTCGGCGGCGTTGCAATCGCCGTCCAATCGTTGTCGTTTTGTTCGATTTGCGGAATACGTATCCGCTTTTTTGCGTTGACAAAGGCGACTCAAGCCGCAATCACCGTCTCGATAGCCTGTGTTGTCGCGCTCGCCCTTTGATTACCTGTTGTCGCCGCGGTTGCTCGAAGTGATGTCGTAGAGCGCCTGCCTGCCCTTGTCGATGTTTTGAAGGGATTCACGCAAATTCGCCTCGGCGCTGTCGAACATGTCCATAATGCCGTGATAGCAGCTAGCGGACAATTCCGTCGCGCGTCTCTCGGCGTCATCCAAGATTGCGTTCGCCCTGCGTCTCGCCTCGTCGACAATGCGATTCTCGGCAATCAACTGATCCGCCTCCGCGCGCGCCTTGTTGAGAATATCGCGCGCCTTGTCGTGCGCGTCGCCGATGATGTTGTCCTTGTCTTGAAGGATGACTCTCGCCTCGGTAATCGAGCTGGGCAAAAGGTTGCGGATGCTCGCGATATATTCGAGGCACTTCGTGTCGTCGACCGCGCGCAGGTTGCCGAAAAGCGCCTTTTTGCCGCCCCTGATCTCCTCTTCGAGCCTGTCGAGAACTCTCTCTATTTGAATATCCATATCAAACTTTCCTCCTAGTCCGTTCGAATGTTTGCTTTATCGTTTGCGCCGCCGCCGGCACGACGCGATCGTCGATGTCTCCGCCGCTTTCGAGCAGTTCCCGCACCGTGTGCGAGTGTATGTCCGCCAGCTCGCCCTTCGCCTCGATCAACACCGTCTCAATGCCTCCGTGCTCGAGGTTGAAAGCCGCCATATCGCGTTCGTACGCAAGGTCTTGCGCGTCGCGCCAGCCGCGGACGATTGTCTTTATGCCGCGCTCCTTGCAGAACTCCCAGACCATGCCCGAGCATATCTCGACGGTGACGCCGGGCATATCGGCGGTCGACAGCCTTGCAATCTCCGCCCTCTCTTTGAGAGAAAACAGCCCTTGTTTGGCGTCGTTGATTGCGACGACAACCACGACCTTGCCGTATCTCTTCTGCGCCTCTTCCGCGAGCATGCGGTGCCCGATTGTGAACGGATCGAAACTGCCGGTGAGCGCGCATATCATTGCGGCACGGACAAAGTAATCGACCGTAATCCTTCCGTATTTGCGGCTCTTTGCAAGCTCGAATCCGTCGGGCGTGGCGCACTTTTCGTCGCTGTCGTGTTCATAGATCAAATAGCCGTCCTCTTCGAGCAGATTGGCGCGCGCAACCGCCGCCGCTATCTCCGCGATGTCTACGCTTCCGTACGGCGGATCGCAAAAGATGTAATCCCACTTACCCTTGAGCGAACGCAGACAGTCGCGCCAATCGCGCGCGACAAGGCGATAGTTTGCGCCGTTCAATTCTTTGAGCGATTTTAGGTTGGCGTTGGTGAGCGTGATGCCCTCCCTGCCGTTGTCGCAAAAGACAACTTCCGACGCGCCGCGGCTGAGCGCCTCGATGCCGATTGCGCCGCTGCCGCTGAACAGGTCGACGAACCGACTGCCTTCGATGTCGAACTGCAACACGTTGAAGATGCCCTGCTTTGCCATGTCGGACGTGGGTCTGACCTCTCTGCCCGACGGCGAAATCAGCTTCCTTCCTCTGAATTTGCCTCCGATGATTCTCATCTGCGATATATCTCCGACGGTGTGACCACCGCGTCCATGGGCACGTCGTGCGCCTCGGTCGGAACGCTGTCCACCCTCTGTTGGTCGAACGCGACCGCCACTTTCAACGCGCTGCCGTCCTCGAGAAAACGGTCGTAATAGCCCTTGCCTCTGCCGACGCGCATACACTCGGCGTCAAACGCCCTCAGCGGCACGACAATCACGTCGAGCGCCGCTTCTTTTGCGGTCATACGAACGCCTCCCGGCTCAAGAATGCCGAACGCGCCTCTCCTCATCTCCCCTGACGGCGCGGCGTACATGTCGTCGCCGTCGACGACGGGATAGAACAGCTCGTTGCCTTCGCAGAGCAGCTTTGCCGCCTCGGACATGTCGAGCTCGTCGGGCAATGCGTTGTACAGCATAATCCTCTTGCCCGTCCTGCCGAATGAAGCGAGTTTGCTCGCGACGATATGCGCCGCCTCTCTCTTTTGTTCTTCGGTCAGCGCCGCGATTCTCCGTTTAATCTCGGCGCGAATCTCCGCTTTGGTCACTTGCCCGACTTATAGTAATTGATCAGACAGCCGGCAAGCACGATGTCGCGCTCCGACTCTGTCAACGGCTCCATGCGCAAAGTGATGTCGCGCACCTTGCCGCCGGCGACCGCCTTGGCTTTGAACTCCGTCGCGCCCGACGCGACCGCCGCCTTGACGCCGGGGACAATCAATATCTCGCCGTCCTCGAAGTCGTCGCCCGACAAGAAAGGAAGCATGCCCCAATTGATCAAATTGCTGCGATAGCGCTTTGTCGCATACTCCTTTGCTACGTTGCACGCGCCGCCGAGCACGCGTTGGCAGCTCGCCGCCTGTTCGCGGGCGCTGCCGTCGCCCGGCTTGACCGCATAAACGCCGCTGCCGATTGACACGCTGCCCTCGAGCTTGAGTCCGCTCGCCTTGACGGCTTCGGCATAATCGCCCGTCAGCTTTCCGTCCTTTTCGAGCGCCTTTTCGTCCGCGGCGATTGCCTTTGCCCTGCCGACATACTCGGGCACCTTGCGCGACAGCGCGAACTCCGCGAGTTTGAGCGGATTGGAGCGATAGCTCGACGTCTCACCAGACGGAATCAGCTCGTCCGTCGTCGTCACCGGGTCGTGAATGACCGCGGCGAACTTGACAATCAAATTGTCGGTCAACGGGATGACCTCGGGCCAATCTTTGATGTTGGGACCGTAGTGAAGCGGCTCGCTCTCTTCGGGTTTTGACCAGCCGTTGTAGACGCGGCGCTCATAGATTTTGGAATCATACTCGAACGGCGCAATCTCGTCGTCGTAATCGACTTGCGCCGCGCTGGTCAGCACGCCGCCGTTCGCCGCCGTCGCCGCAATTGAGCGCGCGTCCATGAGTGCGACCGACGCGATCTGACCGCCGCCCGGCTTGCTGCCCTCGCGCGATTCGAAGTTGCGCGTGGTGTGACGTATGCTGAGCGCGCCGTTGTTGGGCACATCTCCCGCTCCGAAGCAAGGTCCGCAGAACGCCGTCTTGACGTTGACGCCTGCCTCGACGAGTTCGGCGATGCATCCCTTTTTGAGCAAGTCGAAATAGACGGGAGTGCTCGAAGGATAGACGCTCATCGTAAACGCGCCGTTGCCCACGCTCGCGCCCTTCATGATGTTCGCGACCTCGAAGATGTTGTCGTATGTACCGCCCGCACAACCTGCAACGATGCCTTGTTCGACGTGCACCTTGCCGTCTTTGATTTTGTCGGTCAGACAGAAGTCGAGCTTGTCGTTGCCGAGCAGCTCCCTGCCCTTCTTTTCCGCCTCGGACAGCACGTCGTACGGGTTTGCGATCAGTTCCTCGAGATCGTAGACGTTGCTGGGGTGGAACGGCAGCGCGATCTTGGGCGTGACCTTGGACAGGTCGACCTCTACCGCCGCGTCGTAATATGCGAGCGCCGCCGGTGCCATCGGTTTGTAGTCGTCAAGCCTGCCGCGTATCGCGTAATAGTTCTTGACCTCGTCGTCGTCCGTGCGCCAAATACTGGACAGACACGTCGTCTCGGTGGTCATCACATCTATGCCGTTGCGGTACTCGATGGGCAAATTCTTGATGCCGTCGCCGACAAACTCCATGACCTTGTTCTTGACAAAGCCGTCCTTGAACACCGCCCCTATGATTGCGAGCGCGACGTCCTGCGGACCGACGCCGTGGCGCGGCTTGCCGGTCAGCTTGATTGCGACGACGTCAGGATACTTGATGTCATAGGTGCGGTTCAAAAGCTGCTTGACCAGCTCCGGTCCGCCCTCGCCGACCGCCATCGTGCCGAGCGCACCGTAACGGGTATGGCTGTCGCTGCCCAAGATCATCTTGCCGCAGCCGCTCATGCACTCGCGCATATATGTGTGAATGACCGCCTGGTGCGGAGGCACGAAAATGCCGCCGTACTTCTTCGCCGCCGAAAGCCCGAAGACGTGATCGTCCTCGTTGATTGTGCCGCCGACCGCGCACAGACTGTTGTGGCAATTGGTCAAAACATACGGCAAGGGGAACTTTTGAAGCCCGCTCGCCTTGGCGGTCTGAATGATGCCGACATAGGTGATGTCGTGCGACGCCATCGCGTCGAATTTGATGCCGAGCAGCTTGCCCTTTGCCGTCTCGCCCGTCGTATTGTGCGCCGCAAGCACCGAGTATGCCATCGTGCCCTTATAGGCGTCCGCAAGCGCGTCCTCGCCGAAGTTGTACGCCGCGACCTGCGCCTTGTCAATCAACTTTCCGTCGACGAGATAGACGCCTTGGTTCATCTTTTTGATCATAAAAACCTCTCGAACAAATCTGTTGAATATAATATTAGCACATACGCGCCCGCCCGCGCAACCGAAAAGACGCAAACGGAGCAAATTCGCCTCGCGAATTTGCTCCGCCGCCCAAGCCCTGCGGCGTGCCCGAGTCAATCGTCGCAGAACAAGTTCAATTCCTGTTTTTTGATTTGGTCGTAGTAACTGTCGGTGATTTGCTCAAGTCCGTCCTTGAGACGAAAAGATGAGAATTTTGCGAGAATCTTTTTTCTTTTTCGCCTGAGAAACGATGTCTTTGATTATTTTGATGAGCTCCTTGCGCGAATCTCTGCGGTTTTTGAGCAACAACTCGCGGAATTCATATGCGCAAGCCCACAGCGTCTCTTCCGACGCCGCCGCAATCACATTTTGATTCACGACGTCCGCCAGCCTTCCGATTGCCGCAACAAGCATCATCAGACTCTTGACGACGCCGACGCCTTCGGAGACGGGAACGAACAGCTGCGATTTGCGGATTGCCATCCCAAAGCCCGCGCAAATGCGCTTGACCTCGCGTACAATGTCGGCGTTGTCGAAGTTGAGATTGGCTCCGAGATATCTCATCGCGCAGCCGCCGTCGGTCAACATATAGCCCCTCGACGTGTTGACCAGCCTAATCCGATACGGCGAACCGTTGGGGAATTCGAAGCCGACACCGATTATGCAGCCGCCGGGTCTTTTGTCCGTATCGAAACACCCCTTCAACGCGTCGATATATGCGTCGCCCTTGCCGTCAAATCGCAATTTGAGCTTGGGCACTTCCGTCAAAGGCGGCTCTCCGCTCGCCCCGAACGAACCGTCCTCAGAGGCTTCCCACACCTTCAAATTGGCGTCGATTGCTCTTTGCTCCATGGTCGTTTTGACCAGCTCCCTGATCTCTTCAATGAAACTTTGCCCGGAACTGCCTTTGTTTTCGGACGCGCCGTCTTTGCTGCCGTCGTCCGCCTCGCCCGAATCGCCGCCTTTCTTGGCTTCCCGTTTCTTCATAGATTGCGCCAGCCTCTCTGCGATGCTGAGACAGGACGCAGCGGCGTCTTCATCGTCGTCATCGTCGCTCTCGGCGTCGAAATCATCTTCATCCTCATATTCTCCCTCATCGCCGATCTCCTCTTTGAACTCCTCGAGGCAGGCGCCAAAATCGTCACCCCAATCAATGTCGTCTTCATCGATGTCGTCGTCTTCAATGTCATCGTCTTCATCGATGTCGTTTCCGACTTCGATACCCAGCAACTGCGTCTTCAATCTCAACCGTCTGCTTTTGAGATTGGAGAGCTGTCTGTCTCTGCAGGCTCTCTCTTTTTTGTCGGCAAGTTCGAGCTCTTCGAGCTCTTTGATGCTTTCTTCGAGCTCTTTGAGGCGTTCTTCGAGCGCTTGTTTGCGCTCTGCCAGCTTTTTTTGCTTGTCGGCGCATTCCTTTTTTGACGATTCAAGCAAGTCGACAATCTCATCTCTGACGGACACCAATTCAATTTCCAGACTTGTCAACTTCTTTGAAAGATAGAAAAGTGCTCCGGATGCGGAATCGTTGCTGTTTGAGCGTTCTTTGTATCTCTTGATTTCTTCTAAAATGCCGTGCCTGCTTTCTTTCAAATCACAATATCGGCCATACAGCTCCACAAAAATCCGTCTGTTGCCGCATTCGTCGATTGCCTCCACATCTTCGCTCGTAATTTTGTTCAGACGTAATCGTTCGCACTCTTCGTCAAAGTCTTGATCGTTCGCGTCTTCTTCTTCGTCAACGTCATCCTTCTCCGGAGCGGCGAAATCGGGGTTTTCGCTTTGAAATCTCTCGAGTGCGTTGCGCGCTTCAAGATAGGATATCTCGAACTTCATCTGCAATTCCGCAGCGGTCGCGATCCCTTTTCGTTCGCGCAAAAACGCTACGATCTCTTCGTAGTTGCAGCTGTTTTCTCCCATGTTACCTCCTCTTTGCAGTAGCGCGTTTTGCGGAGAAAATTCTTTCGAATGCGTCCACAACGGGGCAATACTCCGACGCGTTGCTCTGCGGCAGATCTTTGAATTCGTCGCACGTGTAATACCTCTCAAGCTTGGAATACAACACATAGCCGCTGTTTGCTTCGGTGACCACACACTCTCCCGGCTCAAAATGAGCGAGCTCGCTGACCGGAATGAGCGGTATGGTCTCCAATTGTCGATTTTCGAGTTCGCCGTATCTGCCGTTGATTGCGCTCAACGGCGAAAGTCTGGTGCGCTGTCCGCACATACGCGCAAACTCTTCGAGAGTTTCTCTGTTGTTGCTCCCCATAAAGATTTGCACGTTGAGATTGTCGCGAATAATCTTTGCAACCGCAGGACTGTAGACCGCGTCGAGCTGCGCATACGACTGAACAATCAGAACGAAAAAGATGTTGCGGCCGGCGCACGCTGAGATTGTCGTTTCAAAACCGGGGAACGCCGGAAAATTGCCGAACTCGTCAAGGATGAAATAGATCGGATTCTCAAACTTGCCTCTCGGCCTTTCGTTTGCGGCTTGAATGAAGTATTTGTAGAGATCTTGAACAAATCTGCCGATCAATTCGTATTGCGTCTTGATCTCGTCCTGATAGTCGATGAACAACGCCACCTTTCCATCCAAAAACTCGCTAAAGTCAAACGAATTGAACGATGTGATTACGTTTGCGGTCGCCGCCCTAAACGTCGATATTTTTGTGTTGAACATCGACATGACGCAAGAGCGCGTCCTTGGCGCGTTGTCGAGCATCGGTTGCTTGACCAGCTCAAGAGCGCGCGAATTGTTGCTTCGCCTCGAGAAGTAACCGTTGTCGTTGTACGATCCGTAAGTCCTGTTTTCGCTTTCATGAAATGTCCTCAGCGTATCGAAAATGGTACTCATTGCCACATCTTCTTTTTTCAGCTTTCCCGCCTCTACATCCTCGAGCATCGCCCACATGAATCCTTTGAACACATCCCTTGCGCTATCCGCCCAATAGGGGTCGTTGCTGCCGTCGGGCGGCACCATGTACATCGCGATATCATCGATTTCCTTTGTGACATCCATTATAATCTGTTCACGAACCAACGCGAGCGCGCGGTCGAGCGCCTGCTGACTTTCATAAACTCTGCCTCTGAATTTATTGCACGGCTTTCCGTTCACTTCGACAAGCTCAATCTCGCCGTAAATATCGTTTTGCGAACAGTACTTTTCACAGATTGGCATCAGCGGATTCCAGCACTCGGAATGGTTGTAGTCGCGAAAATTGAGCAACAATACCTTGTATCCCTCTTTGCGAAGCGTTTCGGCAGTAAGTCTGTATACCTCGCCCTTCGGGTCGGAGATAATCATCGACTTCTTGACCTTTTGATGAGCGAACGAGCACACCAGCGGCACGACATAACCCGTCGTCTTTCCGAGGCGCGTGCCGGCGATTACGCATACATGATTGTCGTCCGCGGAATAGGTCTGACAGAGTTTGCCGTTGATGTGAAAGTTGCTCTTGAGCACTCCTTTGACTGACAATTCCGGCAAGTCGTCGTATGCGACAACTCCGGGTGTATCGATTGTTATTTCTTCATATTTTTTCAGCCGCATGTTCTCATAGCCGCTGAGCAATTTCTCATTTGTTCTCATATCCGTATCCTCCGAAGCCATACCCCTGTCTCTCTGCGCCGACCTTGTTCAACGCCTCTTCGTCTATTGTCAAAACATCGCCGCCGTCTATATTTTTGCGCGTGACGGACTCAAGCTTTGCCGCAGCCTCGTCGAGCGACAATGCGGAAAGTTCTTTCACCGCTTCTTGCGAAAGCGACACGCTCGCATATCCGTATGTCGCAGCCGTCTCCTCGACAATTTTTGCGACAATCTCCTCGCGCTGTTCGCGCGAAGGCTCGCTCACCCTGACAACGTTGCATACCCTCCTGAATTGCGCCTCGTTCGCCTTGTCACAGATGCAAAGCGGCATCAGCGCGCCGACGTCGAGCGTCACGCCGAGATCGTGCAGCGCAAATACGCGCCGCCTGTCCCTGTCAAGGAATTCCGCCACTCTCTTGACCTTGTTCTCCGACAATTCGCCGCAAAGATCGATCAAGACGATGTTCAATTTCTTCTCGTCATAGCCGCGCAGGAAGACGTTGTATCTCGTCCTGTCAAAGCCGCTTTCTTCAACCGAAGCAACCGGGACCTTCATAAAGTTCGCCGCGCCCAACTTCCTCTTGATTTCAACGGCCATCTCGTTGCGGACATATTGCGACCCGGCGGAAATGCAGAGCGGCTTTTGACCGATTCTTGCGGTGGCATAGCCTCCCAGCGCTACGGAAATCTCCCTTTGTGTCTGTCCGTATTTTATTGTGATGGTTTTGAAAGCGTCCGAATCGAAGTCGCATTTTTTGTTTACGTCGAGGTCGAGCGGAAGCTGCGCCAGCTCGGAAATTCTCGACCTGTCTCCGGAAAAAAGCATCCTGCTCTTGTCCGCAACACTCAATGCCGAACTGTACAACACCCTCGCATGAGCGCGAGAATAGGCATCGCGATTCACGATGCCGCGCCCGAACATCTTCTCGAGCATCTCCGCTTCGGGACTGTGTTCACATGTCGGACGGCCGTACTTTTCTATCGTCTCGTCGATGAGCTCGTACTTGAATTGCATTTTGAGCACCGTAATCAAACGGCACAAGATGCCGTCTCTTGCCGCGCGGTCTCCGTCTTTGAGATAGTGCAGGCACAAATACATCGCCTCCACATCGTTCCATCTCGCGGCGCGCAGCAACATCGAAAGCCCCTCTTTTGGCTTTAGCGGCAGGAATATGCCCTCACACATCATCATGCCGATTGTGGTCAAAGCGTGAATATAACCCCTCTCGGTCATGTCGCTCATTCTTGTAATCGCCTCCGAACGCGATACATCCTTGCGGAAATTCCATCCGCAATTGCGCCACTTGATTGCCGCCTTCCCCTTGATTTCGGCAACTTTGTCGACAAGGTCCGGCTCGCGATATTCGCCGATTGTCTCAAAATATTTGTTCGTACGCAACAACTCATAATAGTCCGCGTCGGAGCATATCTCTGCGACGCGCTCGTCATCAAAGCACTTTCTCAGCCCTTCGCGCTCCCCCGGCGCGACATGATACGCTTCAAAATATCTATCCAATACCCCGTCAACGGTCACATCGCCCAAATCCCGGCACAGTGTGATTGTGGCGCAAGCGCCGCTCAATGCCATCTCTGTTTTGTCGTTCATCACATCATTCCTCCTCTTTTCGTGCAATCAAAACTTCGTCGACAAGCCCGTACTCCAGCGCGTCCTCGGCGGTCATGGCGTTGTCTCTATCGGTGTCTTTCTCTATCGTGCCGAGCGGTTTGCCCGTGGCTCTTGCAAGAATCAGATTCAACCTCTCCCTCGTGCGTTCGATATGCTTTGCTGCAATTATGATGTCGGACGCCTGACCGCTCGCGCCGCCGAGGGGCTGATGTATCATCACCTCGCAATTCTCGGTCATGCGTCTCATGCCCTTCGCACCCGACGCAAGCAATACCGCCGCCATCGACGCCGCCATTCCCACGCCCACGGTCGCAACGTCGGCGTCAATATAATTCATCGTATCCAAGATTGCAAGTCCGTCCGTCACGCTGCCGCCCGGGCTGTTGATTTGCAAAGTAATCACTCTCTCTTCGCGAGGTATCCCCGCTTCCTTAAATTCATTGTCAAGATATTGCAACTTCTCTATTACACACTCCGCCATCGCGGTGTCAATCGCTCCGAACAGGTTGATTGTCTTACACTTGAGCGAATATGCCGGTGAAAATTCTTCAGTCATGATTTTATCCTCCCTATTTATCGTTATAGTTCTTGTTTTTGTGTTCAAAAGATGCTTCGAGGGAGGAGAGCCGCTCTCCTCCCTCGACCGGTGGAAAGCTCGATTAAAGCTCGATTCCTTCCGACTCAAAAGAGCCGACTCTCTTTTCCTCTGCTCTTCTTTCGGCAAAGGCCTCTCTGTCGCACATGAAGTTCTCGTAAGTCAAACGGGCTTCGCAAATCGACACCGACGAGAAGTCAACCTCGTCCATCAGCGTCTGCTCGACCATGTCGACAAGTTCGGCGTAAGGCAGATTGCTCCTTACGACAATGATGTTGGGCTGCGGAGTTCCGATTTCCAAAACGTGCGCGCAACGCATGAGCAGCGATTCCGCGACCCCGACGACGTCGATATCACAGACGGCGCACTCCTCCCAGTAAAGACGCGAGAAAATAATCTCCGCTGCGCTGCGATCGATACCGATTGACGAGTTTGTCTCTTGTTGATTTTTCATTGCTGCGACCTCCTTTGTCTTGCTTGCAATTTTATCATAACATCTCTTCGCCGGTGAAAAGCTGTTCGATTGCGAGGATTTTTTATACCCCATATCAAACGCCGGCACCCTTGAGAAATGTGCTGTTTTCAGTCTGCTGCACCGATTTTCTTACCCCTTTTTGGAGTGATTGGTCGGCTTTACCAAAGACCATTCTTCTTGTTTAATTAAATTTTATCAATAATATTTAGAGGTTCATTGGGGCAAAAAACGCACTTTTTCACCTGGATTGAATATAGCCTCCAAATATTCGTTCGCCTCTTGACTTTTGCCTTTTGACGCTATATACTGTTAGTGATAAGCAAAACACTTGGAGAATAAAATGGACAACCGCAAAAAGCCATTAATCAAAACAAACAATCTGTCGTTCATACGTGTCACGCCGAGCCAGCCTGAAATGCACAATGCCAAACAAGAATTTTTCGCGAGACCCGTTTCTAAAAACATGCAAAACCCGGTTAAAAAGACAGAGGTAAAGAAGAAAATTCCGGATAAAGTCTCATCCGAAGTAAACGACTATTATGACCAACTATATGAAATGTGGGAAAATGTAATCGATTGCCGTGCAACCGGCGAACGGTTACAAAATTTGCGCACGACTAACCCCGAATTTGGGAAGTTTTTCTGCAAAGTTACGCGCGTGTTTATGGCAAATGACAAATATGATAACTTACTTACTCGCCAAGACGTTGCAAACACCCCAAATATCAGCGATAATTACACTTGCCACAACAACTTCAATTGCGATAATTGTACCGAGTATCCAAAACATATCGCCTCAAGAAATATGAAAAGTCGGCAACTGCTTTCCCGTTCAAACGATGGCGATGGCGGACTTTCCCCCTATACGGAAGACAAGATTAAAGCCAACGAAATTGGCGTTCGTTACGATTTGGAATTGATATTGCTGTACTCGATGCTTTCAAAAACACCGATACAAGAGCTGATTGTACTCAAAAACGGATTTCACCTCAACGAAAACGGCGTCGTGATTTGGGATGATCTTGAAAAGTATCTACAAAATAACAATGCGAATGACGACAACTCTCTGTGATTTTTACAAATGATTTGCGGCCCTCCGGGACCGCTTTTGCTATTGTTTATTATTTGAGCACAACAATCCGCTTTTCGACAAATCCGCAGGGGTGGTAGGACAGCTTGGATTTGCGCAAGCCTTCGAGCCCCATATCTTCTTGACGGTTGATGAAGCGGACGTCTTTGAAGTGTTTTGCGGCGAACGCATGGCAGAGCATCGGATAGACTCCGTCATAGTTGACGTCGCCCTTTTCGATATGGACGATACCGTTGTTTGACGCAAGGCGTTCTCCGAACTCGAATCCGACAATCTTGCCGCCGACCTCGAGCACGTCGGCAAAGTAGTCGTCATACTTTGCCGCATAGTCGAGCGCCTTGTCGACCAATTTGCGCTCCTGTTTTTCGGCGCTGCCCAAATAGCCGTCAAATGACTTGGTGCGACTCCAATTTCCGAACAATTCATACACTCCGCCGCGGTCTTTTTCCTCATAGGTGCGGAAGGCATAATTTTCGGAATATGTGTTGATAAAACGCCTTATAAAGTTGCGCTTGGCGTGATATTTTTTGCCCGGAAGATCTATCAGATCGGACGGAGAATAAAGATATTCGGCGAAGTCGCGTGAGTCGCGTTTTTCGTCGATTGCATACTTCTCCGGATTGAGCAATGCGAATTCTTCGGGGCGACACGATGTGACATAAAACTCCCCTTCTCCATCCAAACAAAACTCTCTCAACGCGTCCGTCGCGGCGGCGAAATTACCCCTCTCCGTCAGCGGCGGCATATAGACAAAACCGTTGCTGTCCGTCTCCTCGTCTTCCTTTGCGAGATTGGGAAGAAAGCGGATATACAGCGCTCCGCCGCTTTCCGCAATCTGCATGCTGTTCTCAAAGTTGAAGAAGTCCCATCCGCTCAAATAGAGCATGGAATAGTCGCTGCCCGGATAGTCGGTTCGGGCAAGATAGCTGTCCACCAAAGGCTTGTCCGCCTCGGTCATCTTTCGGAATAACATGCGCGCGCACCCCCGCATTTAGTTGTAATCGGCGCGTTTTTCGTTTATAATAATCGTTATGAAAAAACGCTATGCCTACCGCATGAAGCCGTGGCTGTACGTCCTCGGTGCGGCGGTTATCATTATATCATCGGCGTGCATTGTCGTCAACTGCCTGCGCCTCGCCGGCGTGGGAGAGTTGATTTCGCCCGATCCTGCGCTCGACGGCGTATCCATCGGCGTGCTTGCATTGGTCGTCGTCATGATGGCGGCGACGTTGTTCGGTTCGGGTTACTCGATATCAAAACGCGGCATAGTCCGCAACATCGGGATATTTTTTGTCACGATGCCATGGGATGATATCGTACTCGTGCGCTATGACGAGCAAAAGACCATCCTTCTCGTCTACTACCGCGTCGACAAGGACGGCTATCTCAAAGACGAGATGAGCGGTTTGCAGGCGCGTTTCGAGCGCGTAGTCATCGCGCCCAAACACTATGACGACTTTGCCGCGGCGGTACACAAGCGCTCGCCGCGCGCGGAGATCGAAGTCGTCAAAAAGGAGAAAGAAGATGAGCAATGAACGCATTTGCGTGCTTGCGTCGCACAACGCGCACAAGCTTGCCGAAATCAGAGCGATTCTCGCAGATGAATTCGACAAGGTGCTGTCACTCAAAGACGTCGGCATCGAGGTCGACATCGACGAGACCGGTACAACATTCGAACAAAACGCATACATAAAGGCGAAGGCGATCGCCGATCTTTTGCCGGGGTACGCGGTCGTCGCCGACGACAGCGGGCTTTGCGTCCCCTGTCTGAACGGCGAACCGGGCGTATACTCCGCTCGCTACGCCGGCGAGGTCTGCGACGATCACGCCAACAACCGCCTGCTGCTGCACAATCTTCACGAGCGCGAAAAGACGTTGCCTCGCGACAGGAACGCCTACTTCGTCAGCGCGGTCGTGCTGCTCTTCCCCGACGGCAGATACATATCTGGCGAAGGCAGAGTCGACGGCACGATTTTGGACGAGTACCGCGGCAACGGCGGTTTCGGCTACGATCCGCTCTTTTTGTGCACGGAGTTGAACAAGACTTTCGCCGAGGCGACAGCGGGCGAAAAGAATTCGGTGAGTCACCGCGCACGCGCTCTTGCCGAGCTCAAACGCAAATTGCACGCATGAACATTCTCGTGATATCGGACACGCACGGGTTCTTGCCGTCGGACAAGGACTTTTTCGATTTGCTGGACGAAGTCGACAGGATATATCACCTCGGCGACGGCTGGGGCGAGATTCGCACGCTTGAATACGCATACGGTTCCAAGCTGGTCTATGTCGGCGGCAACAACGACCCCGTATACGGCAAAGTTTGGCTGATTGACGACGCCGACGGCACAAAGATATTGCTCACGCACGGGCACACTTTCGGAGTCAGGCACGATCTTTGCGACCTTGCCGATTTCGCACGTGAAAAGGGCATACGCTATGTCTTTTACGGGCACACCCACACGCAGGCGGACGATACGATTGACGGCGTGAGACTGGTCAATCCCGGCACGTTCCGTCACGGCAACTATTGCTTCGCTTCGGCGTCGAACGGCAAGCTGATGGTCAGGCAAATGACAAGATTCGTATAAAATTTTGAGGATATAAAGACAAATGACAAGGCAGGACATTCGCAACATTGCGATCATCGCACACGTCGACCACGGCAAGACGACCTTGGTCGATCAATTGCTCAAACAAAACGGCGTCTTCCGCGAGGGCGAGGCGGTCGCCGACAGAGTCATGGACAGCAACGCGCTCGAGCGTGAGCGCGGCATCACTATTCTCGCCAAAAACACCGCCGTGCACTATAACGGCGTCAAGATCAACATCGTCGACACTCCGGGGCACGCCGACTTCGGCGGCGAGGTGGAGCGCATTTTGTCCATGGTCGACGGCGTATTGCTGCTTGTCGACGCGGTCGAAGGGTGCATGCCGCAGACTCGATACGTGCTCAAAAAGGCGCTCGGGCTCAACAAAAAGCCCGTTGTGGTCATAAACAAGGTCGACCGCGGCTGCGATTACGAAAAGATAATCGACGAAGTGCTCGAACTGTTTTTGGAGCTGGGCGCGAACGACGAACAGATTGACTTCAAAGTCGTCTACGCCAGCGCAAAGCTCGGCTGGGCGACGCTCGAACAGGGTACGACCGGCACGGATATGCGTCCGCTTTTGGACACGATTGTGTCCGAGATTCCGGCACCCGAGGGCGACGACGCCGACGGTTTGCAGGCTATCGTATGCAATGTGGATTACGACGACTATGTCGGCAGAATCGGCATCGGCAAGATTGTCCGCGGCACGATACGCAGCGGTCAATTGGCAGCGCTGTGCCACACCGACGGCACGATTACGCACGAAAAGGTCGTCAAGCTCTATCAATTCGAAGGGCTTCGCCGCGTCGAGGCGGAAAGGGGCACGGTCGGCGACATAATCGCATTAAGCGGCATCCAAGACCTCAACATCGGCGAGACGATTTGCGACGTCGACAAACCCGACCCGCTCCCCTTCGTCGCGATCGACGAGCCGACGCTGTCGATGACCTTCATGGTCAACGACTCCCCGTTCGCCGGCAAAGAAGGCAAATTCGTCACCTCGCGCCATCTGCGCGCAAGGCTGTTCCGCGAAGTGATGACCAACGTCAGCATGCGCGTCAAAGAGACGGACACGACCGAGGCGTTCGAGGTGTTCGGCAGAGGGGAATTGCATCTGTCCATTTTGATAGAGACGATGCGCCGCGAGGGCTATGAATTTCAAGTTTCGCGTCCGCGCGTCATTTTCAAGGAGATCGACGGAGTAAAGTGCGAGCCGATCGAGACCGTCGTCGTCGACGTCCCCGACGCCTACGTCGGCGTGGTCATGAACAAACTCGGCGCGCGCAAGGGCGAACTCGAAGATATGACCCCCGACGACAGAGGAGGCACGCGCCTCACCTTCTCCATCCCGGCGCGCTGTCTTATCGGCTACCGCGGAGAGATGCTGACCGACACTCGCGGTTTCGGCGTAATGACCAACGTGTTCAAGGATTATGAGCCTTACAAGGGCGACATACAAGAGCGCAGCCGCGGCTCTGTCGTCGCATTCGAAGACGGAGTGACGACCGCATACGGGCTGTTCAACGCCCAGGAGCGCACGACGCTGTTTGTCGGACCCGGAGTGCAAGTTTACGGCGGCATGGTCGTCGGCGAAAACTCGCGCGAAGACGACCTCGTCGTCAACGTCTGCAAAAAGAAACAATTGACCAACAATCGCGCCGCCGGCAGCGAAGACGCACTCAAACTCGTCACGCCGCGCACGCTGTCGCTCGAGCTCATCGCCGACGACGAGCTGGTCGAAGTCACGCCCAAGAGCATTCGCCTGCGCAAGACCATCCTCAACAAGGAACAACGCCTCAAAATGCAGGCAAGGCTCAAAAAGGATTGAAAATCGCCCCGAAAGGGGCGTTTTCCGCATACATATCCGCAATTTGCCGCAAAGGCAAGGAGGCAATATGCTCGCTTACACCTACTTTTCGCACGGAGACTTTCGCCTTGTCGAAAAGCCTCTACCCTCAATCGTTGCTCCGACGGATGCGATTGTCGAAATCACCATGTCGTCGATATGCACGAGCGACCTTCACATCAAGCACGGCGAGGTGCCGCGCGCTGTCCCCGGCATAACCGTCGGACACGAGGCGGTCGGTATTGTCCGCGAGGTCGGGAGCGCGGTGCGCAAAGTCCGTCCCGGCGACCGCGTCGCAGTCAACGTCGAGACCTTTTGCGGAGATTGCTTTTTCTGCCGCAACGGCTGGGTCAACAATTGCACTCTGCCCGACGGCGGATGGGCGCTCGGCTGCCGTATCGACGGCGTTCAGGCGGGATATGCGCGCGTGCCGATGGCGGACAACGGACTGTCGCTTATTCCGGACGAAGTGGACGATCTTCACGCGCTGTTTGTCGGCGACATCTTGGCAACCGGATTTTGGGCGGCAAAAATCGCCGAGATCGAGTGCGGCTCGACCGTGGCGATAATAGGCGCGGGACCGACGGGGATATGCGCGCTGCAATGCGCAAAGCTGCACTCTCCGTCACAAATTCTCGTCTGCGAAAAGGACGCGGCACGGCGCGAGTTCGTGCACGCGCACTACCCGTACGCACGCGTGTTCGCGCCCCGGGAATTTGAAGCGGCATGCAAATCTCTCGAACGCGGCGGCGCGGACAGCGTCCTCGAGGTCGCCGGCGGCGACGACACATTCGAACTTGCCTGGAAGTGCGCGCGCCCCAACGCCGTCGTCGTCATCGTCGCGATGTACGGCAAGCCGCAAATACTGCCGCTTCCGGACATGTACGGTAAGAACCTCACCTTCAAGACGGGCGGAGTCGACGGATGCGACTGCGACCAAATATTGCGTATGATTGCCGAGGGCAAATTGGACACGTCGCCCCTTGTCACTCACACCTTCCCGCTCTCTCGCGCAGATGAAGCGTATGCCCTTTTCGAAGGCCGCAGGGACGGCGCAATCAAGGTCGCATTGAAGCCGTAAAAATGCGCCCCGCTCAAAGGACGCACAATCAAAACATTGTTCTATCGACACGGACGCCAAAAAGTCCGTGTCATATTTTCATCGAAAAATAGTCCGCCAACCGCCTCGCGACGTCGATATCCGTCAACGCATACAGCATGCGCGCACCGACCGGGTCTTCGATTTCGCCCAACACATATCCGCCGTCATGCGGCAAAAAGTCGACGCCTATCCAATCGCTTCCGAGCCTCGCGCAGATTTTCTTTGCCGCGCTCATCACCTGTTCGGGCGGCTGCACAATGCGCGCTTTACCGCCGAGCGACCAATTGCTGCGGAAGCCCTCCCCGCGTCTTTCCGCCGCGGCGACAACCTCGCCGCCGAGCATATACACTCGCATATCTATGCCGGGGGCGGAGCACATCGGTTGGACGATGTAATCTGCTTGCCTCCCCTCTGACATTCGGCACGCTTCGTCGTAATCGCGCGCGCAAAACACCTGCTTTCCGCCGTGCCCGTCCCTCGTCTTGACGACGACGGGGAAGTCGAACATACCTTTGCGATACTCATCCGCCGTCACTGTCGGCAGCACGGGTATGCCGCACTCGCGGCACAGCTCATATGTCGCATATTTGTCGTTTGCCGTCGCGCAAGTTGCGGAATTGTTGAAAACGGGTATCCCCTTCTCCTCAAAAAACCTGTTCACGGAGGCGTTGCGCGTGCGCGCTATTACGAAGTCGGGCGTCTCGTTTGGCAATTCGCCCACCGCGTGCGCGACGACAAGGTCAAGCCTTGCGCCCTTTCGCGCAAACTCTTCGCGCAGCCTGCCGACAAACCATTCGTTGCGCTTCGCGTCCTCACGCTCGTAGATTAAAAAGCCTCTTTTCAAATCCTTTCCTCGATATATTCGACGATCTTGTCCGCCATATTTACGCCCGTGCAATCGAGACTGCTCTTGAAGTTGGGGTTAGAATTGACCTCACACACGAGCGGGCCGGCGCTGCCGAACAACAGATCTACGCCGCAAAAATCCGCGCCGACCGCCTCGCTCGCGGCAAGCGCGGCGCGGCGTTGTTCATCCGACAGTTCATACGGCTTCATCTTGCCGCCGAGGGTGATGTTTGAGCGAAAATCGCGGTCGTTATAGCGATACATCGCAGACACGACCTTGCCGCCGACGATATTTACGCGCACGTCTCTGCCGGCGCTCTCGGCGACAAACTTTTGCATCAAAAACTCGCGCGCGCCGATCTTGTCGATCACCGCATTTGCCTCTTCGAGCGTACGCGCAAGCCACACTTCCCATCCGAACGAACCGCACGCCTCTTTGACGACCATAGGCAGACCGAGAGCCTCTGCCGCGCGCTCGACGAAGCGCCTATCCGAATAGCCGACCGTGTCGAACGTCTTTGGAGCAAAGACGGTGGTCGGCATTTCCGCTTTGCCGTCGAGGCACATCGCGGTCAAGATCTTGCTGTCGCAGATCTCGATCGTCCGCGCGGAATTGAACACCTTCATCCCCGCCCTTTCGAGACGGCGCGCCGCATGGACGTCTTTGTCCCAAAAGATGACGAAGTCCGCGTCGACGACGCCGTGCGGCAGCTCATCGAACGGTGTGCAAAATTCGTCGGTACGGACGATGTCGAGCGCGATGCCGCGCCTTTCCGCCGCCTGTTGCAAAAAGCGGTAGACGGACAAAAACTTTTCGGTGTTCAAAAACGCGTTGACCGCGAGCAGACCTCTCTTCATATTGCCTCCGCATATATAATAGCGCAACGCCGCGCAAAAAGCAATCGCAACGCGCCTCTCGAGCTTCATCCTTGACAATCGTCGCGGCGTCGGTTATACTGAAATCGAAAAATCCCAACAAAAACCTCTCGGAGATTGTTATCATAATGTATATGGGCACGGACAAGCGCAAATTGGAATCGAAAGTCGCCGCACTCGCCGGCGGCGATACGCGCGCGTTCGATTACATATACGAGCACACCAACCGCGCCGTCTACTTTGCGATTCTCTACATTGTCGGCAATAAGCACGACGCCGAGGATCTGCTGCAAGACACCTATATTCGCGCGCTGCGCTCTTTGGACGCCTATCGCGAGGACAACTTCACCGGCTGGCTGGTGCAGATGGGCAAAAATCTCGCGCTCAACCACGTCAAGCGCGCAAAGCGTGAGGTCGCGACCGATTTTGCCGAGCAGTCATGGCGATTCGGCGCAAAGGAGGAGCCTCTGCCCTATGTCTATGACGTCGCGGCGAAGGCTTTGACCGAGGAGGAATACCGCATCGTGATGATGTGTTCGGTCGCCGGCTACAAGCGGCGCGAGGTCGCGGCGATGCTGAACATGCCGATAGGCACGGTGACATGGAAGTATAACGAAGCGCTCAAAAAGTTGCGCGTAAAATTGAACAAGGAGGACATATGAAGGACGTCGAAAAGTTGCTCAAAGAAAGCTCCGCCGATGTGCTCCCCGGCGACGAAGTCAAGGAGCGCGTGCGCGCGGAACTCGGGCTGGGCGCGCAGACGGAGCGCCGCGCCGCGGCGGCTCACGGCGGCACGTTCGCGCTAGGCAAAAACACCAAGATCGCTCTCATTGCGGCGGCGCTCGTCGTGATCTTGACTATGTGCGTCGTCCTGCCGATCGTTTTGGACGGCGGCTTGTCGCCCGTTCCGCCCACTCCTCCGATATTGATGTCGACACAAGGCGACTTCTACGCATACAGCGCGCTCGCCGCGGGCTCGGTGCTTGCCGAGATGAACTCGTCCGGCGCGCTTGCGCTCGCGCTGCCCTCGCCCGAAGTCCAAGCGGCGATCCGCGACTCTGCCGAGGAATATCTGCGCCTTGTCGACGGCTTGCTGTCCGGCGGCGAGATCTCTCACACTTCCGCCGAGGTGCCTCAAAAGTATGCGCAATACGCATACGCGATGACAGTCTCGGGCACGGGACTCGGCGGCAACACGCTGACCTACACCCTCTACTACAACGAGAATCTGTCGTCCGAAGAGATCGACGGCGAGGAAACGGAGCGCGAATACGACATCGAGGGAGTGCTGTCCACGCCGAACGGCGACTACGCCGTGCGCGGCGGCAGAGAGTCCGAGAGCGAATACGACAAGGACGAGTCGGAAGAAGAGGAAGAGCTGTGGTTCAACGCCTACATCGGCGACAACTCCTACATCCGCGTCGAGCAGGAGTCCGAACGCGAATCTGAGGACGGCGAAGAGGAGCTTGAGCGCTCCCACCTGATCTCGCTGATCGAAAACGGCAAAGTCGTCGAGAGCACTACCGTCGACCTCGAACAGGAAGACGGCGAAACCGAGGTCGAATTGACCGTCAAGAGAGACGGCGCCGTCGACAAATTGCAATTCACGCGCGAGACGCGCGGCGGCAAGGATATATTGTACGCCCGCGCGCAATTCTCGGCGGGCGACGCGTCCTTCCGCGTCTATGTCGAGGACGGCGGCTATCGCTTCGAATTTGTCGACGGTGATGAAGACGACGACTTTGACGACGACGATGACGATGACGACGATCGCCCTTACGGCGGCAGACGCTGACGTCTGTTTTCTCTCGCCGCTCCGCTTCGGGGCGGCGTTTTTTGCCGAAAAATTTTTTCGAGATCTCCAACAATTTGGTCTTTTCGGTTGTTGATTAAGTACAAAACCAAACACGGGAGGACCCAATTATGAAAAAGACAACTTTGATCATCGTGCTCGCACTTGTCCTTGCTTTGGGCGCGGTCGGGCTTGCAGGCTGCGACTTGGATGGCATTACCGGCAAGGTAACGCCCGGAGAATTTGAGACGGACGAACAGGTATTCGGTTTCAGCGCCGCTTCCGCGGCGACGGTGATCTCGGCGATGAACGGCGGCAGCGCGTCCGAGGCGGCTCTCGCCCTCGCTCCGATGAGCGAAGTCACGGACGAAGAGGTGCTCGCCGAACTCAACGACTACATGTTTCTTGTCGAGAGCATTTTGGCGGACGGCGCGTTCGGCTTTGAGATCGTCGACTCCGACCTCGAGGGCTACGCCCACAAGATGACCGTATCCTACAAAGACATCACTGGCGCGGCGGTCGACTATGAGATGTACTACAACGAAGAGGTCATCGACTCCGAGACGGAGTGGGACGACGGCGAAGAAGAGACCGAGACCGTCAACAGGATAGAGGGCGTCCTGCGCGTCGACGGCGTAGATTATCCGATGAGCGGCTTCTCCGAAGTCTCGACCGAAGGTGACGAAAACGAGCGCGAACACGAATTGCGCGTCGACATGGGCGACGGCAAGAGCCTCGTCGTCGAACAGGAGATCGAGAACGAGCGCGACGAGCAAGAACAGGAGTACGTCTACTCCGTCTACGACGGCAGACGCCTCGTCGAACAGAGCGTGTTCTCCTTTGAGCAAGAGCGCGACGAGACCGAGATCGAACTCGAACAGCGCGTCCGCGGCGAAGACGGCTCGATGACGACTACCCTCTTCTCGTTCGAGAAAGAAATTGAACACGGCAAAGAGGTGATCCGCATCGATATCCGCGGCAACGGCGGCAATGTGCGCGGCAGCTACATCGTCTCCGTCGAGACCGCCGGTGACGGATCGAGCGGCTATGTCTACACCAAGGTCGGCGGCGACGAACAGCACCGTTTCGGCAGACATCACGACCGCGACTGAACGTGACACAACTCAATATCGCGCGGCTTCCGAGCACCTTTCGGGGCCGCGCTTTTTACCATTTCCGATCGAAGGGCTTCGCCTGCGGCGAAAGCGACTTCGTCGCCGAACTCTACGCTTCGCGTGAGAGATTCGGCGTCTAGTGAAGGTGCACCAAAGCCAAAGGGCACGACTTATTGTCGTGCCTCTATCTTCTTCCTTTCGCACCCTCAGAGGGCTTCGCCTGCGGCGAAAGCGACTTCGTCGCCGAACTCTACGCTTCGCGTGA